>ERZ651768.3007-NODE-3007-length-11447-cov-7.292612_pt1 | contig 11447 bp, 8 predicted proteins | sample MGYA00514754_ERZ651768 | MGnify/ENA metagenome assembly ERZ651768 | reverse complement strand
TTCGGCTCAGAGAAGCCAGTTGATTGCAAATATAGAGGGACTTCGAAACGAGGTTAATGACCATCAGAATGTAATGGGTTCAATGACGCCAAATCTTCAGGACGAAGTGGAAAACCCCGAATGGCACAATACATCTGCTAACTTGGCCGATGCGGAATCGGCCTTGGCAAATACCCCTGAGACTAATACTGTTGACACGACAAATGCCGACGGTACTACTACGGCTCAAACAGTAGAAAATCCGGTTTATGCCAATGCCTTAGCGTTGGTTGTAGCGCTGAAAAATCAGCTGGCTGACACTCCGGAAGTCATACTCGGTGAGCCTTACGCTAATCCGACCTATCTTGAGCGTACTATAAAGGTTGGTGAACTTAACCAGGAAATAAGCAATCTTGAGTCTGAGCTGAATACCCTTTCAGATCAGCCAACTTCTGCAAACCCTGCCTACACTGCAGCTTTAGCAGAGAAGAATGCCTTGGACGGTCTGATTCACGACCTGCGACAGAATTGGGATAATGAGGTTGCGGCCAAGCAGAACATCATCAACGCCGGGTCTGGAGGAGCACCTGATCAGAATCAGGTTGATGCAGAAATTCAGGACCTGAAGGCAAACGCAGAGGCCGATAGAGAAAATGCTCTGGCAGCCTTAGATGCTGAATTCACGGTCACTGACAACGCTGACGATACAGGTGACTCTGAGGGTAGGGCACAAGAGATACGCAATGAAATAGAGAATATCGAAAACTATATTAGCGAACTTCACAACAATAAGGACCAGGGTAGAAATGCCAAAGAACAAATGGTCCAAGAAGTCAGAGGTGAGATTCGTGAAATAGAAGAGCAGATGGAAGGCATGCATGATTTCATGCGAGGACTGGAAGACCAGCAAAGGCCTCTACATGAGAAGAGGATGGCGCTTGATAAAGAGAGAATGGTGCTCGAACAAAAACAGAGAGAGATCGAAGATCAGCGCGGACCATGGGAAGAGGAAAGACACCGTTATGAAGAGGATTTATGGGATGGGTTTGAGAAATGGCAACGAACTCGACAGCGTGAGATAGAGGACCAGCAAGAGCAGATGTGGGAGTTGGTTCGGGTCGATATGGATCAGAAGAGAGACGACACAGAAAGAGGGATGAAGCAGATGTGGAAAGATTTTGAAAACGAATCCAGGGGCTCTCACAAAAATGTTGACGTTGAATTTAAAGACAAGCTAAAAGCTATAGACCAGGAGCGACGGGAACTTGAAGACAGTCGGAACAACCTAGAACAGGCTTTTGAAGTCGAGCGTGAAGAAGCAATACAAGAGATTGAAGGCATGCGTGATCAACTCTATGAAGAGCGAATGGCCCCAATTGAAGAGGAAATCGGTGCTCTAGATCAGGAGATTGGTGACAAGTTTGCTTCCATTGAGGGCTTGTACCAGCAACAAGAGGATCTTGCCGGGCAACTTGAAGATTTAGAAGCGCAAGTCAGGGAATTGGACCAGGAAGCTGAGTTCGGATTACTCAGTGTGATAAGCGGCGCTATAGACAACGCCGAGAAATTGGAGCAAAATCCAGCCTCAATGGCTGGAGCGGCAGGAGTATCACTCACTGACTTCTTACCTGCACCACCGTCAAGAGGAGACTAAGAATCGTCTTGTACCTACCTTCATAAGGTATTAGTTAAATCCTCATAATTGTGGGGTATTGAAAAAGGGTTGTCACCGACCAAAGATCGGTGACAACCCTTTTTCATATATAAGCATTGCGTGCCAATATCTAATGGGAAATCGGTAGATGAAATACCTTCTTATTCTTCTGCTCATAGCTGGTCTGGCCTGTTCAGATACAGAATCCTTTGATAGCTCTTCGTTACCAGCCCCGGTACAGAGTGAATCGACCGAGAAGTCATCAATGGTGAAAATAACCAGGGTGATCGATGGCGACACGATGGACGTTCGATTCAAAGACGGCTCTACTGACAGGGTCAGATTGCTTGGAGTGGATACTCCTGAAACAAATGCACCGAACAAGCCCAATGAATATGGAGACATCACCGACCTTAAATGCTTAACCAGATGGGGTGATAAATCCGATGACTATGCAAGGTCTGTCCTTAATGGAAAGGAAGTTAAGCTGGTGTTTGATGAAGCTGCGGGTCAAAGAGGTTACTATGGAAGACTACTTGCCTATATCGAGATAGACGGCTACGACTTCAATGAATCCCTGATTTCAAGAGGCTATGCCAGGGTATATGAGGAAGGCACGAGCAGCAGGGAGAAAAGGTACCTTTCACAGCAAGCCAGAGTTATATCCGAAAATGTAGGCCTTTGGGGAGATTGTTACTAGTAAAGTGTTTGAGATTGCTACGTGACATCCCTTCGTGCCTAATCCACTTATCTACCCAAACAGTACTATTTCTATTCGCACCGTGTGTTAGTGAGAATCACATACCTATCATCCCCACCCCCGTTTAGTGGTATATCACTTAAAATGGACTTTTCTAAGTTGTAAATAAAATGGAGCATTTAAAGTGCAGGACTATAAGGATTCGAATCTGAAATTTTGGGATTCCATTGTTGAAGACCATGTGCGATCAGATTTCTATGATGTTTCAGGTTTTCTCCAAGGTAAAACAACCCTTGACTCTGTGGAGATAAATCAGGTGGGAGATGTTAGTGGCCTAACCTTCTTGCATCTGCAATGCCATTTTGGACTTTCTACTCTAGATTGGGTGAGATTAGGTGCAATTGCTACGGGAGTTGATTTTTCTCCTACCGCAATTGCGATGGCAAGGAAACTGTCGAAAGATTCGGGGCTTCATGCGAGATTCGTAGAATCAAACGTATACAATATTTCAAGCAGTTTAGACGAAAAATTTGACATAGTGTTTACTTCCTATGGCGTACTTTGTTGGCTTCCTGATCTTACGAAATGGGCAGAGCAAATCGCACACTGCATGAAAACCGAAGGGAGATTTTATCTCGTGGAATATCATCCCCTTATGATGGCTCTTGACTCCGGTTCAGAAAAGGATGTAGTACTCAGGAATTCCTATTTTAATGAGGGTGTTGAAATTTTCGAGAATGAAGGGTCTTATGCTACTTCAGAGAGCTCCACCAAAGAGTCCACTTATGAATGGAGCCACTCTCTAGGTGAAGTCATAACAGCACTAATTGACGCAGGTCTTAATATAGATAATTTTGCTGAGTATCCGTATGCCACAGACGGCGGATTTGTCGGTTACCTACGAAGAGATGAAGATGGGAAATGGAGAGTTCCAGATCATAAATGGGGCGTCCCATTAGTTTATTCTCTATCTGCTTCTAAGAAATAGTCCGAGCCACTACAGACGAATATAAAGATGCCGCCTAACCCCAACCGGCCTCTCACCTTCTACTGGGGTGAAAGGTCAGGGAATAAGCTATCTATAACTGGCCACCACTTTTCAGTTCGGAACCAAGGATAACTGCTTATTTTGCCGCTCTAGTAGAGAGCACTCGAGAAATTCTTTACTCTCACGAGAGATATCGAGTTGACTGGCTTGTCAGGCAAATACCAGCAGCCGTAAAGCTTCCACGATACCGCACCCAAAATATCGCAAGTTGTTCATCTTGATATCTAGTTGAAATTGCAATATTGTTATAGCAACGTAAAAATAAAAATATTAGAAAAAAATTAAAAAACAGCAACATAAAAGCAATTAATGGCAACATTTAATTCAAAAGGAGCAAGCAACTGGGAAGCAGGTAAGCGAGGGTTTCAATCTGCCTTAAACAGTTGCCAACAGATCGGGCTCTTACTTATCTGGTCTCAGAATCGGTGGAAGAACTCTATCGGGCGTGAATTTTTGGAAAGTAGATATAGGATTACCTTGCCTGTTAGGACATTGACTGCATATAAGAGTCGATTTAAGGCGTTTTGGGATAACAGGACCGGAAGCGCTGATGAGCCAGCTGATTGGTCTGATTTCACCGCTTTGCTTTTTAACGGTGTTCCTGAGCGTCACCTGGGTTCTTTACACTCAATGTGGAGAAACATTCAGAAAATATGTTTGGATGTTGGTGTCACACCTATCAATCCGACGTATAGAGCCTTGAAATGGTGGTCATATGTGTCTGAGTATCACGGTAAAAGCATTGTTGCGCCTTCGGATTTGCAGATAGTGGGAGACCAATACATGGTGAGAGAAGTTTCTGCGGAGATGGCAGGCTCTGTTCTCCACAAGGAAGATATTGATATGTGGCTCACGTACGAACCTTGGCGTAGCCAGGTTGATATGAGGCGATATTTATCCCTGGTGGTTGAAAGGAGGATCATTCCTATTGACTGGGTTAGAAATGGGTGGGGGCTGGAGATAGCAGACGCTGTGGAAAGGACTGATCAATACCCTAAGGATTACGGTCTATCTGTTTTAAATTGGCTTTTAGCGACTTCACCGGAACCTTATCTTCTTCCATCCCAGATAATTGAGAGATATTCAATATTCGCCAGACCTTAAATATCATTAAAAACAAATGCTAAGGAAATAGCGTTTATCGCACCGCTTGTTTAGGGCTGGTGATTCTTAGAGTGAAATACCCGAGCATGCCAGATGCTAGAGAACCGGTTATAACTCCCAAACGTACTAAAGTTTGCAATTTGTCATCGTCGAAGGCTAATTCTCCGATGAATAAACTCATAGTAAATCCTATACCAGCGAGAAGGGCTAGCCCGTAATACTGACTCCATCGAATCCCCGTAGGAAGCGAACAGAGCTTGAATACAACGCCGATATATGTAAACAACATGACTCCGATTTGCTTTCCAAAAAGCAGGCCAACTCCCACTCCTAAAGTAAGTGGTTCAGTGAAGAAGTCAGTAGAGAGGCCTTTCAAAGAGACACCGGCGTTGGCTAACGCAAATACAGGTAGTATTAAAAACGCAACCCAAAGATGAAGGCCGTGTTCCAGACGATATAGGGGGGCGGGTTCTGTGACATTATTTGATTTTTGGGGGGTGAATATCGCAACGATAACTCCCGCTAAGGTGGCGTGAAGGCCAGACTTTAAGACACATACCCAAAGCAGTGTTCCTACAACCATGTAAGGTGACAACTCAGAAATCTTTCTTTTATTGAGAGCAAAAAGAGCCAGGATACATAGGAAGGCTCCACCCAATGGAAATATCGATAGGGTCTCAGTGTAAAAAATCGCAATTATTACTATTGCTGCCAAGTCATCGATGATTGCGATGGCTACCAAGGTCAATTTCAAAGATTCAGGCACCCTGCTACCTAAAAGTGCCAAAACTCCAAGAGCAAATGCGATGTCGGTGGCTGCAGGAATTGCCCAACCTTGCATTGTCGTCGAATTTCCCCAGTTTAGAATTAGATAAATGAAGGCAGGAAATAATAGTCCTCCCAGTGCAGCAATTGCAGGCAGGCTTATCTGAGATCTGCTTGATAACTGTCCGTCTAGAACTTCCCGTTTTATTTCCAAACTTACTAAAAGGAAAAAAATTGCCATCAAGCCATCATTAATCCAATGATGGAGATTTTTATCAATGGAAAAACTTCCAATTTGAATAATTACAGGTGCGTTTAAGGTGTCGTGATAATAGTGCTCGAGAGGGGAGTTGCTGATGAATATAGCAACTGCTGCAGCTATGACTAAAAGTATGCCTCCAGCAGACTCTAGTAAAAAAAATTCTCGAAGCATTTTTACAGGCATAATATTCTCCGGAAAAATATTACTCTCAATGAAGCTAAAGCGAAACATGAATATAGTTATATATAGAAAATATTCATCGCTTCATTAATTACGAACCTGCAAACTACCTGTAACCCACCTTGTAAATACAGCAATGCATTCCCTATAGTTAAGGCACCCGCAAAAGGCAATATTGTTGCTGCTTGCTTTGAAGAGAATAAAAAGTAACCAAGGAATAATTCCAATTGGAAAATACTGAGTATGACGCAATAATTATAGGGGCTGGGCACAACGGTCTTGTAACAGCAACTTACCTAGCGAAGGAGGGATTGGACGTCCTGGTTCTCGAACGTCTTGACAGAGTGGGCGGAGCAGTAACGACTGATGAATTTTCTCCCGGATTCATGGGGCCAATGTGTTCATATGTTTCCCACGTTCTACAAGGAAAGGTCGTGGATGACCTGGAATTGCGCAAACATGGTCTCGACTTTGCCTATAGTAGAAAAGAGTCTGACTCATCGAGAAAGATTCATCTATTCCCTGATGGTACATTTATAGGAGGCCCGGGGAATACTGACAAGTTCAGTCTAGCAAAACAACTTAGCTCGTTCAACGAAAAAGATGCGCAAGCCTATTTTCGATGGGACTCCTTCTGGGATGAAGCGGCAAGCATCCTTTACCCGTATTTCCTTACAGAGCCTCCCACGATTGCAGACTTGATGCAAACCGTTAAGGGCACATCACGAGAAACTGTCTTGGAAAAGTTACTCACCTGGAGTTACATTGACCTTATAGAAGACCACTTCCAAGATGACCGTATAAAAGCCTATGTCATGGATTCAAACGTAGAATGTGATCCTGAGTCGCCGGGTAGCATGCTAGGAGCCGCCCTATTTGCGTGCACCCGTTTTAGTAGAGACAGCGACCGTGGAATTCCTAAGATGAGCATGGGGAATATCAGTGAAGCGATCGAAGATTCAGCGAAATCTAGTGGCGTCGAAATTCGAACCAGGGCTTTAGTGGAAAAAGTAATTGTGGAAGGAGGGTCAGCCAAGGGGGTGAGATTGGCTAACGGAGAAGAAATCCGCAGTTTTATCGTGGCCTCAAATGCTGACCCGAAGCGCACCTTCAAAACCATGTTTCAGGCCGAAGAGTTAGACGAAGACACTCTCAAACGGATGGACAGTTGGAAAACAACAGCAGGGTGTGTCAAATTCCTTGCTGCTATGAATGAATTACCTGACCTGACCGGATATCTCGGTTCAAGTTACGATGCAAACTCGATTATAAATATCAAGATAATGCCGTCGGTGGAATATCACAAGCAAAGTTGGAGAGATGCAGCCAACGGAAAAGTATCGAGTTGCCCGGTCATGAATATTCAGATCCCTTCCACCGTTGAACCCAACTTAGTAAAGGGAAAAGGGCATGTCATGTCTAATTGGGTTCTCTTCGAGCCTCCGACTTTGAAGGATTCAACATGGGAAGCCGAGAGGGAGAACGTAGGAGAGCAAATAATCGATGTTATATCTCAATACGCACCCAATTTCCGCACCAGCTTGGTCGACTGGACCGTTCAAACCCCTGAAGATATTGAAAGTAGAGTAGGCATGACCGATGGAAATATCAGGCACCTCGACATGATACCAAGCCAGCTTTTATCGCAACGCCAACCATATAGGACGTCCATTGACAATTTTTATATGTGCGGTGCTGGAACACACCCGATGGGAGAAGTTACTGGTGCGCCCGGGCACAACGCAGCGAATGCGATTCTGAAGGACCTAGAAAGGAAAGCCGTTTAGTAGAATTCGTTTCAATCAAAGAACCATTAAAATGTAGTGGCTCCGACTATTCCTACAAAAAAGCTTCCCTGCCGCTCTACCGAATCCCCCGGCACCACCCGTTATTCTCGCCACTTTACCTTCGAGCTTCGGCATATACCACCTCTGTTTTTTTTGTATGTTGACGTTGAAAAATAGCTAAATTAAGTCTAATAGAGGAGACTTTCTACCTACCACAGTCCGATCGATACTTTGTATATCAGGTTTACCACACAATCCCATAGTTGAATCTAACTCATCTCTCAATATCCCTAACAAATGTTTCAGACCGTCTGTGCCTCCTGCAGCCAACCCCCAGAATATTGGACGTCCGATCAACACAGCGTCCGCACCCAATGCGATGGCCTTGACTATATCCGCTCCACGACGAACACCACCATCAATATAAATCTCTGCTTTGCCATCCACTATTTCAGCAACCTCTGGAAGGACTTCAATCGTAGCAAATGTCGAGTCTAAGCTTCGCCCACCATGGTTTGAAACAATTATCGCTTTGACCCCATGATCCACTGCAAGCTTTGCGTCTTCAGCAGTCATCACACCTTTCGCTATAAGGGGAAGATCTGTTTTAGAAGCTAGCCAATCAAATTCCTTCCACGTAACTTTAGGACTGACCAAACCAGTCACGTTAGCGGGGGCATCGTCACTCGATGGACGGTAGGTACTGCGGGCAGAGAAGTCTTCTTCACTCCCCATACCGTCGTAATTTGGAGTTGCCCGACTGGCATACCTATTTCGGATGTTTCTTTCCCGTTTTGACTGAACGGAAGCATCTAACGTGACACACAAAGCAGAATAACCCGAGTCTTCTGCCCTATGGGCCATGAGCTCAGTCATAGCCTGATCTCTGTAGAAATATTGTTGAAACCAGATTGGGCGTGATGATGCACTGGCGACATCCTCCATTACCACGCTTGATCCAGAACTGAGGATCATACCTACATTCATTTCATTGGCGGCTCTAACGGTTGCTATTTCTCCTTCAGAATGGGCTCTATTGTGATGACCGGCAGGGCACAACATCACCGGGAAATCTATTTTTTCCCCTAAAACCGTGGTTGTCAGATTTCTTTGATCGACATCTACCAACATCCTCGGCCGGAGCATAATAGAATCGAAAGCCTCCCGGGTTCTATTGATGGTTATTTCGTCTGTGGCACCACCTTCCACAAAATCCCATTCAGGTTGGGACATTAGGTCTTTAGCCAATCTTTCGTATTCATATAAATTAATGGGTAGTTCCTCTGTCATAGTCTGCCCTCTTACCAGTTATTGAATTTCGTTATCATCCGTCTCATAAGTTTCATTTATGCTGCTCGAGGCGTCCGGCTATTCTAGCGTAGAAAAAACTATTTAGGCCCATAAAGGTATTCTCTTCGATGCGAACCGTGGACGGGGTAGTAACGACTGATGAATTTTCTCCCGGTATTAGGTTCTTTTCCTATCGACGGCTGTCATAGGTTCGAAAAAAAAGATATTATCGTTCACAATTACGAAGAGATTCTATTTTTCGAATATGCTTAATTAGAAAAAGCTTCACGAGGTCGAGAATCTCATTCTTTCGAAAGACAATCAACGAGGGAGGAAAATAATGGGAAAAGCTCTTGAGGGTATCAGAGTAATAGACATGACCCACGACCAAGCCGGACCTTCTTGCACCCAGATGCTTGCATGGCTAGGTGCTGAGGTAATCAAGGTTGAGATGGCAGACGGCATAGGGGATCGCTCAAGGTGGCTGAGGCGTGACGACCCGAACTTAGACAGTTATTTTTTCCTGCTTTTAAACAATAACAAGAAAAGCACCACGCTTAACCTTCGCGACCCCAAAGGGAAAGAATTGTTCAAGACGCTGATCAAGGACGCGGACATCATGGCAGAGAATCGCGGTCCAGGGGCGATGGATAGGCTGGGTCTAGGGTATGAGGATCTTAAAACAATCAACCCTAGACTAATTTACGCTGCGGTCAAGGGTTTTGGATCCTACGGACCTTACTCTGACTACAAATGTTTTGAACCTGTAGCGCAGGCCACCAGTGGGGCACTGAGTTGTACCGGGTTCGATGATCGGCCTCCGGCGATGCTTGGAGCCAATGTGGGGGATTCAGGTACTGGAATGCACGCAGTCATAGGTATTCTTGCTGCCTTGGTGCAACGCAACGTGTCTAATGAAGGCCAATTGGTTGAAGTGGCTATGCAAGAGGCTGTTTTGAATCTAACTCGTGTCCGGTTCACTGGAACACTGACAGATGGCTCCGCAGAACCACGCCAGACCAGCCACGAGGGGCGTAGGCCCGGTTCCGTCGGGGGTCTATTCGTATGTGCTCCAGGAGGGCCAAACGATTACGTCTATTTGATGTTACCGCCAGATAACCCGGGCATGTTTCCGTTGGCGATGGGTGCTATGGGTCGTTCAGACCTCATTGAGGATATACGATTCTCAACGCCCGAATCTCGGACTGCCAACGCCGAGGAATTAGGGAAAATCATAGAGAAGTGGATCGGCCAGAGAGATAAACGGGCTGTCATGTCTGCCTTCGCGGGAGCAGGGGTTCCTTGTGGAGCTGTCTATGACACATCAGAAGTTATGGCCGACGCCCACCTGAGAGAACGTGAGACAATAACCGAAATTAAGCACCCGACCCGTGACACCTATCCAATGATCGGATCCCCTGTGCGTCTGTCTGCTTCGTCCGTCAAGGTCACTCGAGCTCCGCTATACGGCGAACATTCCGACGAAATTTTCTCGACTCTCGGAGGACTATCTCAAGCAGAAATCCTTGAACTTAGAAAGGCTAAGGTAATTATTTAGGATTAGAATCTATAAAACCTCATAACCACGAAACGATTGCTGAGTTGAAAATGCTCATGGTATGTAGAGAATCTCATGAGTGGATTATTAAACGGATTAGATAGATTTGCGGTTCAAAGAATTTAAGGAGGAAGAGTCATGTTAGATCTGGTAATACATGGCGGAACGGTCGTCACCCCCAGCGGAGTTGGCCAGTTTGATATTGGGATTCAAGGTGAGAAAATTGTGTTGGTTGCTGCTCGAGATGCAATTTTCGATGAATTCCAAACGTCCATAGACGCTACCGGCAAGTACGTCTTTCCCGGTGGCATCGAACCACACACTCACATCGCAACCCGCGTCTCCGAAGCCTGGGCAGGGCGTCGTGGGGTCATGACACAGTCTCCAGAAGCCGCGAGCCGGGCTGCGGCTCACGGAGGTGTCACAACATATATAGATTTTGCGGGAGGGATGGAAGGAACTGAAGACAGCGACCGGTCGGATAACTCAATCATGAAGAGGTTAGATGCCCGGCGCAGCGTATTTGCCGGTCACTCGTATACCGACTTCGCTTTTCATTTCACGCTCGCAGGGGAGGTCCCCACCAGTACCGTTGAAGAGATCAGAGAAGCTATCGAATCTGGAGTAGCCAGCTTCAAGATTTTCACGACTTTCGGATCCAAAGTCCCATACGGACACCTCTGGGCGATTTTCGAAGCTGTGGGTATCAACGGGGGTATCATGGCCGTCCACGCCGAGGACGACGACATGGTCAAGTATATGGAAGCCAAACTTATTCGCGAGGGACGAGACCAGGGATACAATCTGCACCTGGCACACAACAACATCTCCGAGGACATTTCGTTTCGAAAGATCATACGTCTCTCTGAGCACACCGAGACCGGCATCTACTTCGTCCACACAACGGCAAAGGAGGGAGCCTTCGCTATAGCAGACGCCCGCAATAATCAATTACCTGTCTACGGCGAGACGCTCCACAACTACCTGCATTTCACCCATGAACACTACCGAGAGCCTGATGGGACTGCGATTCATACCTACCCGGCCATCAAACACGCCTCGGACCGAGACGAGCTACAAGAGGCGCTGATCAACGGTACGCTAAGCACTACGGCCACAG
>ERZ651768.3005-NODE-3005-length-11449-cov-9.386212_pt1 | contig 11449 bp, 9 predicted proteins | sample MGYA00514754_ERZ651768 | MGnify/ENA metagenome assembly ERZ651768 | reverse complement strand
ATTGGCAAGGACAACGTCATCATCGACACCACCTGGCCACCCGAGTTGAAAGAGGTGGGCACCGACACCCTGGCCGCTATCATCAACAAACACGGCGCCGACAAAGTGTGCTTCGGCACCGACTTCCCTCTGGCCGACATGGCCAAGGACTCCCAGTTCATCGAAAGCCTACCGGTCCCCGATGCCGCCAAAGAACGAATCCTGGGCGAGAACTTCCGGGAACTGGCTGGTCTATAAAACCCCCGATCCACTGGAGACAATATGCCCGCCGAACTTGATGCTTGGCTGGAACAATCCAGAGAAGAAGCGCTAGACCCCAGTCTGCCCATCTGCGACCCGCACCACCACCTCTGGGACAAGCCGGGCGATCGCTACATGATTGACGAAGTCACGTCAGATATGGGGTCTGGGCATAATGTCGTGCAGTCCCTATTCGTGGAGGTTGACTCCATGTACCGTGCATCTGGGCCGCCGGAGATGCGGCCCGTTGGGGAGGTGGAGTGGGCGCGCGGCATCGGAGCCCAGAGCGACAGCGGGCTATATGGGCCAACCAAGGTGTCCGCTGGAATCGTTGGCTACGCCGACTTGAACCTGGGAGCGGCTGTTAGGCCAGTTCTGGAAGCGATGGAGTTGGCCGGTAGCGGCCGGTTCCGCAGCATACGGCACACCTGCAGTTGGGACGCCTACGAACCACTTCGATCCCACCGCTCCGGCTGGCCTGGGATGATGGCCGAATCCAAGTTTAAGGAGGGATTTGGCGTGCTCATCGGCATGGGCCATACCTTCGACGCTTTGGTCTATCACCCCCAGCTGTCGGAGCTGACGGGCCTGGTCGACGCCTTCCCGAACGCCGTATTTGTCCTGAACCACATCGGCCGTCCCTTGGGCGTCGGCCCCTACGCTGGCTATAGAGACGAGATATTTGAGGTCTGGAAAAAGGACATGACTAGCTTGGCCGAACGGCCCAATGTGACGGTCAAAGTAGGAGGTCTGGGCAACCGGGTCAGCGGATTCGAATGGGATTCTCAGCCGATGCCGCCGCACTCGACCGAACTTACAGAAAAGACCTCGCCTTACTATCTGCACACTATTGAAGCCTTCGGGCCAAAGCGCTGCATGTTCGAGAGCAATTTCCCGGTGGACAAGAGTTCCTACTCGTATACCGCAGTCTGGAATTCTTTCAAACGCATGACTGAAGATTTCTCGGACACCGAAAAAGCGTGGCTGTTCCACGACACTGCCGCCAAGGCCTACCGTCTGCCCTTATTGTCCAAACAGTAGAGCCTAGAATGCGCGAGCTGGTAATATCCGGCGGTAGACACCCGGGGAACCGGAAGGATGGCTGTAGCTGCCGCCGATGTAATCGTGCATGGTGTCCGCTTTTCGGTACTCTTCCCACACCAACGACTCGGGCACCTTTTCGTGCTCGAACTCGTACATCGTCAGGTATTTTGGAGCGCCTTCAACCACGTGATACCGGCGCACGAACAAGCAGCCGGGCACGGTTAGGTTACGCGGGGTGCGCTGGTTGTCGTAGTAGTCGTTGTACTTCGGCTCAATATTTGGGGGTACGTCCATCCGGCCGATCTGTAGCGCCGGGGCCATTCCCCTCCCCATGGTGTCCGGATCGCTTTCAGCGGGTGAGATCTGGGTGCATACGCTGCGCACAGTGCCCCGGCCGATGATGTTCGGAGACATACGTTTGGTCCAATCGGTGGGGTTCTCGCTTTGCGCCCGGTATTCGGCGGATCGCAACGTTTCCACCGACTCCAGTTCGTAAACTGCTAGATATCTTGGGCCACCCTTGATTGCCTGATACCGGGCGCCGTCCAGGAATCCCGGAGCGCTCAGACGCTCGGGCAAGTGCTCTTCGTTATACCATGCGTTGAACTCGGCGTCATGCTCGATGTCGACATCGGCGTAGACCACCAACAATGCCGTACCTTTCTTTTTGACCATGCTGTTTTCTCCTAGATTGACCGATTGCTAGTCAGTGGTTTCAATGACCAGAGTGGCAAAGCGCATAAAGATGCCCCCGCGAGGCTCGGCCAACGGTCCGTTGGCCACCAGGCAGGCAATAACGTATTTGCTGCCGGGGGTGGCGCCGGGGCTGAGCTCGATGCGCTGCGGGGCATTGATCCCCACGATCACGCCGGTGCTCCGGTCGATCTGGCCGTTGACCCAGACCTCGCCATAGTTGTCCACGTTGGTTTCGAACCACAGCCTCGCGCCCTCGACCGGCATACCGTTGACCTCTAGGGGCAGCTCGACGGTGGTCCGGTACCATGCGAAGGTGAAGCCCACAGAAAGGCTTTCTCGGATGTTGGCGCACACGGACCAGCCTGAATCATCGAAATCCGCTTCCCGGGGTGGGCTGGCCAGCAGTCGGGCAGTGAGGCCCTCATTGGGTTCGCCGGGGACAAATCCCTCTCCAACTTTCCACTCTGCTTTGACCTTTTGCCGGTCTGCGGCGTTATTCAAATCTAGCGCTACTCTGGGCATATAGAACTCCTATCCACCGTTCCGGATGAAATCGGCGATGCGTTCGCCAATCATCATCGTGGTGACGTTTGTGTTGGCGCGGATACAGTTGGGCATGATCGACGCATCCGCTATCCGCAGATTCTCCAGGCCATGGACTCGCCCGTGCTGGTCAACTACTGCCATGCCGTCCGAGGACGGGCCCATCTTGCAGGTGCCCGATATGTGTTGTCCAGTCGTGACATCCCGGGCGCAGAAGGCGTCTAGGGCGTCGTCCGAGGCTAGTTCTTCGTCGGTAGGCTCGATGCGGTATTCTACGAAGTCGTTGAAGGTGCCACCCTGGCCCAAGCTGACGCAGGTGCGGACCATCTCTCGCATCCGCTGCCGGTCGAATGGGTCGCGTAAATACCGGTAGTCCAACGAAGGCTGCACACTGGGGTCCGTGGAGGCCAGCTTCAGTTCCCCGGCGCTCATGGCCAGGTCCAAAACCCCCAGCATCCGAACGCCCAAGGGCTCCATGCGTTCTCCGCCCCGGTCCACCCGCTCCGTGGCGTACGACTGCATCAAGATCATCAGATCGTTCCTGTATTCTGAGCCTTCCGAGGTCCACCGCAAGCCCATCTGCACCCGAGGGGCAAACCCGTCCAGAGGAAAGCCTTCTTTGGTCTTGAAAGTTACGTAAATCATGGGGTGGTCGCGCAGGTTCTGTCCCACTCCGGGAAGATCGTGGACCACTGGCAGGCTCATCTCCTGGAGATGGGTCGCGGGACCCACGCCGGAGAGCAGCATGATCTGCGGCGAACCGATAGCGCCGGAACTGAGGATGATCTGGTCTGCTTCAGCGGTAAATATCTCGCCTCCGCTCTCGACCTCCACTCCAACGGCTTTCTTACCCTCAAAGATGATTCGGCGGGTGGTGCAGTTGGGCCGGATCGTCAAGTTCAGCCGGTGCCGGGCCGGAGTCAGATATCCGATGGCGGTGCTAAATCTGATGCCATTGGGATTATTGAATGGTATCGGTCCGATGCCAGACGCCTCTGGATGGTTATGGTCTGGGCTCTCCGGAAATCCAGCGGCCCGGCAGGAAGCCTGGAATGCTGCTTGGTCTGGATTAAGCTCGTCCTGCTTGAACCGGCGGGCGATTATGGGACCCTCCGAGCTATGAAAATCGTCGTCTGGAAAGTCGGAGTCAGTCTCGATCTTTCGGAAATACTGCAGCAACTGTGGAAAGCTCCACTCGTCATTGCCCATCGCAGCCCAGGAGTCATAGTCCTCGGGCACTCCCCGCAGGAATACCTGGCCGTTGATGGCGCTGGAGCCGCCGGTGACCTTGCCCCGGGGGACCATCATAGGAGGGGAAGTCTCGGTGGCCTTACCCCAGAATTGCCAATTGTGGTCGCTGGTCATGATATCGGTGGCAGTGGCGTAGCCGAATTTCACCTCATCGGGCAGTTGCTCAAACTCTGGGTAATCCGGGCCCGCCTCCAACAACAAAACGGAACGGTCCGGATCCTCGCTGAGGCGGGAAGCCATGATGGAACCGGCCGAGCCGGCACCGACAACGATCACGTCGTACTTCATAATCGCTCTCCCCTTTGGTTCAGATTGTGGGTTCGGCCCAGATGATACTGGGGGCATCATCTAGCGTCAACTGCAGCGTCAACTGAGTATCAACTTGGACTGAGACGCCCATTCGTTTGACAACCGGGGTCGCACCATTAGAATGGCAGAAGCCAATTGAAAACGAGGAATGAATCATGATCAAGCACTTTGGAAGCTTGTACGCCGGACACGTCGATCTCGGAGACCTTGGCTTGGGGGCGACTGCCGTCAACGACCGACGATTTGATAACGACCATCTGAGCACGATCTTCAACCGAGTGGAGCAGATCGTCAAAGTGATGGACGACCTGAACTACCACAGTTTCTGGGCCGCAGAGCACCACTTCCAACATGAGGGCAATGAGGTGATTCCCAACCTTTTGCTCCTCTACGTGCACCTGGCCCATATAACCAAGAACCTGAAATTCGGCTGTGGTTTCAACATAAATCCCATGTGGCACCCTCTGCGGCTGGCCGAAGATTACGCCACGGCAGACATCCTGACCAACGGACGGGTGATTTTTGGCGTTGGCCGGGGCTACCACTCCCGTGAGGTGGACACCTTCGGCGTTCCCAGCACCAACTCGGACAACGACGCCAACCGCGAGATGTTTGAGGAGCAGGTCGAGATCATCATGAAGGCCTTCAATGAGGAGTCCTTCTCCCATCATGGCAAGCACTACGATCTCCCGCCCGAAGTCCCTTACCGTGGTTACACCCTTAAAGAGATCACATTGGTGCCGAGGCCCAAACACCTGCCGGTGGAGACCTGGCAGCCGATGGTGAGTTCCACCCAACGGGCCATGGACTTCATGGCAAAACACAACATCCAGCCCGTGATCGGCGGCGGGGCTGTGACCGGCGGTCCTTCCGACGATGTGATCGAACGCTGGACCGAGACCCTGGTCAAGCATGATTATAAAGATGTCCAGTTGGGCAGCAGACTGGTGGTAGGACTTCCGACCTTCATCGCTGACACCGAGAAAGAAGCTATTGAGCAGTCCCGGAAGTACCTGGAAGAGGACATGAAAATGTTCGCGCCTTTGGGATTCTTCCGCTCCTTCACCGCAGAGATGCTGGAGACTCTAGGCGACCCCAGCCGTGCCCCCTCCGCTGGGTTCCCGACTATGGAGGACACCATTGCCTCTGGCGCATGGGTCTGCGGGCCTCCCGAGAAGATCACCGAACGCATCATGGAGATCCAAGACAAATACCCTGGACTTGAGTACATGCATGTCGGATGCGGACGCCAAGGCGTGCCCCTTGAAGTAATGATTGAGCAGCTAGAGCGCTTCGGTAAAGAAGTAATGCCCAAGTTCAATGTTGAAAAGCCTGGGTAACCTACGCCCCTAAGTGTTTCAACCCATTAAGCAGCTAATTTCGCGCCGGACCGTGGCCCACTTCCCATCCGGCGCTTTGATCGTCCGCGTTCAACTTTTGCGACTAACCAGCGGTTTAGCCCGCGAAGAAAATGAATGGATACAACTCTAGGCTGGGGGTCCGACGTACTGATATGGAATGCCGCGGTGCTGACTGCGGTCTCATTGGGCGTTGGGTTGCTAGGAGGCTTCGTAGGCTTGGCCTTGGGGACCATGCGGCTCCCCGCGATGCTGCTCATGGGAATGGCGGCGCCCACCGCCGGCGGCACCAATATCCTTGTTAGCAGTATCAGTTCCATCTTCGGTGCCGTACGGCACTTACGTGAAGGGCGGGTCAACTGTAGGTTGGTGCTGATTATGGGCGGCCCGGCCTTCGTTGGCGCTTTCATCGGCGGTTTCATGGGTGGCAAGATGTCGGAAACCATTCTCTTGTCGGCTGCCGGGTTGCTGGTCCTGTGGCAGGGAGTGGAGTTGCGCATGAGGGGCCGGACTGTTGCCGCAGCCAACGATTTCGTGACCAACTACAGCGGAAAACGAATGGCCCTCGGCGGTGGGATGGGACTGGCGGTTGGTCTCCTTGGCGGAGCGGTGGGGCTCATCTTGGGCAGCATCCGCCTTCCGGCTTTAATCCGGGTATTGAAAGTAGATCCTAGGATAGCGGCCGGCACCAATCTGGTCATTGGATTCGTGATGGGGTCAGTGGGCTGGATTGGCCACGCCATCAAGGGAGATGTCGACTACCAACTCCTGATACTCATGGGCGCTGGCGCTGCGGTGGGCAGTTATTACGGAGCCAAGCTCACCGGCAAGGTCGATCTCGCCACGTTGGTTGGCGCGATGGGCTATGTGCTTCTGGCGGTGGGCGTAATCCTGATCTGGCGGGGTGTGACTGCTTAGCCAACCGCGATTAAGGCAAAAAAAGAGACCTACCAGTATTTCTGGTAGGTCTCTTTTCGGGTGGTCTGATTCGAACCGACGACCCCCTACACCCCATGCAGGTGCCCTGCCGGACTCTGCAGGCTCTGATTTAGTAAGTTCATAGATAGGCAACAAGCCTCGTTCCGTTACCCGGTCGTATGCTTCTTTCAAGTCGGCCCGCCACGGTCGCTTCCAATTCACCATGTAGCTTAGATATGCAGTTGAAATACCAAGGGACTTGGAGATCTGTCGTAACGAAGGCTTTGAAGAAGTCATGATGTACCCCAGCGCAATTATTCGGGTATTTTCCCTATTTAGGCGTGAACGCTTGACATAAATGCATTCTACATGTTATGATAGCGGAGCGTTTTCAGAAAATCTTCTGAGGGCGCTCTTTTTTTGCCCAAGAACTTCAGAACAAAACAAAGCTCCACACAGCTCCGAGGTTTCACGGGGCTTTTTTATTTTTGTAGCTTAGATTGGGAGAGAAACACTAATGTCGATTGAATTCTGGACTATGGGCGCAGGAAGGCCTGGAAGGCCGGGTTCCAATGTATTCAGCGGCACACGACAAGCCATTGCCGCCGAAGAAATTGGATATGACGGGATTGCGTACGTAGACTCTCAAAACCTTTCAGGCGATTGCTACGTGGCGTTAGCCTTAGCAGCCCAAGCGACCTCAAGCATCAAATTGGGCACTGGTGTAACGAATTCCTTTACAAGGCATCCCGCCGCGACAGCATCCGCGATTGCATCCATTCAAATGGAAAGCGACGGACGTGCGTATCTCGGGATTGGCAGAGGAGATTCCGCGTTGGCACACTTAGGCCGTGCGCCTCATTCCGTAGCGGAGTTCGAGAACTATCTTGAACAACTCCAGAATTACTTAAGGGGCAATGAGGTAGAGTTCGAAGGAGATAGTGACCTGGGTTCACTGGGACTAGCAGGCCATTCAAGCTCTAGTCGAATATCGTGGATTGCGGGGATTCAACCTAAAGTACCTGTAGATGTCGCCGCAACCGGTCCGAGGGTGATTGCAGCCGCCGCACGCCACGCTGACAGGATAAGTTTGAACGTGGGCGCCGATGTTGAACGCGTTAGATGGGGCATGGATGTAGCGCGCGATGCTCGAGTGAAGGCTGGCATCACCGGAGATATCCCGTTTACAGCCTACATATCACTCGTAGTACATGATGACCCTGAAGAAGCTATGAGAATAGGGGCAGGCCAAGTTTCATTGTTCGCAAGATTCTCTGCCATGTATGGGAGGGTAGTCGGGCCTGCATCTGCTGAACAGCAACAAGTGCTTGAAGAAATCCACAGATCATATGACATGCAACAGCATGGTCGGGGTGCAGGAACCCAAGAATCCGCTGTCACTGGAGAATTCGCACGTAACTTCGGTATTTTCGGTTCTCCATCATATTGCGTGGATCGTTTGTCTGAACTAATAGAGGCGGGGGTAGACAGGTTTATATTGAGAGGGAGTCCGCTGGATCCCGATAATCCCGACTCTCATACCTCGGAGCGCTTTATTCAAGAAGTCGCTAGCGTATTAAACGACTAAGAATTCATTTGCCGACGAGCAGCTTGTGAAATCCATGGACCAGGTGGACCTTTCATGGGAAGACATACCAAACATGCTCTGAATCCAGCCTCAGTAGCAGATTCGGCGTCCGCGAATGTGGTGCGGTTTTCCGGTTTTGTACGACGGCCGGGTGGACAGTTAGGTCTGCAAAAAATCCTAGTAGTTGTACAAGCGTTAAACATAAATTGTCATTCCACGTCATTTCTCGATTGTCGGTAACACCAGGGCGTGTTCAACAAAATAATATGGCACTGTGCTGTGGGTTAACTAACTATCCTAATGATGCGTTAGAGAGAGTAAATACAGTCTACCTACACAGGGTCAAATAATTTTACTGGCTCAGTGGGGAACTCATGGAACACATCCATGCAGGCAGGGAATCCGTTCGTCTCGTTGGTGCTCAATAAGGTCGGTAAGTATCGCCCCATATTTTGTTGATTAATCCAAGTGACCACACCTGCTAATGCTAGGATAATTGGCGTTGTTTGGCGCTAGCTGGCGGGACTTGGTTTTGAAACAAGTGATACGTGGCGATGTATTTAGTGAGGCCTTTAGTCAACGTTTTCCAATCGGTTTTTGATTTCGGTGCAAAGAGATTCAGGAAGAGGGCCTTTGCTAACGGCTGCGATGTTTCGGCTGATATGGTCTGGGTAAAGCGAACCGACAATTGTGGTACTAAGGTCAGGGTGGCTGATAGTAAATCTTAGAAGAAACTCGAACTGGTCCATGCCGTCCAGTAATTCGTCTAGTCTCGCCTTATCCCAAGCGGCCCACAGGTTTGGATCGGCCAACCCATGACCAGGTTCTCCACGAGCGATGCCACCCCGGATTAGCGTTCCTGATCCTGAATTGGCCAACTGGGTGATGAGTGACTCATGTTCCCTATCTAGCGCTGAGTACGGGAATTGAAACACGTCAAAAACCCCCATCTCGACAAAATCAGTGACGGTTGGCAAAACGTCGGATACTCCTATGAACCTGGTTTTACCGTCGGATTTCAAATCAAGCAAGGTCTGGACTGCCTGGTCCCGTAATTCTACGGGAGGGCTCCCGTGAAACTGGAGCAAATCCAGGTGATCTGTGTTCATCCGTCTTAAGCTCAGTTCTACACCCTCGATGAGGTTCTCACGAGTATAGATGTGCCTTGGCGCATTTCCCTCTTCTACCGAAGTGGTATCTGCATTACAGCCGCATTTCGAAGCCAACAAATATTCATCACGCCGATGAGAGACGTATTTTCCGATGAGCTCTTCACTCTCGCCATAGTCGATCGACGTGTCTATTAAGTTGATCCCACTATCTAGAACAGAGTTCAAGACCTTTTCAGCTTGAGCCTGGTCCACAGGCCGACCCTTTGGGATCGGAGAGCGCGGACCACGTAGTTCCATCGCCCCATACCCGAGTACGCTTACATCTAGTCCGGTTTCACCTAATTTTCTGGTCTGAAGGGCTTCCAAGAGTTTCTCCTTACTGTGAGAGAACGGCTGGAGATATGAGTTCGTAGTCCTCTCCAGCTGGTTGTATTCCACCTGATCTTTCCCATGCCCGCGTCTGGCCGTAGCAGTTTGTGGAAGATGGCCAATCTGACAGCGTCCTCAAGTTTGGCCAAGTATTGCTGTTAATCTTGATTATAATGGGGGTGTAAACAGGCATTTCCCGAAAACGAAGTGTCTATGCTGACTTCTATCTTCCCTATAGCCAAGTTTAAGGTCCATGATTCGTGCATGCTAAGCAGGCCGCCCTCGATACTCCCTTAGAGCTATACACCAGCGTCTCTTCGACTATTGTAGGGGGAACCTCACCTCTGTAATTATTCTTTTAAAAAATAGCCGCGAGCTATCTGGCCAGTGTAATTCGGCCAATGTTATTAAGTTTGACAATACTCGGAGTCAAAAGGAGCCACATGGAAAGAAGAGTTTTTTTCAACAGCGACGGCATCCGGATTGCCGGGATACTTTTTGAGCCAGAAGCAACTGACAACGATTCTTGCCCGGCAATAATGCTTTGCCAAGGTATGGTAGGCGTCAAAGAATATTTCTGGTTCCCCCATTTAGCCCGACGTTTGGTCGAATTGGGCTGCGTGGCCTTGATTTGGGACTATCGAGGTGTGGGCGAAAGCGAGGGTGAGCCCGGCCGTCTGTACCCGTTGGAGCAGGTCGAGGACATTCGTAACGGTTTGACCTTTTTGGAAACCAATCCCAAAGTGGACCCGGAAAGGTTAGGGCTAATGGGCTTTAGCTTCGGTGCAGGCATGGTGCCCTACGTTGCCGGGATTGACGAGAGGGTTAAGTGTTCCATTAGTGTGGCTGGCTGGGGAGACGGAGAGCGTTGGATGCAGAGCATACGGCGTTATTACGAGTGGCTGGATTTGCTGAACCAAATTGAGGATGACCGTAAAACCAGGATCGAGACCGGTATGTCGGAAATGGTGAGTGGCGGAGGCATTCTCGTGGGGGATCCTACCACAGCCGCCGCTAGACAAAAGGTGATTGATCAGATCCCTGAGATGGAAAACTACAAAAGCACCTCCTATTCCTTGGCCACAGCGGAGAAACTCTTGGACTTTAAGCCAATCAGCGTGGTAGAAAGAATTTCCCCCCGGGCGATAATGTATATCGCTGCAGAGCTGGACTCGGTGACCCCTGCCGAGGGCGTGGTTGGTATGTTTGAAGAGACATATGAGCCTAAGAAGCTGTGGGTGATTCCAGGGGCGACCCACTACGACGTATACAGGGAAGACCTGAAAGAACAGATTTGGGACATGTCAGTCGCGTGGTTCAAGGAGTACCTACGCATCGATTGATTCGATCCAAACACCTGATGGTTCAGCGATTATAATGCCTGCAAATTGAATGTCGGTGGATTCGCCATGAGATATAGCTACATCGTCGTGGGCGGAGGCTCAGCAGGGTGCGTTTTGGCGGCTCGCTTGTCCGAAGATTCCGGCAAATCGGTGCTGCTGCTCGAGGCGGGCCCCGATTATCCAGACTTCGATTACCTACCGAACGAGCTCAAATTTGGCTACGATCCGATCGCTTCATACGAGGGAGCGCGCCACAACTGGTCGTTCAAAGGCACGGCAACAAACAATCCTGCCAGGGAAATACCGGTGCCTCGTGGTAAGGTGATGGGCGGTTCCAGCGCCATAAATGTTCAGGCGTTCATCCGCGGCGCACCAGAAGACTACGACGCTTGGGCTGCCCTCGGCAACGACGAGTGGAAATATGTTAACCTCCTACCCGATTTCCGGAGATCAGAGACCGACCTAGACGTCAAAGATGACTTTCACGGCACTGATGGACCTATCCTTGTTCGCCGCCATAAAAGGGCAAATTGGAACAAGGACCAAGAAGCGTTCTTCCAGGCTTGTGTGACAGCAGGGTTTCCTGAGGTGTTAGACCAGAACAACCCGGACGCCACAGGTGTGGGGCCTCTTCCCATGAACAATCCAGATGGCATCCGCGTCAGCACTGCTCTAGCC
>ERZ651768.3004-NODE-3004-length-11452-cov-10.535209_pt1 | contig 11452 bp, 11 predicted proteins | sample MGYA00514754_ERZ651768 | MGnify/ENA metagenome assembly ERZ651768 | reverse complement strand
GGCCCGGGCAGGGACCAGTTTTTCTGCGCGGCCCGGCGGTTACCGTGTACCAAGGGGAGATCGATCCCGACGCCCTATGAACTCAACGACTCCGGATGCGCATTGTCAGCCAGACCTGGTGAATGAGCAGGAAGTCGCTGCCTTTCTTTGTCGTAATCCTGATTTTTTCGAGCGCCATCCGGAGATTCTGACCGAACTTGCCATACCTCACCCGGACAGCGGGCAGGCAGTGTCGTTGTTAGAGCGCCAGCTTACGGCATTGCGGGCACAACTGTCTGCAGAGCGCCAGCATCGCACACGCCTCATGGCGAGGGCTGAGCAAAATGAACGGCTGCAGGAGCGGCTGAGAAATCTGTTCCTGGTACTGTCCGAGGTGGCCTGCCCGGATGAATTGTTGGCCCAAGTGCCAACCATCTTGGTGGGAGAATTTTCTCTCGCCTGCGGAAGCTTACGGGTACTCAAAACCCAAGCGCCGGATCTCGACTTCGCCGAGATTGTCCCGCCAAACGATGTGATGGCTGTAATTCTTGGTCGGTTGGAGACGAAAGGGGGATTCTGTGATGACCGACTGCCGAGCGAAGCCAAAGATTTTCTCTTTGGTAAGCAGGCAAAAATGGTCGAGTCCGTTGCTATCGTTGGGATCCTCAACCAAAGCGGAGTTCTGGCCCTTGGGGCCCGGGAACGAGATCGCTACTGCCCCGGGACGGACACAGTTTTCCTTGAATTTGTCGGGTCCCTGGTCAGCGCCACCTGGCGCAGAGTGATGTCCTCCTCCGAGGGTGCTAAGTGATGACCCAAATGAAGGATCCTATCGACGCGTTCCTTGGGCACTTACAAGATGAACGACAGATGTCCCGGCACACGGTGGCAGGATACCGGCGCGACCTCAGTAAATTAAAGATTTTTGTCGCCAGTTTGAACGGAAATGACTTACTGCGCCTCAAATCGGCCGAGGCCCGATTGTTTCCAGCGCAACTGCATCGCCACGGCCTTACGGGTCGCTCCATACAGCGGGCGTTGTCGGCCGCCCGCAGTTTGTATCGATATTTGGTGCGGGAAAGATTGGTCCGCAGCAACCCGTTTGATGGCATTCGGGCACCGCGCGGTGAGCGCAAGTTGCCAGAGACCCTGAGTGCTGATCAGGCTGCTAAATTGGTCGCGATCGAGCCGAAAAGTGACCTCGATTATCGGGATCGGGCCATATTGGAACTGTTTTATTCTTCGGGGCTCCGCCTGTCTGAATTGTCAGGGCTAGACGTAAAGCATCTGGCCACTCGCAATTCTTCAGGGTGGGTAGACCTTAAAGAGCGCGTAGCCTTTGTGACCGGCAAAGGAGGCAAAGAAAGATTGCTGCCGATCGGGCGGTACGCACACGATGCCCTGCAAGCGTGGTGCGAGCATCGTGGTGGAGTTGCCGCTCAAGATGAGCGGGCGTTTTTTGTTGGACGCAGCGGGCGTCGGCTTGGCGTGAGAGCGATTCAGCAAAGGGTGCAGGTTTGGGCCAAGCGGCAAGGTCTTGGGCACGGTGTGCATCCACACATGCTGCGCCACTCTTTTGCCAGCCATTTGCTGGAATCGAGCGGTGATCTTCGTGCTGTCCAGGAACTCTTGGGCCACGCCGACATTTCAACCACCCAGGTCTACACCCACCTTGATTTTCAGCACCTCGCTAAGATTTACGACAAGGCCCACCCCCGGGCACATAAACGAGATTCCAGTTAAGGGCCTAGTGCGGGCCTAAAGCAACAGCCGCTGTTCGCCCGAAAGCCGGGAGAAATTGCAGAGAAAGACGCATTTTCTGGGTAAAACACCCGAAATTGGCGCACCAGAATAGCGCAAGCCTTGTGGTAGAATCCGCGCCTTCTTTTGTGTCCCCGACACCGGAATCGGGCACTATCCACCCACGTTCTACGAGGAATCCCAATGGCTTCTGTCGCGTATATTCCTATTGTTCTCGGGCTAATTGGCCTGTTAGCAGCACTCGGCTTTTACCGATCTGTACTGTCCTACCCGGAAGGGACCGGAAAAGTCGTGGAAATAGCGAGCCAGATTCACCGGGGCGCATTGGTTTTCATGCGGCGCGAGTACCTTTATTTGGTCATTTTTGTCATCGTTGTGGGCGCGGTCATATTGGTTTCAGATCTTGGCTGGCCCACGACGGTTGCGTTTCTCGTTGGGGCACTGAGTTCTGCTACCGCTGGCTTTATCGGTATGTACGCGGCCACTAAGGCCAATGTCCGAACGACGACGGCAGCGAAGGATAAAGGGGCAGCGGAGGCGCTGACTATTTCTTTTTACGGCGGCTCTATCATGGGACTTACGGTTGCTGCTATGGGTCTTTTGGGTCTTGGTGTGTTGTACCTTTTCTTTGGAGGTGATCCGGAAACTTCCCACGTAATCCACGGATTTGGTATGGGCGCATCATCAGTGGCTTTGTTTGCCCGGGTGGGCGGTGGTATTTTTACCAAGAGTGCGGATGTCGGGGCGGATCTCGTTGGCAAGATCGAGGCCGGTATCCCCGAGGACGACCCGCGCAATCCCGGGGTCATTGCTGACAACGTGGGTGACAACGTAGGCGATGTCGCGGGTATGGGGTCGGATATCTTCGAGTCCTATTGCGGCGCCATGATTGCCACCATCGCGATCGCGTCGACGTTGCCCACAGATTTGATCGGGTCGCTTGCGGGCGGTGACCAGAGCAAACTGATGTTCCTTCCGCTGGCGCTCGCATCGGTTGGAATTCTCTGCTCTTTGGCTGGAATCCTGTTGGTGAAGAGCGCGTCGCGCAAAAAACCCGAAGTTGCTTTGCGTACCGGGACGATGGGTGCCTCAGTGATCTTTATTGTGGCTGCGCTGGCTCTTATCTGGTTCACTGATCTCAGCCTTCATATCTGGATCTCGGTTCTGGTCGGCGCGCTGGGTGGAATCGTGATCGGTCTTGTGACTGAGTACTACACAGCCGGCAGCCCAGTGCGAAAGATCGCGGCCAGCGGCGAAACGGGGCCGGCGACGGTCATGATCAACGGTCTCGCCATCGGCATGCAGTCTGTGGTCATACCCGTATTGATGATTTGCGTGATCATTCTTGTATCGAGCTGGCTGGCAGGCCTTTATGGGGTCGGCATTGCTGCGGTCGGAATGTTGGCGACCGTTGGAATCACCATGGCGATCGATGCCTATGGCCCAGTGGCAGACAACGCCGGGGGGATTGCCGAGATGGCCGGTTTGGGAGACGAGGTGCGGGAAATCACCGATTCACTGGATGAGCTTGGCAATACCACAGCCGCCATCGGCAAGGGATTTGCCATCGGCGCAGCAGCGTTGGCGGCACTCGCAATCATTTCTGCTTATATCGAGACCGTCGCGCACCATGTCCCCGGCTTTGCGCTCGAAATCAGTGACCCCGTGGTGCTCGCTGGCATGTTTTTGGGCGCGATTTTTCCGTTTTTGGTGTCGAGTATTACCATGAATGCTGTGGGTGATGCGGCGATGGAGATGATCCAGGAAATCCGCCGCCAGTTCAAAGAAATTCCAGGACTCCTCGAAGGCAAGGCCGAGCCGGATACAGCGCGGTGCGTCGATATTGCGACGACCGCAGCCCTACGGCGCATGATTCTACCGGGCGTTTTGGCCGTCGCCGCGCCGCCTGCGGTCGGTCTCATTCTAGGCCCGGCAGCCCTTGGCGGCATGCTGGCTGGCGCCTTGCTCGGTTGTGTGCTGTTGGCGCTGACCATGGCAAACGCGGGCGGCGCTTGGGACAATGCCAAGAAATACGTTGAAAAAGGCAATCTTGGGGGCAAGGGATCCGATGTTCATAAGGCCACGGTGGTGGGAGACACCGTAGGTGACCCGTTCAAGGACACCTCCGGCCCGTCGATGAACATTCTGATCAATGTCATGGCGATTGTCAGTCTGGTCATTGCCCCGTTGCTCGGATGAGGTGACCACCGATTTAGGAGGAGGGGGAGACTGAGGCCGGCGTTACGCCGGCCTATTTTTTGCGTCGTGGTAGTCTGAAGACTTCCCACCTTTTTAGATCCGACCCCGAGGCATGCCAGCAAGTTTGATCCGATCTGTGCGCGAGGCCGACCTCGAAGAGGTTCGCGCGATTTACGCGAAAGAAGTCCTGGAAGGGATAGCTTCGTTCGAAATTGAGCCACCTCACATTGAGGAGATGAGGGCCAGGCTGCACCGGGTACAGGATGCGAACCTGCCGTACCTGGTCTCGGAACTCGACGGCAGAATTGCCGGTTTCGCCTACGCCGTCCCGTATCGACCCCGACCTGCCTACCGCTATACGGTCGAGAATTCGGTCTATGTGGCGCGCTGGGCACAGCGCCAAGGAATCGGCATCCAGCTACTGGACGCGCTGGTGAGCGCTTGTGAGCGTGCCGGCGTTCGGCAAATGGTTGCGATTATCGGGGGAGTCGAGCACACGGCTTCCATTCGAGCCCACGAAAAAGCCGGTTTTCGTCAGGTTGGCACGCTCGAGAATGTGGGCTGGAAGCACGGCAGGTGGTTGGATACGGTGATAATGCAGCGCGCTTTGAACCCAGGCGCCGACGACCCACCGGTGTCATAGGGAAACGCAGAGCGCATCTTCGGGGCGTGTACTAAGAGTCTTATGTCTACGTTGTGTATCGAAGGGGGGGCGGGAACAAGATGGCGCAGGTGGGCCGTGGTTCTCCGGCTCCTTTGGTACTTTCAGCGCGACGTATCGCGCCGCAAGACTTTTCGAGGCACGCTTCGGCGCTCGAACCTCGTTGTAGATCACTACGAACGCGGTGGCAGAGTGGTCGGCACCTTGATTTTTATCCACGGCATGTCAGCACTCGGGCGGGAGGATCCGCGAGTCGTCCATCTGGCCGGAGCCCTGGCGGATGCAGGCTACAGGGTGTTGATTCCGGATTTTCCCAGTATTCGTGCCCTGGAGATTCGAAGGCAACAACCGGACGAGGTACTTGCGCAGCTGGAAACGCTGGCCACAGACCGGCAACTCGTTCCCGGTGTTTTTTCGCTCATGGCGGTGTCATTTTCCGGCGTGTTTGCTTTGCGCGCAGCTTGTAGCAAGCGTTTGGCACCTCGAATTTGTGGGCTTTGTTTGATCGGGGGCTACTATGATGTGGGCGCGGTGTGTTCGTTTCTAATTCGGGCTAACCGGTCAGATCCGTACGGACGGTTGCTGATTTTGCGCAGTTATTACCGGGAAGTGGAGCCACAAAGTGAGGCGTTTCATCGGGTGTTGGATCGTTGCATTTCAGAGAATATCGAGCAGAAAAACGCTTGGAGCGCGGATCAAGCACTTGACCGATCCGATCGAATAGAGGCCTCGGTGTATCGGATATTGACAGACCCGGTCGAGCGCGAGGGCTTAGAAGAGAAGGTAACCCGAGCCTTTGGTGAAGCGTGGCGCGGATATCGGTCGAAGCTCGATTTTGTCTACCGAGACACCCCGGTTTTTCTGATTCACGGCCGGAATGATCGCCTCATTCCTTCGGGCGAATCCAAACGGCTCGCCCGGCGTTTGGCAGACCAAAAAATCCCGGCCTATCTGTGTATCACGCGGTTCTTAAGCCATGGCGACAGCGTCATTCGTCTTGGACAGTGGCAAGAACTGGTTCGACTGCTCCGAGGTTTCGCCTGGTTTTTTCAGTCTGGGGCGCGGGTCAAGAGAGAAGCGCCCGGCACCGGCGGCGGTTGATTCTCAGGTTTTATCCCGGCAGTTTTTCGCCTTTTCTAGTTGAGTCGAATACTGTGCAGTCTCTCGATTGAACCCATTGGAGTGGAATCGTGCGGGCGAAAAAAAGGGCGCCCGAAAGCGCCCTTTTCTAACAGAAGAATTGTCGTTACAAAGCGCTGGTTACGATCGCCATGATCACGGTCAGCACAATGCTTGATGTAATGACCGCGTTAACAGATTGGATTGCGCCATTCATCTTGCCCCAAAGGGCATTCGCCTCGATGGCCGCAATAATAACCAGTCCGACTATGAATCCTGTCATGCTGACTGCCAGGTCGCCTTCTCCGCTCCAAAGGCCACCGTTGGTTGCTGGGGTCGCGTGGGTCGACGCAACCATAAAGTACAGCATTGGCAACGAGAGCAGCGTATTGGTCCGCGATGCGAGTCCAGCCTTAGGCGCAGCTTTGGCTTTATCACCGCTTGAAAGACCGATGACAATTTTCTGATTCGGCCAAATGATGCCCCACACGTTCAGCATCATGATCGTACCCATCAAAACGCCAAAACTAATGCCAAGTGAGAACCTCGGCGCTTCGCTGGTGATAAACCAGATCAATATAAGTCCGGTCAGGAATGTGAAAAGGGCAGACCAACGGAACCACCAGAGGGCGCGTGGAGCGAGTTTTTGCATCACGTCAGCTTTTGCCGAGTCTTCAGCTTCCTTTACATATTCGGTCTGCACAAAATTGAAGTAATACAGCAATCCAATCCAGGTAACACCGAACAGGATGTGACCCCAGCGAAACAGTACATCCATCACGTATTGCATCATTTCCCTCCGAGAGTTTGTTGATAGACGAGGGGCTGAAATTCAACCGTTTCGTCAAAAAGCCCTAGTAATAACAGGTAAATATTATCGGGTGTCTTAAGATAGTCTAATAGAGCGGTTATCCAGCCAGCAAGGCGGTAAAGACGATCGAAACTGTTCGTCAGAAAACACCTACTCAGCGGGACAAGAGATAACGCCTGGATTTTCACAGAGCTATCCCTGCATCTTCGCATTAGTTCGGTTGTATTGAGGTACCGGGCCGTGGAGTTCTGCCCAGATTTCATCACAAAGATTCAATTCCTCTGTACTAAGCGGCGAGGATGTTACTGCAGCGAGGTTTTGCTCAACCTGCTCGCGTCGGGTCGCCCCAAAGAGGGTGACGTCCACGTTGGGGTGGTCGAGCATGTAGCGCAAGGCGAGTTCAGCCGAGGTACGACCGCGTTGGGCAGCAATTCGAGAAAACTGATCTGCCGCGGTTCGTTGCGGGTCATTCCAGTATCTTTTGCGATACATTTCATTGGCGGCGAATCGAGTATCAGAACCCGCCTCTTTCCCCGCTTTGTATTTTCCTGTCAGGAGTCCACCAGCGAGGGGGTTGTACATGCAAGTACCGATGTCGTATGACCGGGTCATCGGCAGCAACTCGGTTTCTACGGCTCTTGAAATGGCGTTGTGCAGTGCTTGGGTGACGGTTGGTGGGGTCCAGCCACGATTGCGTGCAAGGTTTACGGCTTCTACTACTTGCCAAGCCGCAAAATTGGAAACCCCGATGTAGCGGATCTTGCCGGAGCCGACCAGGCTCTCCAAAGCGCGCCAGGTGATCTCGATGGGCGTATCGTCATCTGGTTGATGAAGGTAGTAGATATCGATGTAATCCGTATTAAGACGGCGCAAAGAGTTTTCCACTTCCCGCAGAATCACCTTTGGCGTACTGCCAGCTGTATCGGGATCACCGCCGACGGCGTAACGTACTTTGGTTGCGAGCACAATGCGTTCTCGATTACCTCTGGCTTTCATCCACTTGCCAATAATTTCTTCGGACAGGCCCGCGTTATAGCCGTTGGCGGTATCGATGAAGTTGATGCCTTGGTCGACGACAAAATCCAATAACTCGAGCGACGTGTCTTCCGCCACTGGATCGCCCAACGTCATGGTTCCAAAAGCCAACGGTGACACTTTTAGACCGGTCCCACCTAATCGAATACGCTCCATCCGGGTTCTCCTTGGTAACTAGAATGATTGGGCATGGCTGGCGGCGCGCCAGCCGAGTACCGCCTGCTGATGGTGCAACCGGCGCCCCAAGAGCCTTGAGGATACCGTATCGTGCGCTCCATGGTCGAAGGCAAGTCTAGAAAGCAGGCCTTCAAAGTGCGTTCGCTCAACGAGCGTTGCAAAATCTTTTTATGTTCCGAGCTCGGTTATGTCTCGATTGCCATTTTCAGGATCATGGAACTAACTACACCTCAGTGTCGAATGCCGTGACCCCGACCGAGAAAATGTAAGTTGATCGCGAAGAGGACGAGAATAAAAATCCCGATGATGAAGTAGGACAGCCACAGGGAGATGTCAGAAATACCGAGAAATCCGAAGCGAAACGCATTGATCATGTAGAGAATCGGGTTACCGAGTGATATGCCCTGCCAGAAATCTGGTAATAGATGAATCGAATAAAAAATTCCGCCAAGGTAGGTTAGAGGGGTCAGTATGAACGTTGGCACAATGGAAACGTCATCAAAACTTCGTGCGAAAACACCATTGGTAAAGCCGCCCAGGGAAAATAATATCGCTGTGAGTACAACGACGCTGATGAGTACCCCGACACTGTGGATCCTGAGATCGCTAAACAAAAGAGACACGATCGTGACGATCAGCCCGACGATGATCCCGCGCGCAACACCACCCGTGATGTAACCGAGAAGAATCACGTAGTTGGGAGTCGGCGACACCAGCATCTCCTCAAGAGAGCGTTGAAACTTGGCGCCGAAAAAAGAGGTAACGACGTTGGAGTAGGAGTTTGTAATGACTGACATCAGGATTAAGCCCGGGACGATGAAGTCGATGTAATTGAATCCGCCCATCTTCCCGATCCGGGGGCCGATCAAGTTGCCAAAGATAATGAAGTAAAGACAGGTAGTAATTACAGGGGGCAACAGAGTCTGTTGCCAAATACGCGTAAACCGTGTGAATTCTTTGATCACAATGGTGATAAAAGTGATCAGTTGTTCCCGGGCGTTCATGCGGTTTGCTCATTGTTATTGTTTTGACCAACCAGATGAACAAACAGTTGCTCAAGGCGGTTCGCTTTGTTGCGCATGCTGCGGACACGGATATCTTCTCGCGCCAGTTGTTGATAGAGGTCGTTTAGGTTTTGATCCTTGATGATTTCAACTTCCAATGTGTACTCATCGAGTAGCTGCGCTTTGATGCTAAGGCCCGGTGGCAATTGGGCGAGCGGTTGTTCGAGGTCGAGAACAAACGTCTCCATATGGACCTTGCGCAAAAGCAAACGCATTGACGTATTCTCAATCAGGCGTCCTTCGTCAATGATTGCAATATTACGGCAAAGGCTTTCCGCTTCTTCCAGGTAATGAGTAGTCAGAATAATTGTCGTGCCTTTTCGGTTAATTGCGCGTAGAAAATCCCACATTGCGCGCCGAATTTCGATATCGACTCCTGCGGTGGGTTCATCCAGAATCAGCAAACGGGGTTCATGCACTAAGGATCGGGCAATCATCAATCGTCGTTTCAGACCGCCCGAGAGATCCCGGGCCCGACTATTACGCTTGTCCCACAGCCCCATCTGGGAGAGATATTTTTCCGTTCGTTGGCGGGCGAGCCCACGGGGAATCCCATAATACCCCGCCTGGTTCAAGAGAATCTGCCACGGCGTTTCAAAGACATTGAAATTAAACTCTTGTGGCACAACCCCAATAAAGGACTTAGCTCTTGGAAAATTCTTGTTAATGTCGACATCGAAAATACGAACCGTGCCGCTTGTCTTGTTGATAAGAGAACTAATGATTCCAATAACAGTTGATTTACCAGCACCATTGGGTCCAAGCAAAGCAAAAAAATCACCCTCAGGTACTTGAAGGTCGATGCCTTGCAAGGCAGTGACCCCGTTTTGATAAGTTTTGTGTAAGGAGAGAATTTCGAGTGCGTATGTCACGATCGCTATGGAGAGATGGGGCGAGAATCAGGGGAGTACGCGTCTAGTGTTTGTTTGCATCTTTAGACTACTGGCGCAGGACAGACTTTTGATAGAGATCATTTAAACGCATTTCGGGGTCATATCGTTGCTTTAATGTTCGGTAGGCCTTACCGCCGTAGAGCGACCAGAATTCCTCCTCGGGATAATAAGAACTTGAGTAAAGGGACTTAATTCCCCCCAGGTTGGCAACTGCTTCTTCGACTTTTCGATTGTAGTAACCAGCGGGAAGCTCCTTACGTCCACGAATTACGTCCCAAAATCCAAAATTGATGTACAGGGTATCTGCGGTCATGGGGAACAAGGGATACGTGTTGTCGGTTGGTGGGTGTCCGACCGGACAGATCCAAAGTGGCTGGATGCCAATTTCCCGGTGAAAAAAATCAAGAAAATTAGAAGCATTTTCAATTGGAATATCGATATCCTGTATGACCGATTCAGAGTGGTAGCCGAACCATTCGTTCAACGTGCGGGTAAAGCCCACTCGACCGTTCCAGCGCATCACTTTTTGATAGGTGATCGAGTTCAATCGTTTGCGGCCCAGAAGACGGCGCATCAAAGTGTTCTGAACATACAAGTTTTTTGAACACCAGAACCAGTCGGTGTCCCACCGCCAAAGGTAGTCGTGGGTAGTGAGATAGTCTTCGCTTCGCGCGGATATGGAGCGGAAATACATGTCGAGGTGGGTATAGTCACTGGTGTACGGGGCCTCGTCGACAAAACGGCCCACCGTCAAATAGTGATCATTGCGTCGAAACACGGTGCCGTCTACAAAATCTGATTCTTCGGTGCACCAATCCTGCAGAGTGGCAAAAAACTCATCGGTGTCCGGTATACGGATATGGGTCAACCGCACGTAGGGCTTCACCGGCAGTGCGAGCGCTTTGAGTTTCAGGATGTAGCCCAAAGTCCCGTAAGAATTTGGGAGACCGAAGAATAGATCACGGTGCTCATTGTCTGCTGTACAGGTGACAATCTCACCATTCGCCAGCAGTACGTCCATCTCGCTCACCGTCTCATGCACCAGACCATGGCGGAATGATGACGACTCAATTCCAACTCCAGAAACCGCGCCGCCGATCGTTATGGATTTTAGTTCCGGCACCACCGCGGGCATCAGACCGTGTGCCAGTGTCGCGTCCACCAATTCTGCATAAGTGGTCATTCCCTCTACTTCGACTGTCCTTTTGGTAGAGTCAACGTTGAGCACATGGTGAAAGTCGCTCACATCCAACATCTGCCGGGGTCCCGAGCCCCGATCGCGAAAAAGATTGGAGGTCGATTTAGCAAGACGGACGGGTCCCGAGCCACGCTGGCGCAGCTCCATCGCCAATCGGTTGCGCCGGTCTTGGTGGGTTTCTACGGCCATTACAAAAAGTTCGGCAATCTAAAAGCCAGCCGCGTGGCCATCTTTTCGCGGATCGGATCCGGCTATGTAGCCATCGGTGTTTCGTAAAATGATTTGGCCACCGCCAAAAAGTCCACTTGAAGATGGCGTCATAAATCGATGCCCACGAGCCGACAGTTCTGACTTGAGATGGTCCAGATCGGGCTCTAGGCAGATAGAAAAATCTTCTGCGACGTACCAGCGGGGCGCATCGAGGGCTTGTTGCGGGGAGCGTCCCTGGTAAAACATTCGAATCAGCACTTGCACGTGTCCCTGTGGTTGCATGTGTTTTCCCATCACGCCAAAAGCCAATAGTGGCTGACCGGCGCGGGTCGCAAAAGCGGGGAT
>ERZ651768.3003-NODE-3003-length-11453-cov-6.075686_pt1 | contig 11453 bp, 8 predicted proteins | sample MGYA00514754_ERZ651768 | MGnify/ENA metagenome assembly ERZ651768 | reverse complement strand
GGCCTTATTCCAAGCACTCGTCTTGCCGCCGTGTTTGCGGAGGAGGTCGACGGTTTTAGAGTGGTTGGCTTGATTAGCAACATCTAGCCTAGTAGCATTTAAGTAACAGGTCGTTTTTTAGTTGACTTTCTTGTGCGCACAATGCTTATCTTTTAACTGTTTTACAGCCATGAAAAGAACATTAACAATATTGCTAGGAATCGTGACATTTACCGTTTCAGTAAATGCTCAGTCAGAAACACTTCCTAAAGTGGAGACAAGTGATGCCTTCAAACAATTGCAAGGCTTTATTGGTAAGTGGAAAGGGAAATTAACAAAAGATAATGGCGAAGTCGTGAGCGTAGAGACTGAGTTTAGTTTAACAGCTAATGGTAGTACAATTGTAGAACGATCATTAGAAGACGGCACTGAGGTTTTTACAATGTATCATGATAAAAACGGTCAATTGACTGCTACCCACTATTGCGCACTAGGGAATGCTCCGTCGTTTACTCTAAGTAAAAAAGACAAGTTTAATTTGTCATTCGCTTTCGATCCTATTTGTGGATTAAAGGCCGGGAAAGACAAATTTGTAAACTCAGTGGTTATGAATTATAATCCTAAAAAACCAAATAAACTTCAATCATATTACAAGGTTATTGATACTGATAAAAGTATAGTTTCGAGCACCTCAAAGTTAACTAGAGTAAAGTAAAAATATTAGAAAATACCCTTTTCAAGCACCATTTACTAATGGTGCTTTTTTTATTGTATGAATAAAATAATTATCTTTTGTATGCTGGTTACTATTGGCTGTAAAGAACATAAAACTAGCTATGAACACCCGAATAATTCCGCAACAAATGAATTAGAGTTTATTACAAAAGGGATTGTTAAAGAATTCTTAGATAACGGCATGATTAAAATTGAACATGAGGAGATTCCGAATTACATGCCATCGATGACTATGCCATTTAATATAAAAAACAAGGCAGAAGCCGATGGAATTAAAATTGGAGATAAAATAAGTTTTAAATTTAATGTTGGAGAAGATTACAGCTGGATTGATGAAATAATAATACTAAATGCAGCTCCAGACAATGAAAACAAAGAATACAGAACAGGCACAGATAGCGAAAAAAGATATTTAACAATAGGGGACGTGATTGGAAATTATGATTTTATCAATCACAAAAATGAAAAAGTAAGCCTGAGTCATTTTAATGATAAGGTTCTTGTTATCACGTTTATTTATACTCGATGTCCTGTGCCTGACTTTTGCCCACAATTATCACTAAAATTTAAATCGGCACTTGAAAGTCTTAGCACAGAATTACCAAACCAAAATGCTTATCATTTCCTATCTATTACCTTTGACCCTGAACACGATACGCCTAATGTACTAAACAACTATGCAAAGCTTTATGAAGCCAGCAATCACAATAACTGGAGTTTCCTAACTTCCAGTACGGAAGAAATACAAAAATTCACTGACAAAATTGGATTAGTAATAAGTCGTGAAAAAGAGAGTATATTAGACTGGGATCATAACCTTCGAACACTAGTTACTAATCAATCAGGCATGATCAAAACTATTCTTATTGGAAACCTGTGGAGTGCCGATGAATTGGTTAATGAAATAAAAGAATTACTTTAAGAAGGTATAAAATAAATATTATTATTCTGCCCTTTTAGATATAGCTACTTCCCTTCAGCTTTCAATTCTTCACCCGTCTTGCCGCCGTGTTTACGGAGGAGGCCGGCGGTTGCGGTTTTGAATCCTTCGAGAGCAGCATTCGAACCCGTTTGGAGGGTTCGACCAAGCCCACAAAATTATTCCGGTTGGACAACTCGGAAGAAAGCTTTTTGGTCGATGATGGGCGTTTCGAAGGTCGTGTCGTTCGTTGCAGCACCAACGCTTTCCCATGAACCGTCACCAAAGGCGGTTCGAGACTGAACTTGGAAGGGCGGATCACCCCCTTCCCAGATGATCTGGAATTTGTCTTCACTAACCTGAACTCGAGTAATATTCAAGGAGACCGGCGGTAACAGAGGAGATGCTGGGATGGGGTTTCCATCAACCAGATAAGCTATCTCATCTTCACGCAGCACCCGATTCCAGATTCCCACCTCATCAATGAGCCCCTCAAAGAACCGGCCACTTCCTCCGCGATAGGTGCCTATGTGAAATCCACCCGTGTCCGCCGTGCCCACTCCCGCAGGCGTCGTGAACGAAACGTCCACCTTCTCCCCATCATAGTATATTGCGGACTGGCCACTGACCCCGTCAAAGGTGACTGCAACGTGGTGCCACTCCCCGATTCCCGGCACCATCCCGCTGTCGGCACTGTGTGAACTCCCGTCGGCAAGCTTGACAAATGCCTTCACGTTACCGGCGGGGGTCACCTCGGTCGACACCGCCCAATTGGAGGGCGAAGTCTCCCACAAAAACCTGCGTCCCTCTCCCCCGGTCACCTTGATCCACCCCGCCGAACTGTAGGCCAGCGCCCCGTCACTAAGCACCTGCCGGTCGATGTCCACATACTGTTTCTGAGCCTGCTCCAGAGAAAGGGCTCCGGATCCCACCCGTGCGTCGTCTGTCAAGGTGGCGCCGTTCATTGCCTCACCATCAAAACCCTCAATCCCGCTCGCAAGGTTGCCATCAAAACTCCAACTCGCCACTTGGCCCAAAATCAAGGATTCCGAAGGGTCATCAGGCAAATTGTCCGTTACAGTCAGGGTGCACGCTTTACTGATCACAGTCCCGCCTCTGTCAGTCACCACCACATTATAGCCGCCTGCTTGACTCGGTTGAACGTTCTTCAAGACCAGCTCCGCCTTGGTTTGACCTGGAATGTCTTGACCATTGAATTCCCACTGATAGGTCGTCTGCCCCACGGTGGAGGCGCCCACGCTAAAAAACGCGGTGGCACCGGCAAGCACCGATTGATCCTGAGGTTGATTTACGATGGTAGGAACGGGTGCGGTTGTGAACGACCACTCGCGAATGGTTTGATTGGCCGGATCAGCGGTGTCTGAATATGAAATTCGCAGTGTGTGAGATGACTCGGCATCCAAAACCTCCGAAACCTGGTGGAGGATTCGAACCAAGTTGCCGTCCTGTACGGTTTCACGAGTCAGATCTGAACCATCCAGTGCCAGGGAAATGCTATTGAGATCAACTGATGTTTTTCCAAAGGATTCATCAATCACAACTTCAATTCCGGGGAGTCGAGCCACATTGATGGCATCCTCCGTGGGCACCATCTCCACGATGGGCGGGGTGGGAAATTTGAACTCCGGAAATTTAAATGGATTGGCATAAAGACGGAATACTTCACTTGGTGATAACGCCTCGGCAAAAAGCGCCAATTCATCAATCTGTCCCTTGAAGACATGGGTGCCCGGCCCACGACGATCCGCACCCACGTATGAAAACGTGTCTGGATTCACATCCTCAGCCACCTTATCCAAGGTGGCTGCCAAACGTCCGTTCAAGTAGAAAAAGATCTGTTTCTTGACCGTGTCGCGAACGAACACCATGTGCTCCCACTCCCCGGTCCGCATGTCATACTGATCTATTTTCCAATCGAGACTTCCGTTGTTCCACCAAATGCGTGGGTGCCCCGAAGTATGGACTTCCCAGTTGATGTTTTTAGCAACGTTGTAATTGCCCAAAATGACCCCCACACGCTGGCTGGCTGGAAAGTCAGGGGCGATTTTTATCCAACAGGCAAAAGTGTTGGGGATGTCCGGCCAAGGCTTGCCCAGTTCAATGTAATTCAAATCGCCCGAACCAAGCTCAATGTTGAAATCGATCCCTCCATCGAGGATGCCCTCTATCGAGCGATCGCCTGCATTTTCGGCCAAGTGCAAAACACCATGATTCTCGCTATTGGATCGATCCGACACAACACCATCATGAACTGCTGTTGACTCCTCGAACGGCATGTAGAAAATGGCCATCTCTGCGGGATTCAAAGGCGGCAAATGATAGGGGGCCATCGTGAAAGACCACAAAGTTGAGTTTACCTGGTTGCCATTGGCGGGGTCTGAAAATCGAAATTCCACAGTAAACCCAACTCCAGGCTCCAGCAGGCCTGGATCATAGGTGACCCGCTTCCTGCCTTTGCTGAGGTTCTGAATATCCGGAACGACCGGTTCCCCGTTAAGAATCAATTTAATCGACTCTTCGGGAACCGGTTGATCGCCGTCAGCCAAAACAATCTCGATCGGAATCTCCGGAAACACCAGAGGGTCGCCGGGTGCCGGAGAAACTGACTCAACCGCCGCAATGACTTGAACGTCTGTTTGAATGCCGCCAGCAGTGGGACCTCCAAGGGCAGCGACGTAACCAACGGACAGGACTTGATCATGGAATTGAATGCTCGCCACATAACCAATCTCTGATCGGCCACCATCATCGGTGAACAACAGCACCGAATCATCTCCATACGCACTGGTCTGATCCAGAATCGCCCAGCGACCATCGAGCTGTCCCAAAACCGGATCAACCGGAAGAATCTCTTCACCGATTTTTTTACCGTCTATGTATTTCTTCATGATCGGAGGTTCGACGGCCTGATCGACGGTGACCACCAAACGATGCCACGTGTTGGGTTCAATCACCCCGTGCCCCTCTAATGCGCCAACGCCGTTGTTCGCGTTAATTGAAAGCTCGGCTCCGTTTCCGTTATTAAACGGATCGTCGATCTGAAGGATGGCCCTGGCCTTCCCCGATGATTCAACCGGATAAAGCAAATCCATCACCAACGACCATTGATTCGCCAAGTCACCCCCTCCGTTTCCAGGCAGATCCGGACGAAGCAAATAGCCCATTGATGAAGAGTTCTTTGCTGTCTTCATGACACTGGCGACAGAGCCGTCAATGACAGGAATGCCAAAGGTGGCAGTCGTGCCAAATTTGGTTTCCTGTTCGGTGGGACCATCCGGGCCGTCAAAATATTCCAAGTCGTTTCCGACAGTTGCCAATAAATCACTCTCAAAATCCCACTGCCCGGTGATCTCCGCCCGTAATGAAATTAGACAGACCAGGGAGAGGGATGCCGCGACCATGGTTTTCATGGTACTCATATTCATTTTCATGCTCATTTTAATATCTTAATTAACACTGTTTTTCATCCAAGTTAAAGGCGGTTCAACCTCCTCCCCGTAAAGGCCGTCCGATATACCATTCCTCTTTCCAATAAACTTTTCCTCTCCTTGCCTGGGATGCATGTCCATCAGCCCACATGATGTTTCCAACATCACCGTGACGGTAGTACTCGTCGAGGCGTTCTTTCCAGGTAGCCCATTGGCCTAGAAAGAGAGGGGTGTCATCGACCCCGTCCAGCATTGATTCCCAGGCATCCTGAAAGATCAGGGTCTCGGAAGGACGCGGATAGCTTGCAATAGGGCGTGCCCTGCTGGGCCATGGATCCTGATTAACAACGCCTTCCCAGACGACGAGCTGCAGTCCAAAAGAGCGCCGGTTGGGCGTATTACAAAATCCATTGAATCCGTAGGTAATATATTTGAACCCGTCCTTAAAAAGTCCATCCTGATGCGGCGGTCTCCTATATTGATCATCAACCGCCTTGGCGGAGGGACAGAGGAATACCTTTGGACTCCAGCCCGTGTAGGGCACATAGGCAACTCCCCAGTAGGCTTCGGGATGGGATGGGGGAATCATTTGACTCCTAATCGGGGTCGGATCCGAGAAATCGCCCCTGTCACGAATCCAGCGCATCCAGTTGCGCCTTGGATGACCTCTTCCGTCATGGTCATCGGCGTACTGGTACCAGGCCAGTTGAATCTGGCGCATGTTGCTTTTGCATTTGATCTGCTTTGCCTCGGACTTGGCCCGGGCAAGGGCCGGCAACAACAGGGCTGCAAGGATGGCGATAATCGCGATGACCACCAGCAACTCAATCAGGGTGAACCCCGAAGCCGCCGGTCGAAGAGCCATGTCGTCTCCGGCGTTATGACTGGACTGGCGTTGCGTCTTCATGGGCTTCCATTCAAGGTCATACTTGGGCTAGGCAGAACCGTACACGCATGCATCCGGTTGGCCAAGGTATAATCATTTCATCCATGGGCAGGCCGGTGGGCTTGCGCTTGGCCAAGCGGATTACTAGCTTCCCGCCGTTACTGTGGCATTCAAACTGATCAGTCTGTTGGGGATTGTCTCGTTCCTTGGCCTGGCCTGGGCGATGTCGTCCAACCGTCGGCAGGTGCAGTGGCGCGTGGTGGCATGGGGGATGGGGCTGCAGTTGCTCATCGGGTTTGTGGTGTTCCAAACGCCGCTTGGCCAAGGGGTGTTCGAGGCGGCCAACGTGGCCATCGCCAAGCTGAACGAGTTCGCCGGCGAGGGGGCCAAGCTGGTGTTTGGCGCGCTGGCCGAGAAGGAGAGCATGGAGAACGTGTTCGGCCCGGGGAGGGGCGTCATCTTTGTCATTGTGATCCCGGCGACGATCATCTTTGTCTCGGCTCTGTCGTCGCTGCTTTACCACTGGCGGGTGCTGCAGTGGGTAGTGGCCGGCATTGCCTGGGTGATGCGCCGCACGATGCGCACCAGCGGCAGCGAGACACTGGCCACGGCCGCCAATGTGTTCATGGGCCAGACCGAGGCGCCATTGGTCGTAAAGCCGTACCTGGGTGGGATGACGCGCAGCGAGTTGATGGCGTTGATGGTCGGCGGCATGGCGACGATTGCCGGCGGGGTGGCGGCCGCCTATGTGTTGATGGGCATCAACGCCGGCCACCTGCTGACAGCATCGATCCTCAGCGCGCCCGGCACCCTGGTGATCGCCAAGCTGATGTTTCCCGAGACGGCCCGAAGCGAGACGGCCGACGAGCGGTGCGCCCTTCCCGAGAGCACCTCGGCCAACAGCCTGGACGCACTGTGCCAGGGGGCGGCGGACGGGATGCGATTGTCGATCAACGTCATCGCGATGCTGATCGCGTTCATCGCCGTGGTGCATCTGGCCAACGCCATCCTTGCCTGGGTAATTTCTCCAATGGGCTGGAGCGTCACGATCCAGGAGGTGATCGGCTGGCTGAACGTGCCGTTTGCGTGGCTGATGAGCGTGCCACCGGAGGAGTGTGTCCCGGTGGGGACGGTGCTCGGTGAGCGGGTGGTGTTCAACGAGTTCGTCGGCTACCTGAATCTTTCGGAGATGATAAAGAAGGAGGAACTCAGCGAGCGTACGATCGCGATTGTAACCTATGCGTTGTGCGGTTTCGCAAACTTCGCCAGCGTGGCGATCCAGATTGGTGGCATCAGCACGCTGGTCCCCGAGCGCCGCACGGATCTGGCCAAGCTTGGCCTGCGGGCGATGGTCGGCGGGTTGCTGGCCTGCTACCTGACCGCCACCGTGGCTGGCTTGCTGATGCCGGGCTAAGTGGCTTTGAGCTAGACACCGGGGGTGGGGAAGGTGAGGTGGAAGCTTGCTCCCTCGCCAAGCTGGCTCTCGACACGGGCTGTGCCGCCGTGGAGCTGGGTGATGTGCTTGACAATGGAGAGGCCGAGGCCGGTGCCGCCCATTTCGCGGGAGCGCGCCTTGTCGACTCGGAAGAACCGTTCAAAAATTCGATCGCACACCTCGGCCGGGATGCCGGGGCCGTCGTCGACGACGCACAGGTCGAGTTCGCCGTCCGACTGGCTGGCTGAAACGCGGACACATTCCCCGCCGTACTTGATCCCGTTTTCGACGAGGTTGTTGAGCGCCTGAAACAGTCGCTGGCTGTCGGCATGCAGGGTGAGGTTTTCCGGCACGCTGTTTTTCAGTTGCACCTTTTTTTTATCGGCCATCTCCCGGAGGCCATCCAGCACGCCCTCGATAAGCCGGTGGATGTTCACCTCGCGCGGGTCGAGGCCTGTGTCGCCGGACTCGAGGTGGGAGAGCGTCAGGATGTCCTCGATCAGGTAGGCCAGTCGGTCGGAGTGGTTCTCGATTTTCCTGAGAAAGCGGTGAGAGAGCGACCCGGTGTCCGGCTCGGCGTCGAGCAGCGTCTCGACGTAGCCCTTGATGATGGAGAGGGGCGTGCGCAACTCGTGGCTGACGTTGGCCACGAATTCCTGACGCAGGTTCTCGAGCCGCTTGAGCCGGGTAAGGTCGTGGAACACGAGAATGGCGCCGCGGTGGCGGCCCTGTTTTTCGCGGATCGCCACGCCGTTGACCTGCAGGAAACGCTGATCGAGGCCGGGCAGCATGAACTCCTCCTGCACGGCGCTGTGTTCCTCCTTCAAACGCTCGACCAACTCGTTGGCCTGGTGGATGCGGATGGCCTCCATCACGGTTTTTCCCCTTGGATCGTTGGCCAGCTCGAACAGCCTGCAGAAGGCTGGGTTGGCAAACTCGATGATGCCCGCCGGGTTGGTGAGCAGCACACCCTCGGGCATGTCGGCGAACACGTCGGTCATGCCCGGCGCACTGGTCAGGGCGGCCGGACTGGCCGCCTGGCCAAGCGCCAGCGACCGGTAGCGCCGCTGCCACCAAAGGTGCAGGCCGATGAGCCCCAGCAAAAGCAGGATGGCAACGTACCAGCCGGTCATTCGTTCGTCCCGATCAGGCGATAGCCGACGCCGCGCACGGTCTGCACACAGTCGGCCGCCTGGCCGAGCTTGGAGCGCAGGCGTTGCATGGTGGTGTCCACCGTTCGGGTGTCGAGCGTGGGTTCGTAGCCCCAGACATCGCGCAGGAGGGTTTCGCGCGGCTGCACCTCGCCGGGGCGGCTGGCCAACAGGGAGAGCAGTCTGAACTCGGTGGCGGTGATGTTCAGCGCCTGGCCATCGACCGTGGCCTGGTGGCGGACGGTGTCCAGCCTGAACGGCCCGGCCTCGATGACCTCGACACCCGGTGTGCCTTCGCCCGTGAGGCGCAGCAGATTCTTGACCCGCAGCACCAGTTCGCGCGGGCTGAACGGCTTGGTCACGTAGTCGTGCGCCCCCAGTTCGAGTCCCTTGATGCGGTCCTCCTCGGCGGCGCGGGCGGTGAGCATGAGGATGGGGATGTCGCGTGTCCTGGGGTTGCTCCTGAGCAACCGGCAAATTTCAAGCCCGTTGATGCCGGGCAGCATCAGGTCGAGGATCAACAGGCTGGGCAGGTTCTCGCGGGCCATCTTGAGGGCCTTGTCGCCGGTGTCCGCGACGGCCACTTGGTAGGCTTCCTTCTCGAGATGAAAAACGACCAACTCGAGGACGTCCGGCTCGTCATCCACCACCAGGATTCGGATATCGTTTTTCCGGGGCATAAAAAATCACTCGGAGCCAGCATGGCGGATGTCCTTGGCCTCGTGCAGCATGACGGCGTCCTCGGCGACGTTTTTCGCGTGGTCGGCGATCCGCTCGAGGCACTTGCTGATGACGGCCAGATGCCGGCAGCGCCGGATGTTTTCCGGCGACGCCTCCATCAACTCGTTCAGGTCGTCCTGGTAGGTTTTGTTCATTTCATCGACCCGCCTGTCGCGGGGGATCACTCCCCGGGCGAGCACGGTGTTGCCGCTCACGAAGGCGTCGAGCGCGTCCTTGAGCATGGCGTTGGCCAGGAAGGTCATCTCGGCGATGTCCAGCGGCGTGGCAAGGGGAGGGAGGGCCATGAGCTCGACTGCCCTTCGGGCGATGGTGGTGGCCTCATCGCCGACGCGCTCGAGTTCACGGGCAATCTTCATGCCGCAGGTGATCTGGCGCAGTTCAAACTCACCCGGGGCCTGTGCCAGCAGGCCAAGCGCGATGCGGTCGATCTGGATTTCAAACTGGTCGATGACCTCGTCGGTCTCGAGCGCCTGCCTGGCCAGGGGTTCGTCGCGGTCGAGGTGGGCGCGCACCGCCCGGGTGACCACGCTCTCGGCGTGGCTGGCCATGATAAGGAGCTTTTCCTTGTATTGAGCGAGTGCCTGTTGATCGAATGCCATGATTGAGCCGCGTCTGCGCTTGGCCAAGGTATCCCCAGCGCTTGGCCAAGCGCAAAACCAAAAAAAAGGGCCCGGCCGGGGCCGGACCCTTCGGGTCGGGTTGGTTGGTGGTATGAAACCTATCTCACCGCACGGCCGTACTGTTGCGCCTGGTCGGCGGAGATCGTCAGCGGGCTTGCGGCGTTCGCGTCCTGCCACGGGCCGTTGACGGTCGGCGCGGTCTGCAGTTTGCCATCGAAGGTCACTGTCACGGTGCCGTTGTCATTGAGCCTGGCGCTGATCGCGGGCGGCGGTTCGCCGCCCTCACCCTCCTCCAGGATCAGCCGGCCATAGGTGAACTCCGCATGGGGCCGGCCGCTCCAGTTGAGCTGTGACTTGCGCGAGCCGTTTTCCCCGTCGTCGTCGTTGATGGCAATGTTGAAGCCCAGGCTGGCGCCGTCCGCGGGGTTCGACAGGGCGGATTTCTTGATCTTGAACTCGACTTGGTAGCCCTTGCCGGTCCGCTTGGTGGCGGCAAACCAATCCCCGGCCTTCCCGAACTTGGGATTGTTGGCCTCCTTGTCGCGCCAGGCGCCGTTGGCGGTCAGCACGTATTGGCCTTCAAACCCCTTGCTCCCCCGGCCGATGTCGTTGCTGTCGTCGGTGTCAAAGAAGATTTCCACGCTGTCATCCTGCCAGGTCTGTCCGTCCTCGGTCCCGGCGTCGGCGGAGTCGGTGACCACGTTGGGATCCGTGACATCCACCGCGACATAGACGGCCTCGTAATCATGGGTCACCCAGGCGAAGAAACTTTGGTCGCTCGAGTCCCACGAGTCGTCGCCCACGGTGATGTCGTAAATCCCGTTGTGAGGGTTGACGTAGGTTCTTTCAGCACCCGCATACTCGGCGGTGTGGATCACGCCATCAATTACCGGGGCGGCTTTTTTGAGCGCTGTGTAGGTTTTGCCTTCAAGGAGCAGGTTGCCATAGGTGGCCTCGGTGTGCGGAATGCCAACCCAGAGGATTTGGCGTTCCCGGACGCCGCCATCATTGTCGTCGTTGACGCCGACGGTAAACCCAATGACCTCCCCGGGATTGGGATTGCCGATGGTGTCCATGGAAATGCGAAATTCAGCATCGTAACCACCGTCTCCAGTGGTAACCAGGGCGTACCACGCTTCATCCTCGCCGTACCCCGGGTTGCCGGCCTCCTGTTCGCGATAAGCGTTGTTCACCGTGATGACGAACTGGCCGCCGGTGCCCACGACCTTGGGGTTGTTCCCGCTGGTGTCCCGTGTGTCTAAGTTGCTGTTGTCCCCATCGATGAATATTTCCACGGCGTCATCATGCCAGGTGCTTCCATTTTTGGATTCCTCATCGGCGCTGTCGCTGAAAAAGTTGTCATCCTGCACCTTGACACCGATGTAAAAGTTGTCCGCGTCGTAGCCGGCGAACATTCGGATGCCCAGGTCCTGCTTGTCTCTGGGTGGCGCCCCCTTGTCCCCGATGGCGCCCCCCCGGATGCCGTCAGTCATGCTCTCGTCGAATTCCGCACGCCACGATTCCCCGGGTCCGCCGCC
>ERZ651768.2999-NODE-2999-length-11465-cov-5.326923_pt1 | contig 11465 bp, 10 predicted proteins | sample MGYA00514754_ERZ651768 | MGnify/ENA metagenome assembly ERZ651768 | reverse complement strand
TTGACACGCTCGTTCGCCGTCGAATGGAGCCGGTTCAACATCAGGATCAACGCCATCGGCACCGGCCTGATCGACACCGAAGGCCAAACTATCGAGAAGCAGCAGGAAGAACTTTTGGTCCGTTATACGCCGCTGCGGCGTAAGGGCAACCCCAGCGATATCGGACCGCTGCTGGTCTACCTCTGCTCCGAGTTCTGCGATTACTCAACCGGACAGGCGGTGTATGTTGATGGCGGCTTGAACGCGCATCCGTAGCGTTCTTGTAGGCTTTTACCCGCCATAGTTGCCTTGGTCCGCTCATGGTGAGCCTGTCGAACCACCGTCCGGGTTGAAGCTGTTTCTGCCTTGAAAATGGCTTGTAAGCATCCTTCGATGGGCTCAGAACGAGCGGTGAAGATGTCGCTTCCAACACCCTCCATTCTTGGAAGTAGCTCTAGGGCTGATGTACAATATCTTGAATCCCTAGGCGTCTCATACTGCAATGTCAGTCCAGTCGAGGCGTCCTTATTTATTTGGCCCATAATCCTGCCGAAAGACATGTACCGCCAACCAACACAATCGACAAATACAGTCTCCCGCCTACAGGGCATGCACGACCTGTCTGAGGACGCCTGGCGTCAAAAACTGGACCTCCAGGAGCGGTTGTGCCAACTCCTGGGTGGCTACGGCTACCGGCAATTGGAAACCCCGGTCCTGGAACCCACCGAGCTTTTCCTGAGAAAGTCGGGCGGAGAGTTGGCCTCCCAGCTTTATAGTTTCACCGATGCGGGCAGCAACTCGGTCAGCCTGCGCCCGGAGTTCACCTCGCCCATCATGCGGCACTACCTGGAGAACGCCGACGGCATCAGCCTGCCGTCGCGTTGGCAGTACTGCGGGCCGGTGTTCCGGTTCGACGTCTCTCACCCCGAGGCCAGCGGCCAGTTCACCCAGGTCGGCGGAGAACTCATCGGTTCTTCGGAGATAGCGGCCGACGTTGAGCTCCTTAACCTAGCATTGGCGGTACCGTCCCAGTTGGGGCTGGACGGCTGGAGCTTGCAGCTTGCCGATCTTGACATCCTCGATAGCCTTTTGGACCCGGTGGGTGTTTCCGACCGGGCCAAGTCGTTCATCATTCAGAACATGCCCCGGCTAAGGGAAGGACGCTCCGCGGTGCCCGCTATCTTGGAAGAGGGACGGCACCTGAATCTGGTAGGCGGCTCCAACGGTCATATCGACTCTGAAGACGCGGCGCTTCGGCAGGCGGTCCAAGGTCTGGATGACACCCAGGCAAGATCGGTGCTGCTGGGTCTACTGCAATGGAACTCGGCCGACCAGCTCGGCCAACGCACTCCTGAAGACGTAGTGGAGCGTTTGCTTTACAAGATTCGGGGGACCGACAGCGAGGACAAACTTCGCCAGGGACTGGAGCTGGCCAGCGACCTGGCTGCGATCAAAGGCGAGCCTGAGCATGCGCTTCAGGCCGTCAAGAAATCTTTGGCATCAGCCGGAGCAAACCAAGACGCTGCTGACCGCTTGTCGGAGGTTATCGGCCATGTCTCTAACGGTCCGGAGAACAAGGGCCGCATCGTGTTGGACTTTGGTCTGGTGCGGGGTCTGGCCTACTACAATGGCGTGATCTTTGAGGTCAGCCGCTCTGACTGGCCTGGAACACTGGGCGGCGGTGGCCGCTACGATACTCTTTCCCGGGCACTGGGGGGTGGCGACGCCGTTCCGGCCCTGGGATTCGCCTATAACCTGGACGCGCTGATCACCATTGGGGCGAGTTAGGCCAGATAATGACTGCTCAAGAACAGAATAGAAACCACAGCCAAGGCCTGCTTCGCATAGCTTTGCCCAGCGACGGCGAACTGTATGAATCTACACTCGCATTCATGAATGCCTGTGGACTGGCGGTCTCGCGGCCCAACTCCAGGCGCTATGTCGGCACCATCCCCGCCATCCTCGGGGTGGAGGTGCTGTTCCAACGCACGGCCGACGTTACACAAAAAGTGGAAGAAGGCATCGCGGAGTTGGGTGTAACGGGCCTGGACCGGGTCCTGGAATACCGCAACGACGAGGCTAGGGCGTCGGTGCTGATCGAAGACTTGGAATACGGCGGCTGCGAATTTGTTATGGCGGTGCCGAACTCCTGGATGGACGTTACCTCCCTCTCCGATCTAGCCGACCTGGCCCTGGAATTCCGTCAAGAGGGCAAGCAACTGCGCATCGCCACCAAATACCCCCGGCTTTTGCGAAGCTACCTTTACAAACGGGGTATCAACTATTTCACTCTCGTTCCGGCCAGTGGCGCCATGGAAGCAGCACCAGCCGCCGGGTACGCCGACCTGATCGCCGACGTAACAGCCACCGGAGTCACTCTCCGGGAGAATCAATTGAAGACGCTGGACGAAGGCACCATCTTAGCCTCTCAGTCGTGCTTGATCGCCAACCCGGTATTGCTGGCGGCGTCGGGCGAGGCCCTCGCCTTGGCCCGGTCCATCGTCGAACTCATGGAAGGTCACCTGAGGGCAGAGCCCTATTACCGCGTCACCGCCAACGTGCGGGCGACATCGGCCGAAGAAGTCAGCTCGACGGTGCTTGCCCGTCCGGACCTAGCCGGACTGCGCGGCCCGACCGTCGCCAGGGTCTACAACATAGAGGAGCAGGACTGGTTCAACGTCAGTCTGCTGATCAAGAAAAGCCAACTCTTGGAAGCCGTCGACCATCTGCGGGACTGCGGAGCCATCGACGTGGCCGCCTCGCAATTGAGCTATCTCTTCGACGGTCACTCTGAGGCGTATCAGACCCTCTTTGGCAACGATCACTAACCCTCTGAATACTATTGCGGGTTTAAAGAATGCCGAACCTACCGATGCACATATACCTGGCCGACCAGGTTTCCGAGCAGTTGGACCGGAGCTATGTCTTCGATCACCTGGGTAGTTTCTACCTGGGCTCCACCGCCCCGGATATCCGGGCCATGACCAGATGGCCCAGGGAGCAGACCCACTTCGCGCCGCTTTCGGTGGAAGAGGTCGGCACCGGAGCCAGGACAATGTTCGAGATGCACCCCGAGTTGCGAGAGGCGATGTCTCCCGCCTCCCGGGCCTTTTTGGCCGGCTACGTTTGCCACCTGGCGGCAGATGAGGTCTGGATCACCAGCGTGTTCCGCCCACATTTCGATACTACTGAGGACAGCAGCCTGACTGATGATCAGGTTGAAGCCAATATCTGGGACCGTGCGATGCAGTTGGACCTGGACCGGCAGGCCCTGCCCCAGATCAACGGGGATACCCGCCCCGAGCACTGGTTGGCCTGCTCCGACCAAAACGTGTCCATGCCTTTCTTTGAAGAGGGCCTGTTGACCGAGTGGAAGGACCGAGTCGGGCGGTTTCAGGTATGGGAGTTCACCTGGGACCGGTTGAAAGGGGCCCTGAACCGCCTGTATCGTGATAATGATGATGTGCAGCAAACCGTGGAGAAATTCCTGGAAGGCATGCCCCACAGTCTGGAGGCGGTCCACGAACGAGCCCCCGAATGTGAGGTGACAGGCTACCGGAACCGCGCCCTGGCCGCCACCATCGCCCAAGTCAGGGAGTTCGTGCCGGACTAGGTAATCCTGGAAAATATTGGAGAACTCGATTGCCCCTTAATGTGATACATGGTGTACAGAACGCCGAGAACGTTCTGGTGCGCATCGACCCTCTGGACCTGGACTCGCTGCCCGAGTCGGTGTTGGCCCGGACCGAAGAAGCCTTCGGCAAGGGCGTGACCCCCCTGCAGTCGGTGCAACAGATGCTAGACGACGTCCGTCGTGACGGCGACTCCGCCGTGTTGCGCTACGCCAAACTCCTGGACGGTTCGGACTTAGAAGATTTCCGGGTTACCGACGCCCAGATGGCCCAGGCCAGAGACTCCGTCAGCAAAGAGCTGCGGGAGTCACTGGAACTCGCCGCCCAGCGGGTGCGGAGTTTCCACGAAGCCACGATGCCCACCGACTGGATCGACCGCAAGCAGGGCCTGGGCGAACTGATCAGGCCATTAGACCGAGTTGGCCTCTACGCCCCCGGCGGCAGCGCCGCCTACCCCTCTACTGTTCTGATGACGGCTGTTCCGGCCAGGGTTGCCGGTGTCCGTGAAGTCATCCTCTGCACGCCGCCCCAGCGGGGTGAGGCATTGAACCCGGCAGTGATTGTCGCCGCCGCGATCGCTGGAGTGGACGCGCTGTATCAAGTGGGCGGAGTCCCCGCCATCGCGGCCATGGCCTACGGGACCGCATCGGTGCCAAAGGTCGACAAGATTTGCGGCCCCGGCAACATCTTCGTCTCATATGCCAAGAAATTAGTCCAGGGCTCCGTGGACATCGACGGGGTATTCGGCCCCACCGAGACAATCGTACTGGCCGACAAGACCGCAAACGCCACTTTCTGCGCCGCCGACCTCATCGCCCAGGCGGAACACGACCCATTGGCGACCGCCATCTTGATCACCAACAGTCAGAAATTGATTGGAGACGTGGATTCCGAGGTAGACCGGATGCTCGCCACCCAACCCCGGGGCGAAGTCGCTAAAGCGGCGCTTGACCGCCAAGGCCGGGTGGTGCTGGTCGATTCCCTGGAAGAGGCCGTGGACCTGGTGAACCGTATCGCTCCCGAGCACCTGTGCCTGCTGCTGGACGACCCTTGGTCATGGGTCGACAAGATAAAGCACGCCGGCGGCCTGTTCCTAGGAGAGTTCTCGCCCGAGGTCATGGGCGACTACATCGCCGGCCCGAGCCACGTCATGCCCACCGGGGGCACGGCCAGGTTCGGTTCCGCCTTGAGTGTGCACCACTTCCTGCGCACCATGCCAGTGGTCGGCCTCAGCCCGGAAGAGTTCCAGAAGCTAGGCCAAGCGGCGGTGCACATCGCTGACGCCGAAGGGCTTTCGGGACACGCCAGCGCCATTCAAGTTAGACTAGATTCGATAGCCAAGGGCGCCTAACATGACCCAAAAGAATATGCCGTCCATGCTACCCCACATCCAGGCGCTGGAGACCTATGAGGGCGTTGACCCCATGGAGGTCATGGCCGAACGCGCCGGGATCTCCCCGGATAAGATCATCCGCCTGAACGGCAATGAAAACCCCTACGGCCCTTCGCCCAAGGTCGCGGCGGCCCTGGGCAACTACGCCAATTACAACTACTATCCCGACCCCGGACAGCGCAACCTGCGCCGGGTCCTGTCGGGCTACATGAACGTGGATCCGGAGTGCATCGTCGCGGGCAACGGCAGCGACGAGCTGATCGATCTTTTGCTGCGGATGTACGTCGGGGTCGGCGACAACGTGGTCGTACCCACACCGACATTCGGTATGTACTCGTTCTCTGCGGGCATCTGCGGCGGCGAAGTCATCTCCGTCGAGCGGGACGGCCGGTTTGAGATTGACCTAGAGGCCATGAAGTCGGCCATCACCGCGAAGAGCAAGATCATCTTCTTGACCTCGCCCAACAACCCCACCGGAAACATCGTCCCTGAGGCGCAGACCCGCGCCCTGCTAGACACCGGGCTGGTGGTGGTCATGGACGAGGCCTACTTCGAGTTTTGTGGCGATACGGCGATGCCACTATTGGCCGAGTACCCGAACCTGGTCGTGCTGAGGACCTTCAGCAAGTGGGCCGGACTGGCAGGGCTGCGCATCGGCGTGGGCGCCATGGACCCGGACTTAGCGGCCACCATGATGGCCATGAAGCCGCCGTACAATGTCAATCTGGCGGCGGAAGTCGCGTTGACCACCTCTTTGGAGGACACTCCGGGCCTGTTGGAGCGGGTTACTCAGATTGTCCAAGAACGTGACCGGATGATGGAGATGCTCAGGCAGGTGCCGACCCTGACGCCATGGCCGTCGCGGGCCAACTTCATTCTCTGCCAGGTTTCGGATGGGCGTGGCCAAGAGATATTTGACGGCCTGTGCAGTAGGGGGATATTCCTGCGCTACTGGAGCAGCGGCCGATTGAAGAATTTCATCAGGACCAGCATCGGATTGCCCCATGAGACCGAAGCGGTCGTACGGGCTTTTACGGAGCTGTGTGCCTAAGAGAGATGTGATGCCGCCTAGAAGACCGGCAGCCGCTAAAGGAACAGGTCGGACCGCTAGCTTGGAACGCAAGACCGGCGAGACAGAGATCTCGCTCACGATCAATCTGGACGGCACCGGCGTTTATGACGTGGACACCGGCAACGGGTTTCTGGACCACATGGTCAGCCAGATATCCCGGCACGGGTTGATTGACATAACGTTGAAGGCCAAGGGCGACCTCCACACCGGCTGGCACCACTTGGTGGAGGACGTCGCCATCACCCTGGGGCGGGCGTTCAATGAGGCTTTGGGCGACGCCAGAGGCATCCGCCGCATGGGTCACGCCATCGTGCCCTTGGACGAGACGTTGGCCATGGTGGCGCTGGACTGCAGCGGCCGGGGTTACGCGGTCATTGAAACAACCCTAGACGACACCATGGTGGAGACTCTGCCCGGAGCTCTGGTAAAGCACTTCTTCGAGTCATTTGCCTTGGAAGGGAAGATAAACCTCCACGCCCAGATCATGACCGGAGTCAGCCCCCACCACAAAGCTGAGGCCCTCTGCAAAGCCCTGGCCCGCTCCCTCCGCGACGCCCTGGAGCCGGATCCCCGCGCACCGTCATCCATCCCCAGCACCAAGGGGACACTTTCGGGGTAGCGAATCTCTGAGAGTCACTGGCGCACCTAACCTACCAGTTGGAACCTGCCTTTTTTCTACTCCACGATTCTCATTTTTTCGCTGAATGGCGTGAGTGGACGGAGTAATGGCGTGAACGTCAGTCCGATATTTTCGGATATATAGTGTAAGATGGGTTGCTGCCGAAATCCTAGATTTGGAGGACACCTGCAATGCGAATGTTGCTTAAAGCATCAATACCTGTGGAAGCAGGCAATGCGACCATCAAGAGTGGCACCCTGGGAAGTAACATAGAATCTATCTTGGCCGAACAAAAGCCAGAAGCTGCCTACTTCACCTTGGACAATGGGATGCGTACGGGTTTCATATTTCTTGACATCCAAGACGCATCGCAGCTTCCAGCAATTCTAGAACCCTGGTTTCTTGCCTTTAACGCTAGCATCGAGTTGACCCCAGTTATGAACGGAGAAGACCTTGGAAAGGCTGGCCCGGGCATTGGGGCCGCCGTTGAAAAATACGGTTAAGTGGGTGGTTCTATACAGCGATTCCCGCCTAGGAAACTGGACTTCCGTGGGACAAAACAAAACCCTTCTCTCAGCAATGTGGGAGAAGGGTTTATTAATTGGGTATATATCATAGGGAAGAAGAATTCTATGCTGCATATGAAGGGATTAACTTTTTCTATGCTCCGCTTGTTTGATTATCTAAGGTACATACCGTGCCTGAGTCGTGCTTAGTTTTTTCAATTATTTTTCAAGTTCCGCTTGTACACCCATGGACAACTATGGATGCATATAGCACTCATCTAAGGCTAAAGATGGGTATTTAGATACGGTACAATACGCTTTGGGAGCAGGAGGTCGGGCGTTCGATTCGCCCCACCCCGACCATTTCACCGTGCCTAGCAAGGCCTCTCTGAGCGGTTTTCTCCCCTACTCCCGAAGCCTCAAACACTGAGTTTCCCCACTTTTCCCTACATTGGCTGGAAAATCGGCCATATTCCGACTACCGCTGGGCTACACCTAATCCAGCATCTCTTCGACAAAATCCTCTATGGCAGTGGCCAGTTCTGGACTGCTATTAACGACCCCATCACCCAGGCACTGGGCGTAGCCAGGGAGAGCGGCCTGCCGATTATGATCATGGTGTTCAACAACTCCTGCTACGCGGCCATGAAGCGGCTGCACCTGTCCTTCTACCCAGACGGCGACGCCGCCAAGTCTGGAATCTTTCGCGGCGTGAACATCCCCGGCTTCGACTACCAAGAGCTGGTAACACCCTTCGGCGGCCACGGGGAACGAGTGGAAGACCCCAAGCACCTAGCCGGAGCCATCAAGGACGGCCTGGCTGCGGTCGCCTAGGGCAAAGTGGCGATACTGGACGTGGCGTTGTCTGGGTAAGCGGCAGGCTAAAACCGGGAAAGACTGAAAGGTTCCAGCGCCGCCGCGTTCCCATCCAACAGATATTGGGCCATCAATTCGGCGGTGGCGGGGCTAAGCATGATGCCTACCGCGTCATGCCCCGCCGCGATGCTGAGTCCTTCGACATCTGGCGCCGGGCCTAGGATCGGCATGCGATCGGGCGTGGCCGGTCTCACGCCTGCTCGGCCGGATACGAATTCAGCATCGGATAGGCCGGGAAAACTCAAGGCCGCTGCGGCGATAAGATGGCTCACGCCGCCGGCGGTGACCACTTCGTCGAACCGGCCTTCCAATCGAGTGGCTGCCACCAGCACATCTCCGTCCATCCTGGGCACTACGTAAGCCTCGGAATTCCGGACAGGCGAGCGGGGCAGCAAACCGGGCTTGCGTAACAGGATTCGCTCTCCCTTGACCGGCCTCACCGGAATCTCCGGCGCTCCTTGCTGCCGAAGCCATCTGGCTGGAAGCCCGCTCCATGGCCCGGCAGCCAGCACCACTTGGGGCGCATCGATGTTGCCCCAGGACGTGACAACCCCAGTTACCCGCTTCCCCTCGGTCCGAACGTTAAGGACCTCGACCCCTTGGTGAAACTGTGCGCCCAACCGGCTGGCGGCTTGGACCAAAGAATCCACCAACCGCTGGCCCCGGACATATCCCTCTCTGGGAGAAAAAATACCGCCCAAGACCGCCGTGCTGACCTCCGGTTCCCGCTTGAGAACCTCTGCTTGGTCCAACCAGGCAACGCCGACCCCCAGTTCGCTCTGCCAAACCAAGTTCCGTCGCAGTTCGTCGGCCTCTTCGTCCGTAAAGGCCAATTTGAACACTCCGGTCTGGCGAAATTCAGGATCGACTCCGGCCTCGGAAAGTTCTGACGCCAACGACGGGAAGAGTTCCAGGCTGCGCATGCCCAAACGCCACATTGGCTCAACTTCTGGATCCACGTGCCACAACGGCGAGATTACTCCCGCCGTGGCGCCAGAAGCCCCGGCGGCAAACCGTGTGCGCTCCAAGACCACCACACGAACTTGCTGCTTGGCCAGTTGATAGGCGATGGAGCAACCGGTCACACCGCCACCGATTATCACGACATCTGAAGACTTTTCTAGCACCGTCCTGCCCTCCGCTGTCTGCACCAAGCAGATAATTAACGCCCCAGCCGACCATGGCTGAGGCGTTCTGTGCCTGTAATTTCTCGTTTGGGTGTCATATGAATCTGTTGAGCATCTTCAACACGGTCACCGGTCCGAATTCTTAATCTTTGACAGTAGTATGTTCCTTGAGGAAGCGTCGCGTGTGATCTACTACCTCGTCGATGTGCGGCTGAGAATCCTTCCAAGGGAAAATTGTGACCTCGGAATTTGGAGCGAGGTCTGCGACCTCGATCGCGGCCGCGTATGGGTGCGCGGGTATGTCGTCGGGAGCTATTAGCAGCGGCGTGTGGAGCGAACGCACGAAATCGCGTGAAACGGTGAAGACGAAGTCGGCGCGATCGGTGTACATGCTGGTGAGGAAGTCATGGACCAGGTCCATGGTGATTTCAGGACGCTTCTCGCATAGAGGCGGTCCCCAGGCTTTAATATTATTCTGGTAGAACAAGTCCGGGTGCTCAGGGCTGAAACCACTGGGCTGCATCAACGCAGCTGCAACTACGCGATTCGGGGCTAGTCTGAGTAGGTTGTGGATCATCGGCCCGCCGATGCAGAAGCCCATGACCAAAAACTCTTGGATGCCGAGGTGGTCCATCAGCCCAAGGTGGTCATCGGAATGGGAGTCCCAGGGCCGGTCAATCTCAAGCGGGCCGCTCGACTGCCCTGGGTTAGCGTTGCGCAAGTCAACACCGATACAACGGAAATCCTCGTTGTATCTCTCCATCGGGTTGAAGGGCACCGACGTATTCAACAGTGGCAGAGAGGCATTGAGCCCGCCGCCGGGGATGATCAGCAAGGGATATCCGGACCCTACCTCTTCGTAGTGGATACGGACGGATTCTCTTTCATAGAACGGCATGGTCTGTGTCCTCCATTAGAGACTTGCAAGACGAATCGCCTGTATGTACATGGAAACGACGTCGTCTGCGGCATGGACTGCTCGTGGTTCCCTTAATATACTCCTTACGAAGTGTATTATCCGTGACCCTCAGGCGCTCTTTCCCCAGCGCCAAAGATGAAAGAAGCCCCCTCAAACGAGGGGGCTTTCTTTTTTCAGCGACACCCCGCATCTAGAAGCCATAATGGGGCGGGGTACTGGTGGGGTAGTGGTGGTGTGTTTGCAAGGTGGATTTCGTCATATAATTCCTGTGTCATGACTTAGTCTGCATTGCACTTGATCAGTAATCTTGACGAGTTACCGGAACGATTCCTGTCTGACCCACACAATTGGGGAGTTGATATGAACAAGCAAGGGATTCCGTTTTTGACGGTGGCCGAGTTATCCGAGATGATCCGGGAGAAAGAGGTCTCACCAGTGGAGGTGACGGAGGCTTACCTCGAACGAATCGACGCCGTCAACTTCAAGTTCAATTCTTACCTAACCGTCTGCCGCAACGAGGCGCTGGATGCAGCCCGGAAAGCGGAAAGTGCCATCGCTCAAGGCAACTACTTAGGCCCAATGCACGGTGTACCAGTGGCGGTGAAAGACCAGTTGTGGACCAAGGGTGTTCGCACTACCGTCGGTTCTCGCTTGATGTCCGAGTTCATCCCTGAAGAAGATGCCACCGCCGTCGCTAATTTAAAGAGCGCCGGCGCCGTCTTGTTGGGCAAGACTAACCTGACCGAGTTCGCTCTGGGGGCGTCGCAACAGTACAGCCCCAATCGTAATCCCTGGGACCTCAATAGGTTCACCGGGGGTTCCAGCGGCGGATCAGGTTCCGCCACTGCCGCCTTTCTGTGCGCTACGTCATTGGGAGAGGACACTGGTGGTTCTATTCGCCGTCCGGCCGCTTGGTGCGGGCTGTCAGGACTGAGGCCCAGTTGGGGAAGGGTAAGCCGGTACGGTGTCGCGGCGGGATCATGGTCCATGGACCAGGTCGGCCCCATATCGCGCACGGTGGAAGACGCCGCCATCACTTTGGGGGCTATCGCCGGTAAGGATCCAAAGGATCCTTACACTTGGGACGTGCCGGTCCCCGACTACCGGGCAGCCCTGGACGGTGAGGTCCGGGGGATGCGTGTCGGTGTTATAAGCGACTTGGTTTACAGCGACATCACCAACGCCGAGGTGCGCGACGCCGTGTTGAAAGCGGGGTCCGTGTTAGAGGAATTGGGGGCAACGGTTGAGGAGGTGTCTCTACCGCTAACAGTCCACGGCGGAACCCTCAGCCAAACGCTCATCCATGTTGAGTCGGCGATGACCTACAGGGACTGGGTGAAGG
>ERZ651768.2996-NODE-2996-length-11466-cov-22.741329_pt1 | contig 11466 bp, 7 predicted proteins | sample MGYA00514754_ERZ651768 | MGnify/ENA metagenome assembly ERZ651768 | reverse complement strand
TGCTTGTCTACCATTCCCAGTGATACTGGCGTAGCATAATCAGATTGACCGCCATAGGTAACTTTTATCTTTTCATCCTCAACCAATGTCACAATTACATCACCCTTATTTTTTATAACGAGATTTAATGGTCTCACCTCATCCCTGAGTTCATCAATCACATCAAGTGACTGATGCACCATGCCCATAAGTTCCTTTATCACATCATCCTTCTTACCAGCAATCTCTATGAGTGATTCAATATACTTTGTGACCTTGTCAGCGTTTTTGATTGACACCTTTGCTATGTCGATGGCCTTATCAGTCACCATCATTGTAGTAACCGCCAGCCTAACCAATGGAATTGATGCAAGAGCTACACCAACGGCTACTGCGCTCAATCTCGTTGTGCCATAGAACCATAGGTATATAGCGAGTACAGCCATAATAACAGATATAATATTTGCAGTCAGCTTGAGATTCTTATTATCCATATCAGATATAGCAATTTACCAATCCACTACACCGTGCGCAACTTGCTACGCTGTTTTACGTACTTCCCAGATTATAACTTTTTAAATAATTATATTATAATGTGTACCGCCAGTCCTAAATGTCCATAAACAAAAAACCCCGCTACTGGGCGGGGCTCTTACTCAAATCCTATCAATTTGGGTGGGAGTTAGGCATCAGATAATAATATTAACATAATGTTAATCACTAAAGTACATATGAGATAATGTCTAATGGTTCTTTGAGTTTTTGCTATCTCTTCGATAGCAATTACTTGCCGTTCTTCTAATGTTTTTTCAGATTTTTCAGATTTGATATTCAAATATTCCAAAGCACTACTATCATATACTATTGTATTATTATATAATTTAACTGTTTTAACACTGTTAATATTAATAAGTGCCGGCTCTAATTGTCCGTCAATATGAAAAGTGATATGAGTGTCTGTGGTTTTAATATATTTCCCAACAACCACCTGTCCCGATACAGTTCTCAAAGTATCCTGTCCAAACAAAAAGCCAGTGAGCATTAATAGTGGTAGGAATCGCTTCATTTATTTCAACAGCACCATCTTCTTAGTCTGCATATATTCACCAGCCTGTATCTGATAAAGGTAAATGCCAGCACTTACTGGTTTGCCGTAATCATTGGTAGCATCCCAGATAACTGACTTGTAGCCAGCGTCTTGGGTTTGATCCATCAGGGTTTTTACTTGCCTACCAAGCATGTCGTAGATAGTAATATTTACATGATCGTTTTCTGGTAGATCATACCGCAGTGTTGTAACTGGGTTAAACGGGTTGGGATAGTTTTGATGGAGCACAAATTCTTCTGGTATAAAATGTTCGGGCTCAGTAGAAACAACCTGTACAACAATTGGTATCTCAAAAGTGAGAGTATCACCATCTATGCAATACTCAGGTTGGTTTTGACAGTTTAAAGCTTCTGGATAAGCTCTGAATTCAACAATTGTATCGGAAATGATAGATGTATTTGCGATAGCGCCCCAGCTTATTGCATGGCACTCGTCCGCAACCATAGCGTAAAACCAAATGTGACCACTATGTAGCGAAGTTAAACTTGAATCTGATTCTATTGTGACACCCGGGTAATAGTTATGAGCTACATCCGTATTATTGCAAAAATCCATCTCAACAGAAATAGTATCGCCCGGATTCCACACATTGTCAGTTCCCATTACTTCAATCACAGGTTCGCTAAGAGAAAAATCCCAGTCAACCTGAATAATACCACACCCAACTCCAAATGCTCCCATATTTGCACCATCTTCACCAGTACCTATACAAGGAGAGTTTTCTGCTAAAGTAAAGTCACCGCTATCTGGATTGCAGAATAGTGGGTCAGCATCTATGTTGCCCGCGCCCCAATTAATCATAGCATTATCATTGGTTACTATACCAGCTTGCCCCCCATTTATATAGGAATAGGATATTGTAATGGTATTTTCAAGACCAGAACCATATGCATATATTTCATTGCTGGAGGTATTGTACATTATCGAATTAATTAATTCAACGGATGCCCCATTATATAAATACAAAGTACCATAACCAGCAGCATCAGGTGGATGATCAGCAATTGTAACATTGGTACATTCTAAATTTGAATTTTGAATTTGAATTGCACTACCAGCCTCATTACTTTGATTATTAGATATAACAACGTTTGTTAGAACGGGATTGGAATTATTGTTAATCCAAAATCCTCCTCCTCCTCCAGCTGCTGACCAATTTTGGGTTACTAATAAATTATTTATTTGAGGACTTGCATTAATACAGGCAATTCCACCACCAGCCCATGCACCGCATCCCCTAATTATTAAGTTTGAAAGAGTTGGATTCGCATTATCACAAAGTATTCCGCCCCCATAATCAACATACCCAATATCATCATTATAGAGTATCGTAAACCCTGACAATACAGCATCCGAACTTTCAGAATTTGAAAATGTCACCACACTTGCAAATACAGTTTTCATTATAATCGTAGATGAGATATAAGATGTGTCCTGCGTAGTCAGATACAGCGACCCCACTACAATATTCTTGCCGTTGAAATTAATATTTTCGGTGTAAGTACCAGCCGCTACTAATACTGTATCACCATCACTGGATGAATCAATAGCTGTTTGTATCGTGGCAAATGGATTTGCTTCCGATCCATCACCAGTTGAATCTGAACCTGTGGTAGTTACATGCCATACTAGTCCTGAATAAAGGGTACCCGGATCAATCAGAGTAGGACGATATGTTTCCAGAGCCCAATTTATTCTGTCAATCTGACCGTTACTGAAATTGTTCATGCAGGCATCATCCACATAGTTCATGAAATTGTTGACAGGGTCATTACTACCGCAGGAATAGTTTGAGGAGGGACAACCGTAAAGAGGTTCCATTTGATAAGCTGTATCATCCACTTCGTCCCCAGGATTGTCACAGCCATTCTCAAAAACATGATAGAGCCCTACATAATGGCCAACTTCATGTACGCCGGTATCGCCTTCGTTGTATGGAAAAGATCCACCTGGGCTGGTGTAGTTCCCACAGAAAAGACCATTGTGTGGATTCCCTTCATCGTAGATCCAGGGAAATATGGCAAAACCCAATGTGTTGGTCACCCCGGTCCAATAATAATTCAATGTGTGTGATGGATCAACAGCTAGAGATTCTGTCATTGCGTGGTACACTGTATCGCACTGAAACTGGTCAGTATCAAATAAAAAACTATCAGTAGAATAATACCACCCAGAATTATTTGTAGTGTCTACACTGACTATTTCAAAATTGTATCCCATATCATTATACACGTTGTTCAAATGAGCTGTCTGTTCTGTGTGAACTGATTCCGGCATCAATCCAATTGAATATCCTCCACCAGCAACTGTGAAATCCATAAACTCGTGCTGCCCGTAACTGCTGGCACTCCATGAAGTGAGAGTTTGTCCACTGTAGGTTGTTACGGAACCTGAAATTCCTCCGTCTCCGTAATCATCCCATAGGAAAAGGGCATAACTTCCTGGAGTCAGAATACCACCGAGAGAATAGGATTGATTGGGGGAGTCAAACAGTCCTCCCATATAATTCAGAAAGACATTGTTCTGATAGTCCCATATATCCCATAATGCTTCCGAATAATTACCATCAACTTGCACATTCACGATCACAGAATCCCCCTCGACATAGATAACATGATAGGCAATATCAATGTTGATCCAGTCATCCTCGCGAGCCTGTCCCATCGAGCGTAATTCGTATCTACCTGGTATCGGTATGGACTCTGCTTTCTGTACTGCGCAAACCGGGCGGTGATTGCGTTGTTCTTTGACCGCTTTGATCCTTTGAACCCAGTTTGTTTTTAACTCCCGGTCAGCAGCAAATAATTTTGGTGCCAATAAACAAAAAACAAATCCGAACAAAATCGGGAAGATTGGATAGGAGCGGGACATTTTGGATTCTTTAAAAGCTATTATTATAAATACAAACCAATATTACGCCCCACCAGTACTAAATGTCTATAAGCAAAAAATCCCGCTACTGGGCGGGGATTGATACCTAACCACCTTGTTGGTAATCATTGCTTCATGGCAGGTTGTTCAGACAGATCTTTTTGCCATTTCAGACAAAAAATGTCTAAGTGTATCCCAATACTGCGGGTAATTACTGATAGTATTATGGCCAGCATCTTTTATTGTCACATAATTGCTCTCACCACCCCAATGTTCTACTAAAGTTACAGACCGTTCATTCGAAATAATCCTATCCTGACCGGCAATTATCGTAATCATAGGGGCTGTAATTTCCTGAGCGATCTGAACAGATTCAAACGGATGCTTCAGTAACAATTTCACTGGAAATACGGGGTAATGCTCTTGCGCAATATTTACTAGGCTATCAAAAGGGCTAATCAATATAACCGCTTTAATATGTCTCAGTTTTGCTACATAGGTTGCTACTGCGGAACCTAGGCTGCGACCCATGAGAATAATATTGGTTGAGGGAATGCTATATGTATCTGAAAAATAGTCGAAGATAAATAGGGCGTCCGAAAAAAGACTGGCTTGGCTGGGGCTGCCGGTACTTTTTCCATAACCGCGATAGTTCATGAACAATAATGATTCTTTCTCATACTTTTCGAGGTCAAAAAGATTGTTAGAAACCTCCTCAGCATTGCCGCCATAATAAATGATCAGAGGATGCTCAGGACTTATCTCTCTATTCATAAACCATCCATGCAGATTAAAGCCGTCATGATTAATATTTACTTCAAACTGAGAAAATTGCTTGAGAAGGAATTCCTTGCTTTTGCTTATTCCTGTGGGGAAAAATATAAATGAGCCCTGTTTAAAATATAAAAATGCCAAAGTGCCACAGTAAAAAACAAACAGTAATAAAAGCAGGTTAGCTAGAGTCGTTTTCATCTATCTAGACGCTCATCAATTTTTTCAATATGTTTTCTTTCACTCATTCTAATTCTGTCGGTGGAATGTAAGGAGAAATGTCTATAAACAAAAAACCCGTCAATAGGGCGGGTTTTCATTGTAGCGGGAGCTGGATTTGAACCAGCGACCTCCGGGTTAAGAGTTTGATTTTTCGCCGGCAGCGGTGGTAGCATTCTCTACGGGATTCCAAAACGCTGCCCTCGCGGCAAAGAGCTTGTGGCTCATTTCCTTTATGGCGCTATCGGGCAGTTTCTCTAAGGGTTCGTAACGTGGGTGATGGGATTCCTTATAGGGATTATTATGCTTAGTATTATAGCAGCATATAAGTGACCAACGCTTACGCTTAGAGACGTTTTTGTCCGAGCGATGAAGGATGTTGCTGTGTAAAAATAGCGTGTCACCGGGTTCCAACTCTACATATGCTAATTCCATCACCTTAGTAGCTTCATTCACGCGTACAGGGTCAGCGCCAGTCTGGTCGCCATACTGGCCATGGTCAATGCGTCCCATTTTATGCGAGCCCTTGAGCACCTGCAAGCAGCCATTCTCACGTGTATTGGGATCTAACGCAATGAAAGCAGAGGCCATGTCGGGATAGAGGCAGCCGTTCCGGTACCAGTAGCCGTAATCCTGATGCCAGCTCCACGCACCACCGATGTTCGGCTGCTTGATGCTCATCTTGCTGTGATAGTGATACACCTCATCATCGAGCAGTTGCTCCATGATATTGACAATACGTTCACTGCGGGCAACGGCTCCCCAAAGATTCTCCCCGGCCTCATTCCACAACACAAGCTGGGCATTGCCGCCCTCGCCATCTTTAAGATCGTGGACATGTTGTTTGAAGGAACTATCAGCGTCTGCAGCGGCACGAAGAATGTCAGTCTCTTCAGCATCGAACAGATTGTGCGTGATAAGATAGCCATTTTCCTGAAAGCCTGAAACTTGTTCTGGAGATAATGTAATCATAAGTTGCGGGTTACATAAAGCTTCGTAGCAAAGACATGTTTGGGCGTAGTCTTACCGAAAAAATAGAGTGTATACGCAATTAACATCGTTTAGAACGTAATTAGTAGTAGTATATCAATAGGCTCTTTTCACACTAAACCAATATTACACCCCGCCAGTCCTAAATGTCTATAAACAAAAACTCCGCTAATGGGCGAGGCTTGAAGGTTTACCTAATTAAATAATCCGCTGGATGGAACTTGTTATATAATTAATCTACTACCACTTTCACAAAGAAAAAAACCAGCTCCGCTTACAGAATCTTACCATACCCACGCATTCTCTACAGCAAGTATGTTGATGAAAATATGTGCAGATCTTATTTCAATCCTGTTTCTTTTAAATGTAGATTATTTGCCAGAATACCAATATGGAAATTTTCAAATACCCGGACTATAACTCTCTCAGTGAAGCAGCAGGAGATCATATAGTTGAGCGTTTGAAGAGCTATGAAACTTGTTTGATAGGCCTGTCCACTGGTTTTAGTCCTAAATTGACTTATTTTCATATAGCAAAACAATTAGCTCGGATACACTCGTTGGTTCCAAAAGTTATAGGATTTCAGCTAGATGAATGGTACGGCCTATCGGGGGACAATCCTGGATCCTGTAGGCACTACATCGCCATGAATGTCATCAAACCCTGGAGGCTCAATTCTAATCAATGTTTTTGCATTGATGGACAACATTTAGATCACGAGATTCAGATTTCTGAAATGAAAAAGTGCTTAAACCGTAGACCAATGGATATTTGTATTCTGGGACTAGGAAAAAATGGTCATCTGGCATTGAATGAACCGGGAAGTAAATTGAATGATCCTTGTCGCATCGTGGACCTTGATATTCCCAGCAAGACGCATAAGATGCTTCAAAATACTGATCAAAATGTGCTACAGGGTATAACTGTGGGAATTAAAGAAATTTTAGAGTCAAAGGAATTAGTTTTGTTAGTGTCGGGGCCAGAAAAAAAGAAAGCTTTTAATAAATTAATTGATAAAGCTCCAATAGAGAATTTCCCAGCATCGGCCATTTATCACCATAATAATTGGAAGTGTTTTGTAGACAAGTCGTCTGTAAATAACCTTAATATATTATGAAACTTGCCCTGTTAGACTGGACTGTAATAGGCATTTATATTATCATTACCTCCGTTTTAGGATTTTGGTTTACCAAGAAAGCCGGTAAAAGCATGGAGGACTATTTCCTTGCCGGAAGATCCCTGCCATGGTGGATAGCGGGCACTTCTATAGCAGCTACATGGTTTGCTACGGATGCTCCGCTGGCTGCGGCATCACTGGTAAGGAAACATGGTATTTTTGGTAATTGGCTCTGGTGGTACGAAGCAGGCGGGCTGATGTTGCTTGTTTTTTTCTTTGCTAAATACTGGCGCAGGGCAAATATTTTGACCGATGCGGAATTTATGGAATTGCGGTACTCTGGTAAAGAAGCATCCGTACTGAGGGTTGTATCGGCTATTTACAATGGTCTATTAAAAAATTGCGTAGTTATGGGCTGGGTTATGCTGGCCATGGTAAAATTTGCCAAAGTATTATTAGGATGGGATGCGCTTATTACTCTTAGTGTCTGTGTCACGCTGGCAGTGATCTATACCAGTGCATCGGGAATATGGGGAGTTGTAACCACGGATATGTTTCAATTTGTGATAGGCCTGCTGGGGTCTATGATCTTGGCAGGTATCGTACTCAATTCAGTTGGTGGGCCTACGGGCTTGGTTGAGCAGATAAATGGTCTTAAGGATGCACCTCAAGGAGTTTTGGATATTTTGCCCAATCCCCGCAATATTTCATCCTTAGAGTTTGCTTCCTACATGTGCCTCATTTTAGTATTATGGTCACGCAGCGGACATGATGGATATAGCGCGCAAAGACTATTTGCTACCAAAAATGAAAAGCATGCTGTTCTAGCCGCATTTCTGTGGGGGTTTTTAGGAGTAACTGTCATGACTTGGCCATGGATTATTGTAGGGCTTGGTTCATTGATCATTTTCCCTATTTCGGAAGCGGGACCTGCTTTGGCTGCTGACCCTGAACTGGCCTATCCAATGATGCTAGCGAAACTGATGCCAGTTGGTCTAAAAGGCATGCTGGTGGCATCTTTTTTGGCGGCCTTTATGAGTACCATGGATACCCATCTTTGCTGGGGAGGCTCTTATTTGGTTAATGATATCTATAAGAGGTTTTTCAATAAGGATGCTACTCCTGCTCAGTATGTATGGGCCTCAAGAATTTCTATTTTGATCCTGGCAGGGTTTGCAGCAATGACTGCTTTCTACATAGAATCTATCGAAAAAGCATGGATATACCTTATCGATCTCACGGCAGGCATGGCGGTCATTTGGGCTCTAAGGTGGTATTGGTGGAGAGTGAATGCCTGGGCAGAGATTACAGCTATGATAAGTTCCCTGCTTCTGGCCAATGGCAGATTAATTCTAAGTGGATTACATCGCATCGGAATATTGTCAATCAGTACTTATGAGAGTTTTAATGTGTTTTATCTGGAAGATTATAATATGATAAGAGCTCTTTTTATTCTTGTGATCACCTCATTTGTCTGGGTTTTGGTTGCATATTTTACAAAACCAACTCAAAAAGAGGTACTAACTGAGTTTTACCGAAATATCCAGCCTTCCGGCTGGTGGGGAGAGATTGCCAGGGAAAATCCTGATATTAAAACTAAGGTTACTACTGGAATTAGATGGATTGGCTGGCTGTTGGGCATTGCATTCATTTATTGCAGTTTAATTGGAATTGGATACCTGGTGACAGCTAGATATTTATTGGGTGTTGTTATGATACTTATTAGTCTATTGTCGTTGTATTTATTAATCAAAAGATTTGAAATAAATCCTGCAGGTTTATAAATAAGCCCTGTTTTCAATAAAATCCCCGCTCGGGATGAACATAGGTTGCAATTTTTTTCATAAAATTATGTACGTTTAATTTTACCATTTGTCGGTTTTATATAGCTAATATAAAACTTAATATTTTTTCTCTGTGTGATTTTAAGTTTTAACTTCAATAAAATACTGGCTGGTTAAATGAAAAACATCCTATGGAATCCACCTGAACCTAGTAAAACCCAGATGGCACAGTTTATGTACCGTGTAAATCAGGTATATGGTTTGGATATGAATTCTTACGATGAATTATTTAACTGGTCCGTAAATCATATTCCGGATTTCTGGGGCCAGATCTGGGATTACGCTGAAATAAAGCATTCAATTCCCTACTCAACCATAGTAGATGATGTAACGAAAATGCCCGGGGCAAAATGGTTTGCCGGGGCCAAACTTAACTTTTCCGAGAATCTGCTGCGCTATAGAGATGAACAGCAGGCCATCGTATTTAAAGGGGAAGGTCAGCCTGTACGCTCCATGACTTATAGTGAATTATTTTCTGAAGTTGAAAAATTGGCCCACTCCCTCAGAGAACTCGGTATTCAAAAAGGGGATCGTATTGCCGGGTTCATGCCTAATATGCCTGAGGCTGTCATTGCCATGCTGGCAACTGTCTCTATTGGCGCCATCTGGAGTTCATCATCACCAGATTTCGGCATTAAAGGCGTTTTGGACAGGTTTTCCCAGATTAGGCCGCGAATTATTTTTTCAGCGAATGGTTATTATTATAACGGCAAAGAATTTGATACACTTGCAAAATTAAAAGGCATTCTTAAAGATCTGCCAAGCGTAGAAAAGGTTGTCATTGTTGAATACCTGAAATCAGGATTCAATGTAAAGGATATTGGAAATGCAGTTCTGTATCAGGATTTTATCGCTTCTGATCCCGAACCGCTTGTGTTTGACCAGCTCCCTTTCGATCATCCACTATATATTTTATATTCATCCGGTACCACAGGATTACCCAAGTCCATTGTCCATGGTGCAGGAGGAACATTGCTCCAGCATATGAAAGAATTGCATTTGCATTGTGATCTTACCCGTGCGGATACAATTTTTTATTTTACAACCTGCGGATGGATGATGTGGAACTGGCTGGTCAGTTCCCTTGCCGTCGGTGCAACAGTCGTCCTTTATGATGGTTTCCCATTCTACCCGGATAAGAATGCCATGTGGGATATGGTAGATGAACTGGGCATTACAGTCTTTGGTACAAGCGCAAAATTTATCGACGCCTGCAATGACGCAAATGTCCGCCCTGGGGAAAATTCAGATCTCTCAAATTTAAGAGCGATTCTTTCCACGGGTTCACCTTTGGTGGATGAAAATTTTGATTATATATATGAACACATAAAAAGTGATATCCTGCTTGGATCCATATCCGGGGGTACAGATATCATTTCCTGTTTTGCAGCGGCAAACCCCATGCTGCCAGTCTATCGTGGAGAATTGCAATGCCGCGGCTTGGCGATGGATGTTCATGCTTATAGTCCTGCTGGACAATCCATGATCAATCAAAAAGGCGAGTTAGTCTGCAAATCTCCTTTCCCATCCATGCCCATTTATTTCTGGAATGATGAAAATGGGTCCAAATACCAAAAAGCATATTTTGATCACTATCCCGGCGTCTGGCGCCATGGTGATTTTATTGAATTGAATGAATATGGCGGCATCCGCATCTTCGGACGCAGCGATGCCACACTGAATCCTGGAGGCGTACGAATCGGGACCGCTGAGATCTACCGGGTTGTAGAATCATTTTCGGCAATTGAAGACAGTCTGGTCATTGGGCAGGAATGGCAGGGGGATCAACGTGTCATTCTTTTCCTGAAAATAAAAAACCAGGGGTCTCTTTCAGATGATCTGTCAATCAGGATAAAAACAGCTATTCGATCTAATTGTTCACCAAGACATGTTCCGGAAAAAATCCTGGCAATAGCGGATATCCCTTACACCATCAATGGGAAAAAAGTGGAAATTGCCGTAAAGAAAATCATTCAGGGTGAAGATGTCACAAACCGGGACGCACTGGCAAATCCGGAATCGCTGGAATACTTTAAGAATATTCCAGAATTATCAGTTTAAATCATTTCGCAGAGATTCTTGCCCGTCTTTTCAAGCATATTTCTAATCATTGCTTTTTCCATTGATAATGAATCCATGTCAAAATCTACCACGCCCCCATAAACAATAAATCCCACGAGTGTATTGATTAGTGTTCTAATTAATAAGGTGGTCTCTTATTAGGGTAATAATTTCATTCGGAATCCAAGACGTTTAAACCACGATCTATTAAATGTTTCTCTTTACTATTTATTTTTGAAATTGATATTAACGCATTTCTAACATCCGTGTACTCTCTTGAACCTTTTTTTAATAATTCAAGTATTTCTAAAAATAGTAACCATGCTTCAGACTTTTCATTTTTTAGAAGTTTAATTATCTCTTTGATTCGTTTGAAATTTTTTCCAGTTTCACGAATTGACCTTATTTCGTTATAAATTAAAAACTCGGATTTTTCTTTTTCACTATATTTAATTTTTTTGGCAGTTTCTTCTGATTTAGATGGATAAACATCAAATTTAGTTTTA
>ERZ651768.2994-NODE-2994-length-11468-cov-2.662365_pt1 | contig 11468 bp, 10 predicted proteins | sample MGYA00514754_ERZ651768 | MGnify/ENA metagenome assembly ERZ651768 | reverse complement strand
AATCCGCCTCCACAAGGGCAAATTCGCTTTCCTAGATCGGCACTTCGATCGACTCTACGCCGGAGCAGCAGCTATTGACCTGGACATCGGCCTTGCACGCGACGAACTCTCAACTGCCCTGAACACCACGGTGGAACGCAATTCCATGAGAGATGCCGTCCATGTTCGCCTCATGGTCACCAGAGGTGACAAAACAACTCCTTCACAGCACCCTTCGAATTGCGCTGGAGGACCCAACATCGTGATCATCGCTGAACACAAGACAGCGGATCCCAACGTACGGCGAAATGGCATCACGTTGTTTACGGTGACTGTGCGCCGGCCAGGACCCGAGATTCTCGACCAAAGACTGAATTGTCACTCGAAACTGCATGAGGTCATCGCTCTAATTCAGGCGAACAAAGCGGGAGCAGATGAAGCTCTTATGCTTGATCCCACAGGGGCGGTCGCTACCTGCAACGCAACCAACTTCTTCTGTGTCAACAGCGGCAAGTTGCTAACGTCATCGGGGCATTACAACCTGAACGGCATAACTAGGCAGGTGGTGTTAGAGGTCGCTCGGTTAAACGATATTCCGTGCGCCGAGCAATCATTCTCCCTTACTGATGTCTATTCCTCATCTGAAGCATTTGTCACCGGGACTTTCGGAGGGCTTACTCCGGTCATCGAAGTAGACGGACGACTGATCGGTTCTGGTACCGAGGGTCCAACGACGCGACGGCTGCGGGATTTGTATGAGTCGGCGGTTGACGCGGATATCGGGCCGTGACCGTCCGAATCAACTGCTGGTCTGGGCCAAGAAACATTTCGACGGCATTGATGTATTCGTTTCGTGAACGGCCCGATACCACTGTCGTCGATGAACCCCTCTACGCGCATTATTTACGGGTGACCGCCCGAGATCATCCGGGACGCGACCAGGTTCTTAAAGCTCAAAATTCCGACGGTGAAACGGTCGTGAGTGACGTTTTGTTGGGTGATTACGACTCTTGCGTAGTTTTTTTTAAGCAGATGGCCCACCATCTCGTTGGGCTCAATGAAGATTTTCTGGGTGGTTTCAAAAATATTCTTTTGACACGTGACCCTCGAGACATGCTGCCATCGCTAGCCATTCAGCTACCTGATGCGACACTGGCTGATACGGGCTTGGAGAATCAGGTGCGGTTACTAGACAGCATTCTCAAGGTTGGCGAAAATCCGATCGTGGTCGATTCGAGGGCCCTTTTGAGGGACCCAGAAGGTTCCCTGAACGGTCTGTGTGACCGGTTGGACATCAAACCGAGTCGTTCAATGTTGTCTTGGGTTGCAGGTCCGAAGCCTGAAGACGGGGTATGGGCTCCGTTTTGGTATCAGAATGTTCATAGTTCAACAAGGTTCGATGGTCGCCTTCCATCGCATCGCACCGTGCCTTCTAATCTCATCCCAGTCTTGGACGAAGCAATAGGTCTTTTCGATCGACTAATCAAGTTTGCGTAACTAATTTTCCGATGCTTATCCTTTCCGCCGAAGACGTAGCCATGTGTCTCCCCATGAAGGCCGCCATCGAGGGCATGCATCGCGCATACGCCGCATGCACCTCTGGTGATGCGGAAATGCCACAACGAACTGTCATTCCATTAGGCGCAGCATCCGACCTCGCAATTTTCATGCCAGTACATATAAAGGGGTCTTCGGAGGTCGCTCTGAAATCAGTGACCTTCTTACCAAACAATGAGCGGCTATGGCTACCTGTGATCCAAGCCATGGTCCAGGTCTTCGATGCATCAACAGGCAGTCCGGTGGCATTGATTCACGGGGGTCAACTTACGGCGATCCGCACCGCAGCCGGCGGTGGGGCCTCGATAGAGCTACTAGCTCGCGAGGAAAGTCGTTCACTGGCGATGTTGGGTAGCGGAACTCAGGCGCGAGCGGGTATCGAAGCCGCCTGTTGTGCTCGAGATATCGAAGTAGTTCAGCTGTTTAGCCCGACAGACGGAAACGCTCAACGTCTTGCCGATCGGCTGAGGGAAGAAGATTGGTGCCCCGAGATTCGGGTAGTCGCCAGTCCTCGCGAAGCGGTGTTGGACGCTGACGTCATATGGACTGCAACCACTTCTCTGTCGCCAACATTTCCGCGCGAATATGTCAAACCGGGAACTCACATTGTGGGGGTGGGATCCTTCCAAGCATCAATGGTGGAAATAGACCCTGTACTCCTGGGGAGTGCTTCAGTGTTCGTTGACCACACTGACGCATGCTGGGCTGAAGCGGGAGAGGTCATCGTTGCGCGCTCAGAGGGGCTGATTCAGTCCAAAGATGTGAGAGAACTAGGAGAAGTCGTCCTAGGTCATCATCAGGGACGGTCCAGCCAGAACGAAGTAACGGTTTTTAAGTCGGTCGGGATTGCAAGTCAAGACGCTGTCGCATCTTCGTTAGCCGTTGCAGCAGCCAAGCGGCTTCACATCGGCGCGACGATGGAAATTTAATGGCAAGACCGAAGCAGCCCCCACCGGAAGCTCTTTTCGTACTGGGAGGCATCTCTCAATATCTTGGCGCTGCTACCGCTGTGGGTTTGTTCGCTCAGATAGCGCCAGCCAGCGTCGCTCTGCTACGAGTGTTAGCAGCAAGCCTCGTAATAATTGGCTTCCGTCGATCGTGGCGACGCTCGTGGAGCAAACACGACCTCGTGTGGGCAGGAGCGTTCGGAGTGGTCCTGGCGTTAATGAACTTGTTGATTTATCTGGCTATGGACCGACTCCCGCTCGGAAATGCCGTGGCGATCGAATTTCTTGGTCCCGTAGCGGTAGCCGCTATCGGTACGCGGACCGTTAGATCGACGCTTGCTCTGGTACTGGCCGCGTCCGGAGTTCTCGTCTTGGCTGGACTGCAAAGTGAAGGCACGTTGGTCGGCGTTATCTTCGCGCTGCTCGCAGGGGCGATGTGGGCCGGGTACATCGTTCTGGGTCACCGCGTTGCCCGAGATGGTCCCGCTGTCGACGGTCTAGGGGTCGGCATGTTGATAGGGGCTTTGGTAATTAGCCCATTAGGAATAGTGGGAGTCGGTGACGCGTTTGCAAGTCCGGGCCTTTTGGCTCTAGCGCTCGCTACAGGCCTGTTATCCAATGTCATTCCATATGGGATCGACCAATTGGTGATGAGCAAAATTACTAGAGCAAGGTTCGCTTTACTTCAGTCTCTGTTGCCGGTGACTGCTGCCGTTATAGGGTTCCTGGCTTTGAGTCAATCACCCGGCGTGGCTGAGTGCTTCGGGATTGGCGCCGTGATGCTCGCTATAGCTATTGGCGGCGCAGAGTAAGAATTTCCCGAGCATGTGGAGCAGAATGGTGCTGTGACTGAGCCCGCCTACGAGCCAATGGAGCATGACGAGAAGCTCCAGTGGATGCTCGAAACTCATGGGTGGGGAATGGAGCCGGTCGCCCCCTCTGACCAAGAACATCTCCGCGCGGCATACTCCTACACGTTCGGCCTTGAAGCACTGCTTGGACACCCGGAGTTAGTCATTTTCGGCCTCGCTCCAGTCGCAGCTCGCGGACTACTCGACTTGATCGTTAACCAGCTGCGTCTAGGAGGATCACTACCTACGGGCCAACTTTTTGACGGACTGCTTGATAACGGTCTTGTTAGCGCACTTCTTGACGTCGAAGTTGCAGAATTCGGGGACTATTTTCCGACACTGCCTCATATTTACGGCGATCAACCATGGCGTGTTCGTCAATTCGTGTGGCCGGACCGTTCAGGCACTTTTCCGTGGGATGACAATTGGCCGGAGAACCTCAGATACGCACAACCCATTATTGGCAACTGGTAGATCTTTTTGCTTCATCCATGGATATGCGGTGGGTGTAAGCCACAGCACTGTGCCCTAACAAGCTTCAGAAAAGGGGATCCATCCAAGTCCGTGCTGCCATCGCGCCGAGAACAAACCCGAATATTCCCAGGGAAGGAAGTGTTAGCCAGACACGAATCGGTGAGCGCCTTCGTTGGTCACCTACGGCCCAACCAGCCAACAGGCCACCAACGAGACCACCAAGATGACCTCCGATCGAGATGCCTGGAATGACGAAGGAAAGAACGACGTTAATGACGATTAGCGTCCCCAAACCTTCACTCCATGGATCACCACCGCTTAAACGCTCCACAATGTAAACCGAAGCCATGATTCCGTAGACGATTCCTGACGCACCGACTACCGCAGTGTTCGGCGCCGCGACCAGCGCACCAGCTGAACCCCACAGCATCGAGTTCAAACAGACCACTCCGAAAAGGACTGAGCCCAACTGCCTCTCTAATCGTTTCCCGAGCAGGAAAAACATGACCAAGTTCAAGATGAGATGCCGGATATCTGCGTGGAGAAATGCTCCCGTTCCGAGCCGCCACCACTCCCCCACTTCCGCTATTGGAAAGGCGTAGGTCGCCCAATCCACTAGAGCATTTCTACGCAAAGAAGTGTCTCCTATACGCGTCATGTCGTGGGTAAATGCGAACAAGGCGGCGTTCGCAGCGACGAACGCGACCGCTACGGGTGGTAGCGGACTTCTTGCAGCACTGGTAAGCACCCTTGCACCGTAGAGCCCCAAAGGTGCCAGCCCACTAGGGTCGGCCCATGAAGTTCGGAGTGATGTTTGCAAACACCGGTCCCTTCGTGGAGCCGGACGCTGCTGTAGAACTGGCTCGGGCCGCTGAAGAAGCTGGGTGTGAGTCAATTTGGACCGTTGAACACGTAGTGGTGCCAGCGGGTTACGCCTCCCAATACCCCTACGCAAAAGACGGGCGAATGCCAGGTGGCAGAGAAGATTTTGACATTCCCGATCCATTGATTTGGCTGTCTTATATCGCTGCCGCCACCGAGAAGATTCGCCTCGGTACCGGCGTCATGATTGTGCCGCAGCGGAACCCTTTGGTCACCGCGAAGGCCGTCGCTACTCTTGACCGGCTCTCCAAAGGTCGAATGATCCTCGGAGTTGGATCCGGTTGGCTGGAGGAAGAATTCGACGCACTCGGAGTTCCGTTCGAGCGCAGAGGAGACCGCACTGACGAGTATCTCCGAGCAATGAAAGCAGCATGGAGCGGTGAAACAGCTAGTTTCCAAGGTGATTTCGTGGACTTCCGTGACGTTTACAGTCGCCCTCAGCCGGTCGACCGACATGTGCCAATAATCGTCGGCGGACATAGCAGGAGGGCTGCACGTCGCGCAGGTGAAATTGGCGATGGGTTTTTCCCCGGACGAGGTCGGCCTGAAGAGCTTTCAGCTTTGTTTGATCACGCACGTCGCACCGCGGAGGGCTGCGGGAGAGATCCGGCGGCGCTTGAATTCACGGCAGGAGGGCCCACCACACCGGAGTACGTTGAACAGTTAGCTGCGATCGGTGTCAGCCGTATGATTGTTCCTCCTATGGAACCATCTCAATTCACCAAATTCGGTGACGAAGTCATTGCACAGTTTTCGAGCTTCTGAGGTGTCAAGTGTCTAGTTCGGTACTTGAACGACTCTTGACTTGGATTGACGCAGCGCCGTCGCCGTACCACGCGGCGCACAATGCATGTACCGACCTTGTCGATGTTGGGTTCACGAAGTTTGGGGTTGATGAATCGTGGGGAGACAGTGATCGAGTCGTCGTAAGTTGGGGCGGAGTCGTGGTGGCTGCGGCCTTTGGTAACCGAATCAACCCTGATCGGCTGCGGTTTCGTTTAGTTGGGGCTCATACCGACAGCCCGAATCTGAGGGTGAAACCCAACCCTGATGTGGGCCGTGTCGGTTATAGACAGCTAGGCGTCGAGGTCTATGGTGGCGTTCTTTTAAACTCCTGGCTCGATCGCGACTTGGGACTTTCCGGACGAGTCGTGGTGCAAAACGGGGTTTCTCAGGAAACCTTGCTGCTGAAAGTCGACCGGCCAGTTCTTCGAGTGGCTCAATTGGCAATTCACCTCGATAGGGAGGTGAACGAAGGGCTCAAGCTAGATCGTCAGTCACACCTTTCGCCGATCTGGGGCTTAGGCGATGTTGACGAAGGTGGATTCAGATCGTTTGTAGCGGAAGAGCTCAACGTTGACTCTTCCGAAGTTCGTTCATGGGATGTCATGTGTCACGATCTCACTGCATCGACGGTTTTGGGACGCGACAGGGAGTTGTATGCCGCACCGAGAATAGACAACCTTGCCTCTTGCCACGCGGCAGTTGAGGCTCTGCAACAAATCGAAACTCCGACCGATGACACAATCTCGGTCGTGGCACTGTTTGATCATGAGGAAATCGGGAGTGAATCTTCGAGCGGTGCTCGAGGGCCCATGCTTGCCAATGCTTTAGAGCGCCTGGCTACTACGCGTTCAGTGACGCGCGATCAATTTCTTCGCGCTTTGACTAGGTCATGGTGCGTTTCCGCTGACGGCGCTCATGCAGTGCATCCCAACTATGTCGATCGCTATGACCCAGAGCATCATGTCGTGCTGAATGGCGGCCCGGTTATCAAACTTAATGCCAACGTTCGTTATGCCACTGACGCTGAAAGTGGCGCCCTATTTCAATCTGCCTGTCGTACTGCCGGGGTTCCTTTTCAGCAATACGCCCATAGAACCGATTTGGTGTGCGGCAGCACTATCGGGCCAATAACAGCCGCCCAGTTAGGCATGTCCGTAGTTGATGTGGGGAGTGCTCAATTGTCGATGCATTCCGCGCGCGAGATGGGCGGGTCCGCCGATCCGCACTACCTGACTTCCGCTTTAGTGTCTTTCCTCGCGAGCGAGTAGCCCAGTCAAGCCAACATCGAGTTTGAGTTAGCCGTGGTGAAGTTGTTCAAACAAGTGGCTGCTGTCGTTGAAGCGTCGAATGGTCCACTGACCGTCGGTCCAAATAATTTGGGTGATCGAGCAATTGTCAGCACCGCCAAATGCAAATGGGCGCGATTCAGCAATTCGGGCCAGGGCAGACCCAATCACTCCGCCGTGTACGGTGCACAACACCAACTCACCTTGATGTCGTGCCGCCATTTTCTCAAGGGCCCCAATGCAACGGTTACCGAACTCCTCATTAGTTTCGGCCCCAGGGATCGCGTCCCAGCGTTCTTCGCGCAGCATCTTTTGGTAGGTGGGATGGTTCTCCGCAGCTTTTTGTCGAAGCAATCCACCTTCCCATTCTCCTAAATAAATTTCTCTCAGGTCTCGTTCAATTGCTACGTCAAGTCCGATCAGCGCTGCGAGGGGTGCAATGGTCTGTTGGGTTCTTTGCATGTTCGTCGCGTATAACGCGTCAATGGGTTCCCGCTGCAATCGGTCAGCTGACTTGTGAGCTTGGGTCAATCCAACCGACGAGAGTGCGGGGTCGCCTTGGCCGTCAACTAGAGGGAACGGTTCTCCCGGCACGAAGGGCTGGGACGCTCCATGGCGCAGCAAAATGATCTCAGTGGAGCTAGCTGTTCGCTGCCAGCGTAGTTGAGCAAATTGTTGTGGACCGTCGCCGTCTGTTGTCACAAGCTGCAACGTAGCAAGCCTGCACCGGTTCTGACCGATGCAGGCTCACTCGCTGCAATATCGACACCCGAAGCGGGTGTGTTGAGGTTTACTTTCTGCGTTATCCGTCGATCACGTAGGCAGCTTCACCGTGGTCACTGACATCAAGGCCGGTCATTTCAGTGCTTTCTGAAACCCTGAGGCCGATGACTTTATCCAGGACCTTTGCGATAACAAGGGTCGCGACGAACGAAAAGGAGCCGACAGCCACGATTGCGAGGATCTGGTTCCACAACAGGATGCCGCCACCGAAGAAGACGCCGTCGATGAAATCGCCACCGGGGACTGCTGAGGAATCAGCCATGAAACCCAACAAGATTCCGCCGACAGCTCCCCCAACGAGGTGGATTCCCACCACGTCGAGACTGTCGTCGAAACCGAGGCGGAACTTGGCTTCGATCGCAAAGAAGCAGATCACACCGGCGGCAGCTCCGAACACTAGTGAGTGCATGGAACCTACGAAACCGGCAGCTGGGGTAATGGCGACTAACGCCGCAACTACGCCCGATGCCATTCCTATGGTGCTTGCTTTACCGGTTTTCGCCAATTCGACGAGCATCCAAGCAACCATGCCCGCAGCAGCGGCGATGAAAGTATTAACGAACGCTTGGGCCGCTACACCATTTGATGCGAGCGCTGAGCCAGCGTTGAAACCAAACCAACCAAACCAAAGAATGCCCGCACCCAGCATCACAAACGGCACATTGTGGGGCGCGGGTCGATTCTGTGGCCAGCCTGACCTCTTCCCCAAAACAATTGCAAGCGCTAATGCTGCGGCACCAGCATTGACGTGAATGGCTGTGCCCCCCGCGAAGTCATGAGCGGGAAGATTGAAGATCCAGCCGTCGGCACCATAGATCCAGTAAACGACTGGCGCGTAGACGACCAATGACCAGATTGGGACGAAAACCATCCAAGCTGAGAATTTCATCCTGTCCGCCACCGCGCCCGAGATCAGGGCTGGGGTGATACATGCGAATGTCATAAGGAACGCAAAACTCGCCAAACCTTCGACATCGTGGACTCCCTTCAATCCGACGACACTCAGGTCCCCTAGCCAGCTGCGACCACTGTCCCCTGACGCCAAGCTCCATCCCAGCAGTACCCATACAACGGGCACAATTCCCAAACACCACATGTTCATGTTCAACATGTTGAGTGCGTTTTTGGCCCTGACCATTCCTCCGTAGAAGAGGGCTAGCCCCGGCACCATAAAGAGCACCAGAGCAGCTGAAGTCAAGATCCAGGCAGTATTGCCTTCCATCCGCTTTTCCTTCCGCGCGGGGAGTGAGATCCCGCTTCCGCCGAAAGACTAGATAACGAGAGCCAGCAGACAGTTTCATTCGTGTTACGGCAGTGTGAATTGTGGTTCCCGAGTTTGGGGGCTAACCCACCTGGTCTAAAGCCTGGACGAGGTCATCAACTAAATCGTCAGTTGATTCGATGCCTACCGAGATTCGCACGAGATCATCGGGTACCTCCAGCGCCGAACCTGCCGCAGAGAGATGGGTCATGACCCCGGGGTGTTCGATCAACGATTCAACAGCCCCGAGTGATTCGGCGAGGGTGAAGACTTTGGTGTTCATTACGACGCGCTCAGCGGCAGCTTGTCCACCAGTGAGGCGAAAACTCACCATGCCACCGAAGTCACTCATTTGTCTTGCGGCGATCTCGTGACCTGGATGCTCTTCGAGTCCTGGGTAGAGCACTTCACTCACCGCTGCATGCTCGCTGAGAGCTGCGACGATGCTCGTGGCGTTCGCGCAGTGTCGATCCATTCGAACCGCCAACGTCTTCAACCCACGCAAGGCGAGGTAACAGTCGAAAGGACTGGGGATAGCACCGATCGCATTCTGCAAAAACACTAATTCTTCTGCGAGGGTGTCATGGTTGGTGGCAACAAATCCACCGACGACATCGCTGTGTCCGCCTATGTATTTTGTTGCCGAATGCACGACAGCATCCGCTCCCAACGTCAATGGTTGTTGCAGGTAGGGAGTCGCAAAGGTGTTGTCAACGATGACCAGCCCCCCTAATTCGTGTACAACCTCCGAAATTGTCTGTATGTCAAAAATTGAGAGCATGGGGTTTGTTGGGGTCTCGAGCCAGACAATCCGAGAATCAGGAGTCCATACCGCTTCAATTTGATCAGGCTCGGTGAGATCAACGGCTGTATTACTAACGCCTGATTTCTTTCCATAGATCTGGTCGATTAAACGAAAGGTGCCCCCATAGGCATCGTTACCGAGCAAAATCTGAGAGCCCGCCGTGAGCTGGCGGAGTAGAGCGTCTTCCGCGGCGAGCCCGCTCGCGAACGCGAAGCCGTACTTGGCTCTTTCGAGCGACGCAACGCAGGCTTCATACGCGTGGCGAGTGGGATTTCCTGTTCTTGAGTATTCGTATCCATGTTTGGGTGAACCTGGAGCTTCCTGAGCAAAGGTGGTCGACATTGCGATTGGTGTAACCACGCCCCCGGTTCGCTGGTCGTGAGGCTGCCCTGCTCGGATCGCGCGAGTTTCAAATCCGTATTCTTCTGGATCTTCGAAGCCTGAAAGGAGGGGGTCACCGCCCATCATTTAGCCCGCGCCTCCCTGGGGTCCGCAGAAATAGATTGCAGTACTTCTACACGCGTCAATAAGATATGCGGCTTTCCAGCAGCAAGCACAAGAGCTACTGGAGACTGTTCCATTTTGTGGGCAGCGACGTCTAGGGCTTCCCCAACGCCGATGATGGGTAACGGTTGGTCCATTAGCTCCTCAACTGCACGCTCAAGAATGCCATGTGCTTCCAGTGACTTCTCCCTTAGGGAATCTTCCGATACCGAACCAATTACCTCGGCAGCGGCTAGGGGCATCTCACCCTTCGCTACAGGAATATGTGAGAGGTTGTGGGCTTGCATGATCTCAATGGCCTCACGCACAGTTGCTTGGGGGTTCACGTACGTCAGCTTCATTTTGTCATCGGGTTTTCCACTGATTACGTCGGCCACGGTTGCGCCTCCTTGATGAGTGAAACCCATTGCGCTCATCCACTTTTTGTCGAAGACCTTGCTCAGATAGCCCCTGCCGCTGTCAGGGATGAGAACTACTACCAAATCGTCGGCTGTAAGTCCTTCAGCTACTCGCAAGGCCGCGGCAACCGCTGTTCCACCCGAACCACCAATGAGAATGCCTTCTTCTTTGGTCACTCGATGAGCCATAGCGAATGAGTCGGCGTCACTAATCGCGATTGTTGAGTCGACCACTTCTGGGTCATACGTGTCAGGCCAGAAATCTTCGCCTACGCCTTCCACCAGATATGGCCTCCCATCGCCCCCTGAAAAGACGGAGTTAGTCGGATCTGCGGCGATTATTTGGACTGTCGGATTTTGTTCTTTCAGGAACCTTCCCACCCCAGTGATGGTGCCGCCTGTTCCCGCTCCTGCAACGAAATGCGTGACCCTACCCCGGGTCTGTTGCCAGATTTCGGGGCCGGTGGATTCATAGTGAGCTTGCGGGTTTGCCTGATTGTGGTACTGGTCTGGTCGATACGCGTCAGGGACTTCATTCACGAGTCGCTCAGCGGTCGAGTAGTAGGAGCGTGGATCATCTGGAGCAACCGCGACGGGACACACAACAACTCGGGCACCGTACGCCTCCAAGAGGCTGACCTTTTCGCTACTGACTTTGTCAGTCATGACGAATACGCATTTGTATCCGCGCTGAGCAGCAACGATGGCGAGGCCGACACCAGTGTTGCCTGAGGTTGGCTCAACAATTGTTCCACCCGGCTTCAGCAGTCCGGCCTTCTCTGCTTCGTCGATCATGGTGACGGCAGGACGATCCTTAGAACTGCCCCCGGGATTGGTGGTTTCGAGTTTCGCTACGACTGGACATGGCAGCCCTGCGCCAACTCGAGGGAGTTGCACCATCGGCGTGTTCCCAATCAGGTCAAGCACCGATTCGGCAACATCGAGGTCAGGGATT
>ERZ651768.2993-NODE-2993-length-11468-cov-24.710122_pt1 | contig 11468 bp, 6 predicted proteins | sample MGYA00514754_ERZ651768 | MGnify/ENA metagenome assembly ERZ651768 | reverse complement strand
CCAAGCTGCCGGCTGCGGATTTTCGGACAAATCTCCTTGCCATCGGTTAAGTTAGGCTTCGCTGCGATCCCAAGCTGTGAGGGGGATTTACCGACCCACTGGCTCTCACGCCCCTTGACATCGATGCGGCCACTGGAGGGGTCTATAGTGAGAGTGGTAAAGAGACTGTCGCGGTAAGGGCAGGTGTACTCGACCCAGCGGAACTTGGAGTGAACCTCAGCCGGGTAGCTCTTGTTGCGGTAGGAGCCGCCGACCCATTTATAGGAGGCCGAGTTGACGTGTAGGTAGGAGATCTTGCCCGCGCGGGCCACGTGGTCGATGTGCGTATGTCCGTTGACAGCCAGCAGGACCTTGTCGGCGGCTGAGTTCAGCAGCGTCTGGACCGCCTTCGCGTTGTCGATGCTCGAAGGGCCCGCCAAGGGCTGATGGCTGATGACGAGAATCGGGCCTTTGAGGGTTTTCAGCTGTTTTGAGAGCCACTCGAGCTGTTTCTCCCCGATGTGCGCGGGGTAGCCGTCCTTGTGGTCCTTCGGTTTCTCGTTCCCATCGAGGATAACCAAGTCGAGACCGTTAACGTTCTCGGTGTAGTAGCGTCCCTTCATACCCCAGAGCTTCGCGACCGCATCGAAGGAGTGCCCACCATCGATCTCGTGGTTGCCGAGGACGTGCAGGGTTCTGGGATGCGCCTTTTCAAAGGCCTTGGTTACTGCCTCGTTTTTCTTTGTCGGAAAGGCAAAGTCGCCGAGCTGTAGCAGGGCATCGGGCTTTTCTTCCTTCATGGCATCGAGGAAGGCCTTCAGTCTCGCCGGACCATCGTGCATAATATCCTGGTGCAGGTCGGCGATCATGCCTAGCTCGATGGGCTTTTTGATTCTCCCCAGGCAGGCCATGACCTGCCGGGGCAGGATGATTGAGGTCGCCACCACGCCGGTGGTGCGTAAGAAGTCACGTCTTGATAAGATGAATTTTTTCATTCTGTAACTTTTTTATACAACCAACTCATCTTCTCCAAAAAATTATATCACAATATGGGTGCTTCTTTCATCCCGACCGTCCCCCCGTCATTTCAGCAGAACCATCTTCATCGTCATTGACCTTGCTTGAAATAGAGCTTCTGAGCCGCGGCTTGTCTGGGAAACTCCTGGGTAGCGTTCTTTCCACTATAGACAATCCCGTTCTTAACAACATACTCAATGGATCTGCTGTTGCGGATATTGTCCATTGGGTTTTTTGTCATAATGACAATATCGGCCAGTTTGCCAGGCTCAATAGAGCCAAGCCTGTGATCGAGGCCATGGTGTTTGAATCCGTTAATTGTGGCAATTTCAATGGCATCATAATTGGAAAAACCACCATGGGTAAAGAGTTCCATTTCCCAGTGAGCACCGAGCCCCATCATTTGACCGTGGGCACCCATATGCAGTTTGATGCCACGGTCATAAAGTTTTTTCAATGTTTTGCCCATTTGTGTTGAATAGTGATCATCGGGCCAGAAAAAACCGGGGCGCCGAAGGCGAATGAGCTCGTCCTTACGGAAAAAATTTAGCAGCTTTTCATCCTCCCATAGCCTTTCTGACTGGTGGAAATAGGTTTCGCCTGAAGGCCCGTTGTATACCACTACCAATGTTGGCGTTATACCCATTTCAGAATGGGCCAAAAGGTTGATCACATCTTCGTAAAGTGGCTCAAGCCCCATGGTGTGCTCCAACCCTGTAAAACCATCAACAATCTGTGTAAGATTCATTTGGGGATTCCCAAAAGATTCACTGATTATGTTGATTCCAAGTTGACGGCTGGCTTCCGCCAGGTGCTGCCTTGCTGACCGCGTGTGGTTGGAATAATCTTTCACAGCAGCTGCACCGTGATCTTTGTTAAACTGCACATGTTCCAGAGCATCTTCCAGGCTTTCGATGGGTCGGTGCATTTTTGATCTATACTTGGTAACAAAAATAGGGTCCCCTACAGAATAGATCCTGGGCCCGGTGATCTCCCCACGCTGAAGCATGTCTGATACCCAGAAATCCTTCTGGGTAGTGCCATATACATCATACATGGTTGTCACCCCGTACGCTAGATTTGCTTGTAATCCGTAAAGATTTTGCTCAATAACGTTGAGAGCTGAAATGGGGCTGCCGTAATGACCGTGCGCATCGAACATACCCGGCATGACCGTTCTGCCGGCAAGTTCAAACACCTTGGCATCATTGGGCACGCTAACATTTTTCCCTACTGCTACAATCTCATCAGCCTTAATAAGAACAGTTACATTTTCGAGAATCTCCTTCTTTTGGTTCATAGTTAGAACACGGACATTTTTCAGGGCAACTGTACTACTTGGGCGGTTGATTGTATAGATAAAAGAGATGTCGGTTTTTTTGGTCTGATTCTTTTGGTCGAGTATGGACTTCAGTTTCTTTTCAACGTGGTACTTGCCGCGAGTCCAATACAGCGTTTGGCTATCAATTGACCATGACATGAAATCCCCGTCTTCATTTCTATCCACCCTCTGGGTATATCCTTCTTCATCGGCAGCACTGACAGTCACTGTTTTACCAACATAATCGAAAGGAGTGACAAAACTGCGGTGGTATTCTCGGAAGGCAATCCATTGCATATCTGGTGATATCACCGCCCGTGTGGCGTTGGTAAACTTGAAAATCTCCTTTTCGTCCAAACCGTCCATGGTAATGGATTTGATTGTTAAAACATCCTCCACATATTCCGAGAAGTAGATACGTCCGTCCTGGCCAAAGAAAACTGTAGGAGGACGCTTGGCATAGCGGTTTCCGCTCCACTCTATTTCAGTCAAAACAGTCTCTTTTTCGGCCCTTTCGATCAATACAAGCACATAGTCAGTCTGATTTTCCAGATGATTTCCGTTTATCAAAGAACCTCCTCCACGGATAAAAGCAATATTGCCTTCATTTGATACAGCAATAGAACCGTACTGACTTTTTACCGAGGTCAATTTTTTACGTTTCTTCCCGTTCAAGCTCATTTGATAAACAGCCCCCATTTCCTTGTCGTTCCAGGAGGCGTAATAGATCAATTTTGATTTGGAGTCATAGACCGGATTGGTCTCATGATCTTTGGATTTAGTAAGGTTTATAACCTTCGAACCCTTTTTTAGGTAAAGGTCTCCCAGGGCTTCAAATAAGATCCCTGAAGGTGTTGATTGAGACCAGCGGTGTGATCGAGTTACACCTTCAGCCTGTGGTACATCCACTTTGAAACGGATCGTCTCCTTTATGTCACGATCCACCGGCGCTTCAAATTCAATCTTACGGGCTTTGCCTGATTGAATATCAACGGCGTGAATCCCTCCATCATATGAAAGGAAAATTTCACTGCCACCGGTATGCCAACTCATGTTTGGATATGATCCATAGAAGCTACCGCTGTCCTGACGATCAAAATCCAGTCTTCGGCTGACTACTTTCTCTTCCCTTGTCTTTAAGTCATGAACCACCAAAACGGTCTGCCGGTCATCACGGTGTATATAGGCCAGTTTTTTACCGTTTGGAGATATAGACGGATTAGCGGCCCCACCCGGCCTATCGATATAAACTTCCACCACACCCGTATGAGTGTTGTACGTCTTTATACGGTCGCCGCTACTGTAAAGGCCACCATCTCCGTGTTCAAAGTAGATTAGACCATTGGAAGGATGCATTTCAAAATGTATGACCGGTGCCCGAGTTCCAGGCGGAATGATCTCTTGCTTACTGCCGTACAGGTTAAACATGTATACTGGATGACGAACCTTCAAATTCAATGCTGTTCCAAAAACATGTCGGCCGTCTTGTGACCAAGTTCCTTGATGCACCGGGAGTTCCATATCGGATATATTTTCCATTTCCCCACTAGCTAGATTATGCACCCACAAATCATCACTACCACTTCGGTCTGAGGTCAATAAAATCTTTTTACCATCGGGACTGAAACGGGGAAACATATTCCACGAAGTACCCTCGGTGATTGGCTTGGCCTTTCCACCTTGAGCCGACATGAGGTAGATATGCCCCAATAAATCAAAGGCAAGTGTTTCCCCATCAGGAGATACATCCACACTCATCCATGTACCTTCCTTGGCTGTAAAGGTAACTTTTTTTGTTTGGGCAAAAGAAAACGTGGCGATGGAAAAGATTACAGCGATCAAAATACTTCGTTTCATGAGTTTTCCTCTTTTATCTGATCCAAGTTGAAAAGTTCGGTTGAGAAGCATAATGTTGAAATTGGGTGCATCCCTTACTTTATGACCGGCTTGCCATCTCTGACCCAAATCTGATCCCCCACCGTCACGGTTGCATCGGTAAAAAAGTTCCAGCGGACATAAGGTCGTTCACCACCTACCGCCCCGCCAAGCTCTGAATTATCGCCCAGCGAAAGACGGACGACTCCCGCACCGTAACCGTAATAGGGGACCCACGGATTTCGTTCCGGCACCGCCAATTTGGGATTAAAGCCCAGTGCAAACTCTCTGAACCGGCGTCCCACATCGCCCGCCTGTTCCATCTCGGCTTCAACATTTTCCTTTCCAGTCTCCGCACTGACTTTCACTACAATTCCATCAACAATCTCAAGCTTGAGACCGATGACCGGACCTCCGTTCCACTGGGATGGCGGAAACGCAATGGTGCCGCGGACAGATTCCTCCAGAGGGGCGACACGGACCGCTCCCGCCGGCAGTTCAATCTCCCGGTCGATCAGGATCACACCACGATCTGTCCGCGCCTTTGACGCATCGCCATCCTGTCTGTTTACCGGCCGGTCACCAATTCGAAAACGGATATCTGTTCCAAGCGGTGTGGTCACATGCACTTCCCTGTTTCGCATCGCCCGTTCGAAACGGAGCTGAATTTGTGCCAGCGTGTCATAGTCACTGTTCAGCACAGCCCGCTGGTATAACGCGTCTATGTCCCTCGGTTCGGGCATCGGCTGACCGGGGAGGGGATATGCGCTTCGGTTTTCCAACCAGTGAAAATGGACTGTGCGGCTCTTACCAGATCTCAATATATCTTGCATTGCGGCATAGGCAGGATGTCTTGTGGTTGCTCCCGGCAGCATCACCGACGCATCAATATCTTTGAACATTTTCCGGTACGCTTCTCTGGAAGGTTCCGCGCCGCGCCTGATAACGTCCGGATCCCACTCGCTTGATGGAAGAACGTCGATCACGCCGAGATCAACCGCTCCCGCTTTCATCATCTCATAACGCAGAGGTGGAATCAGATCGCGGAACATGTCCGGATGGGCCACAAGCAGAACCTTCTCTCCCTGCCCCACCTCCATGCGCTCGACTATCACACGTGCCAACTCCGGCCAGTCCAGCCTTAGGCGCTCTTGGGCAGAGGCAAAGCTGAAAAGCAGGAGCAGTATGGCGATGGGCTTTTTCATTTAGTTATTTTGGCAAATTTGATGCACCAGTCTCAACCGTGTATATTTTTCCATCCTTATAGGTGTAAAAGGCCAAGACTGCTTGTTTATTTCCATCATCAAACGATACAAAAGCATGTTCTACACCAACGTCGTCATTTTCGAAAAGAATTCTGACTTTTTCTCTATTGACGTCTCCACTCATCCCCCAACTGACAACTTCAGATTTGGACAGAATTTTCCCGGCAGCATGCAACGTAAATTTGCAATCATCGTGTAAACAGTCATTCAAACCCGCTTCATCACGCGAATCGAGTGCCATTCCCATTTTTTCTAGTATGGACATTATTTTTCTCCTTTATTTGAACCAGAGGCGTTTCATTAAGACAATATTACACCCCAGTAGTCCTAAATGTCTATAAACAAAAAAGCCCAACGTTATGTTGGGCTTTTTTAACCTGATATGTAATTAAATTTTAGGAACTGCTTTTCTTTTCTTCCGCTTTTTTATCGCTTACTTCGTAATCAGTAGCCGCGTTGATTGCTTCCGCAAGTGCCTTGCTATCTATTTTATCTTGATCATAAGTGACCGTTGCGGTTTTTTGATCAAAATTCACATCGCAGGTTTTTACACCATCAATTTTTTTAATTGCTTGGGTTATTTTTACTGGGCAACTTTGCGAACACTGCATACCTTTTACTTTATATTTAGCAATATTATCTTCAGCGAATAGAAATCCAAAAAACATAAAGATTATTAATGTTTGTTTCATTTATTTTCCTCTTATTCTATAATTATTGATTAAAGGGCTTAAAAAATTAATATAATAAAAACTAAAAGCCAAAATAATACATTAATCAATGAGATATAACCCCACCAGCCTAAATATCAAAAAATAGCGTAACAATGTGGGCGCCCCTTTTATTAATAGGGGCCTGACTAATGCAATTTATATTCTGGTGTTCTCATGCCCATCATCACCATTGCTTCACTTTTAATTTCGTATCAGTCGCCATAGATCCCGTTGGGTGCGGCCGAAGGTAGAACGTAGCCGAGGATCTCCGCGGAGGCAGCCTGTCCGGACGCCAGTTCGTAGAGTAGTGCGACTCTCGGGTCGGTCATCATGCCTTCTGGCGTGCAGACTTCCCACTCACCGACGATATTCTCACAGTTGTCAATCTGTAACCCGTAGAGACTGGTCCAAGCGAAGTAAAAGAGTTCGTGCTCTATGCACCCTCCGGGTTCGCAACTGGGTGCAGCGTAATGGTAGGCACCGTTACAACTTTCTGGTATGAATACGCAGTCGTCTGGTCCCTGACAATCGTAGTGTACGCAATCTGGGGCGCAATCCGAACTGTACTCGCAGTCGCCGTGGGCCTGTTCGCACGCCAGCCTGAGTTCGGTCCCGGGCTCACTACCAAAGACACTGGGGTAGATAATTTCAAGACCTTGGGTGATGACATGGAACATCTCCTCGATGGTTTGCCGTTGGTAACTTCCTTCGCACGACAGGCAGTCCTGTCCCTCTACACGGGAGACTCCCCAGAAGCTGTCTTTGTAATCTCCCGACCCAATGTCACCCCTCTCGTTGATGATTGCGAGCCCCTCCTTGAAGTCAGAGCTCAACATTTCAGAGATTACCTCTGGATTGTCGGTCGTACCGTCCTCATCCGAGTCCAGATACTCGGCGAAGACGCTCGCCCCATGGACCAGAGCCCACAACTCCACGTCCCAGCGCTTGTAGACATTTATTCCGAAAACCGATATCATCTTGTCCATTCCATGGTCGAAATGGATTCCAGACGTGACATCCACCACCATAAAACCAGACGTGACATCCACCTCCATAACATCTGGTTGATTTTGTTTTTCACAACCAACCCAAAGTAGTAATGGTAGAATTAGAAATAGTGGCAGGAATCGCTTCATATCAGCAATATTACAGCCCAGTAGTCCTAAATGTCTATAAACAAAAAACCCCGCTACTTGGCGGGGCTCTTGTTTAAATCCTTTGGGTGGGGGTTAGACACCTTTAATTAATGTCTAATAGAAAGAACAATATTTTCCACCCATTACTACCATTTTTTGCTGTAACCGTAAACTTTATATTGTCTAATAATTGGCTGATTCTGAATCTTGAATTTTTATTTTTAAGGTTTACATAACCAAAACATTCTATCTCATCAAATGAATATTCCGAATTCTGTAGGTTAAAATTATAGAAATCAAAGTTTTTATATAAATCTTTGAAGTCTTCATAGGTTATTACAGTTATAGTTGGATAATCAATTTATAACGAAGTAAGCAAATGATTAGAATGAAGAAGCTCCTGCTCTTCCATCAAATCCAAATATTCTTGTTCTAATGTATTCATATTTTTTAGTGTTCGTTCAAGCATTTCATAATCATCAACATGATCAGGGTTTTTAGTTAATGCTCGTTCTATTTTAATCTCCTTATCAATAGTTGTAAATCGTTTTTCAATCCAAGTTAAACGATTCCTAATCTTTTTCCGTTCTTTATAATCGGATTTTCCTTTTGGTTCAACCTTAACTTTTGATCTTTCAGATTTACTTTGTTTTTCATCCTGTTTTTTCCACTTGTAATATTCGTAATTCCCTTCAAATAATCGGATGCCACCATTCCCAACTTCGCAAGTAAGATTGGTTACATTATTTAAAAAGTGACGATCATGTGAAATACAAACAATGGAGCCGGAGAATTGGACTAACGCACGTTCTACAACATTTCGAGTCATCATATCCAAATGGTTTGTAGGCTCATCTAACAAGAGTAAATGAGATGGCTGAACCAACATTCTTGCCAAGGCCACTCGTGCTTTTTCACCACCAGAAAGCACTTTTACATATTTTTCTATCTCATCTCCGGAAAACATGAAACTGCCTAGGTAAGTTCTCATTTCCGTTTCACTCCACCCTTGGCTTACTTTTTGGATTGATTCAAAAACTGTTTCATTGGGATTTAATATTTCCAATTGATGCTGGGCATAGTAAGCACTAACCACGCTGGAGCCTATTCGGACAGCGCCGGATGTTACAGATTCCACACCTGCCAGCATTTTCAATAAAGTTGATTTACCGGCGCCATTATGGCCAACTAGTCCAATTTTTTGCCCTCGTTCTACCACCATATCTAAATTGTTAAAAACTTCAATATCGCCATAGTGCTTAGTCACATTCCTGCAAGATGCCACATTCAACAACGATCGGCTCGGCTGGGGCAATCTCAAATTCATGGAATGGTTTTGTTTTGTGGGCGCTTCAATCTTTTCCAATTTATCCAGCATTTTTACCCGACTTTGAACTTGGGTTGCTTTGGTATTTTTTGATCGAAACCGTTCTATAAACCGTTCCGTATCTTTAATTTGTTTTTGCTGATTCCGAAAGGCATTCCTATGCTGTTCAATACGTAATGCTTTTTCTTCAGTATATTTTGTATAGTTGCCATGGTACAGCGTAATTTTTTTAAGATCAATTTCAAGGATATTATTTATGGATCGATCTAAAAATGCCCGGTCATGGCTAATCATAACCATCCCGCCTTTCCAATTTGCTAAAAAAGATTCCAACCAGATGGTTGCTTCCAAATCTAAATGGTTTGTAGGCTCATCAAGAAAAAGAATATCCGGTTGCTGTATGAGAATGGATGCCAAAGCTACGCGCATTCGCCAACCACCACTAAAGACATCCATAGGTTCAGTAAATTTTTCATCGGCAAACCCAAGTCCACTTAAAATCTTTTTTGCCTTATCTTCAAGATTCCAACCACCCAAAGCTTCAAACCGATGCTGTGCATCGCCCAATTTATTCACCAAATCCATATTGTTATGGTCTTTGGAAATAGCTTCGGATAAAGCAAGCATCTTTCCTTCCAACTCACGGACTTCCGGATAGGCAACCAACACTTCTTCTAATATGGATCGGCCAGTACCGGCCACAATATCCTGTGCAAGATATCCGATTGTGGTGGATTTATCGACGTGTACATTTCCAGAATCGGGCGAATCTTTCCCCAACATTATACGGAGCAATGTAGTTTTTCCGGATCCATTCGGCCCAATAAGGCCGATACGCATCCCCCGTTTGATAGATACATTTACATTATTAAACAGATCTCCATCAGGGAAAGATTTGGATAAGTTTTCAAGACGAATCATGATGATAGAACGTGATTATTTAAAGCGTAATTAAATATTGGAATTATGGAATTGTTCCCAGTTTCTTTCATCGCGGAATTTGACAATTTTTTCTGTAAGTGATCTTAATTCATTCATGTTTATCTCTTACTCCTTTTTTATACTTTAACCCCCTTTGAAATTCAGAACCGTTCTTTATACTCTACAAACAAAAAACCCCGCTACTGGGCGGGACTTCAGCTAATTACTTTTTTGTATTCCTCTATTATTTGTTTAGGGATTGGATAGATTAGATACTTTTCTTTTAGTTCATCTTCCATGTCATCTGCTTTTTCTTGAACTTTGTCATAGGCTTTCTTCAAATAAGCAGAATCTCCCAATAATTCATAAAGCCTAAAGTGGGTTCCATATCCGATTTCATCCGCTTCATCGATCAATTTTTGAATCTCTGAAACATCAAAGTCTTTCTCTAAATTCTTATAGGTAAGATACAGATAGGTCATGTGAGATAAACTGGGTTCAGTTTCTCCGATTTCTTTTTGAATGGAAAAATAATTTTCAAAGAGCTCCAATGCTTTTTCGTTATCACCCATGGTATAGTAAACTTGCCCTATTCTCCCCATACTCCACATGACAAAGCTTTTGTTTCCACGTTCTTCACTCGAGATCTTTGCTTTATCATAATGGTCTATTGCTTTATCATAATCACCTAATGTGAAAAATGCTTCCCCAATACCCATCAGGGTGGTCTCTATGCCATGATTGTTCCCAACATCTATAAGTATTAAAAGCGCTCGTTTAAGGTATTCTATTGATTTATCCACGTTCTCATTACCCAGATGAAACCAGCCAATGTCTTTCAACCCGTAAGCCACTCTATTCTTATCCCCAAGTTCATCATATATGGAAATGGCACCTTCATAATATTCTAACGCTTTGACATTATCTCCTTTAATGCCATAGGCAACTCCTAAATTTTTTTGAAGATCTCCAACAGCACGTTTATTACCAAGTTCTTCAGCCAATGGCAAAGCTCTTTCAAAACTTACGATCGCATTCTCATGATCTCTTTGTGCATTATAGGTCCATCCAAGCACCGTCAAACCCCATCTCAGCGAATTTTTGTCTTCCAATTCTTCAAAGATCGCTACAGCCCTTTTTTGGTATTCCAAGGCCTTTTCATTATCACGCTTATAGGTATACACACCTCCCAAGTCTTGTAAGGCACTACCTATCCCCGATTTATCATCGAGTTCCTCATAAACCACCATGGCCTTTTCAAAATTCTTGATCGCATTGTCATAATCACTTTTACGCTGATATGCAGTCCCTATTCCAGAGAGAGACTGTGATATATACTGTTTATTATCTAAAGCAACGCCGATCTCATATTTCTTTTTTTGATAGAATAAAATTGAATCTAATTCACCCTTGTACCAGAATATTGACACAATCTTGTCATAACTAGATGCCTTTTTGTCCTCATCATTTAATTTCCCTGCCAGTGAAAGCGCCTGTTTATAAATGTCTAACGCTTTGTCGTATTCGCTCAAATCTCTGTATGTAGAACCAAGTAACAGTTTTGCATCTACAAGGTTTTCGTCCAGTTCCAGTGCTTTCCTCAAAAGATCTTGGGCGATCTCCGTATCATCTGCACTTTGCCGCTTTTTATGTTTGTGCTTGGCTTTTAAATAAAGTTCATAAGCATCAGGATTTATCTTTTCGGCAAATTCCGAATCTTGGAGGACTTCAATTTCCAGTGTTTCCAAAATATTATCGGACAAGTCATCTTTGATAACGGCCAGATCTTTCCAATTGGTTTGCCACCGTTTTGTATAAATGACTTTTGACAATTCTGTATCAAATATCTCCATGGATAATTGAAAGATAGAATCCATTTTCCATAGCGTCCCTTGGGCGATATACCGAACAAAT
>ERZ651768.2992-NODE-2992-length-11470-cov-12.209866_pt1 | contig 11470 bp, 9 predicted proteins | sample MGYA00514754_ERZ651768 | MGnify/ENA metagenome assembly ERZ651768 | reverse complement strand
TGCCAATGTCGGCCAGCCGATCAGCCCGAGAATGATCGAGATGAAGAAGAATCGGGTCTCCGAGCTCCATTCATCGGGCACCATGGCGGCCAGGGCCATGAACAACGGAATCGCCGGCATGGTGCGCACCGCGTCGGTGATCATCTGGATAACGCCATCCAGCCAGCCCCCGACGTAGCCCGAGACGCCGCCGATCACCAGGGAGAGCACGAACGCGATCATCACGCCGATGGTTCCCACCGCCAGCGATGTGTAAATGGCGTGCAGTGTCCTGGAGAAGATGTCCTTTCCCGCGGCTTCCGTGCCGAAAAGATGGATCTTTCCCACGTCCATGCCGAAAAGATGCGTTTCGAGCCGCAAGGCTTTCCAGCGAAAGTCGAAAGTGTCGCCGGGCAGGTCCAAATCGATGTTGATGAGGTTGAATTCCCAGCCCTTGACGAACAGTTGGAGATAGCGGCGCTCGTCCCTATTGATCTCGGTGACCCAACGAAAATTCGTGGCGGCGGAGCGCTTTCGTTCCAAGGTGTAGAGGAAGGGTCGGAACGAAAAGCCGTTTTCGTCCCAGAACTTCGGGATTTGTGGCGCGCCGTTCTGGTACGTCTCGTCGCGCCCGGCGATGTTCGGGTCATAAGGCGACAAGAAGGGCGCGGTGAGTCCTATCAAGATCATGATGATCAGGATCACCCCCGCCACCATCGCCGAGCGGTTCTTCTTGAACCGCGCCCAGATCAGCGCGTACTGGCCGGCGGTAAAATAGGCTTCCTTGGCCTTGCGTTCGGCCTCGGCGTCATCGACGTCGTCCGCTATATCGACGGTACTCGGCGTATCGACCATCACGCATTCCCCATGATGCTGCGCCGAACCCTCGGATCAAACAGCGCCAGCAGGATGTCGGTTAAGAAGTTCAAGCTGATGATCGAGGCGGTCAGCATGAAGATGATCGCGCCGGCGAGTTGCTGGTCGTTCGATCGCGCCAGGGATTCGAGCAACAGTGCGCCGGCCTCGGTCAGAGTCAGGATCAAGGCGATGATCGGCAGTTCGTTGAACACCCGGTTGAGGTCGAACCCTAAGGAATTGATGATCGGTCCCAGGGCATGGCGCGCCGGATACCGCAAAAGCAACTGGCTACCGGCCAACCCGCGCGCCTTCGCCGCGGTGACATAGAGCTTGCCGTATTCGTCAAGCATCAGGGCGCGCACGGTTTGCAGTGCGAAGGCCGTGGCCGACCAGCCGAGGATGAATACGGGAAGCCAGGCCCTGGACAGGAAATCCCCGACCCGCGCCCAGGACCAGGCGGCATCCCTGAATTCCTTGCTGAATAACCCCGTCAAGCTGTCGCCGAAGAAAACGGTCGACGCCAGCATGATCATAAGTGCTAACAGGAAGTTCGGCATGGCCAGGCCGAGATACGAAACAAAGCGCAGGGTACTGTTGAGTCCAGGTTTGTTCGTCGTCGCGGAATAGATGCCGAGCGGAATGGCGATGATGTAGGCGAGCATCAAGGACGCCAGGCAGATGCCAAGCGATATCCAGAACTTATGCCCAAGCAGCTGGTTAATGCTGACACGAAGAATACAACTATCACCGAAATCGCCTTTGAAAAAGACGTTCCCGACCCAACCAGCCCAACGAATGACATAAGGTTTGTCGAGGCCGAGCCGGCGTTCTTCCGCGGCAATATCCTCTTGACTGATTTGCCCGCCCTGAAAGCTCTTATAGGACAGGTAACGTTCCGCGCAATTCGCGGGAACCATCTCCATTAAAGTGAAAACAATAAAGGATACAGTCAACAACGTGACGATGGCCAAAAAGGCTCTTGTTAAGACAAATTGGCCAAATTGCAGCATCGGGCTAATTCCTCTAAACCGGTTTTTTTAGAAAGACAGGGAACCTCTGAATTTAAGAGGCTGAATCATGCCGGGCGTCAGAGACGCCCGGCACAAAATTCAGATGACTAGCTTCTATTCATCGAGATACCACTGAGCAGCCCTATAGGGATAGGTTCGGTAGAACTCATAGGATGCTGTCTTGAAGGTTGGGAAGTTTTTCAGAGCATTCTGGTGATAAACCGGCCCTGGAGCCAGAATAATTCCGAAAAACACCAAGTTCTCAGCCATGTTCGAGACGAGTTTATTAACAGCGGCATTTGATGCAGGCGTACCGGCAACGGCTGCTTGTAATTCGTTAATGCCGTCCTTCAGGTCATCGACGAATTGTGGGGGCTTAAGGCCACTTGCGCCATTACTATCGATGTACTGTTTCCATAATTGGCCGTTCGTTACTCCGAAATAAGTGCCAAAAGGAGCTAGAAACAGATCGTTATTACCCAGATGAATCGCAAGTGGTTGGGCAGTTGTCCACATATGCACGTCGAGTTCATTTGCCCCTTGAGCTGAACGATACTCATCCGGTGTCACTTCCTTGAAGATGGTTTTGATGCCAACATTATTCCAGTGTTGAGCAATCAGTTCGACAACAGCCCCAGGCATACCCTGTGTCGCATATTGAATATTCACGACCAGTTGGCTGCCATTGAGAAGATCACGGAAGCCGTCACCATCTTTGTCAACGACCCCGATTTCATCAAACAGGCTTTTGGCAAGGGCCATATCATGCTTAATGAAATAACTTCCCCACTTAGGATCGACAAAGTCCGGGACAGGACTAAAGCCGGTGTACTGTACCGGTTTACCAAGACCGTAGTACGCAACATCGTTAATTTCGTCACGGTTCATCGCTACGGACATCGCCTGACGGAATTTGATGTTACTGAAAACCTTACGTTTTTCTTCGTCAGCGGACGTTACGTTGAGGCCGATAACTGGCGATGAAATTGGCGGTATCAACTCGATCGTGTAGCCACCCTTTTCCTGGTTGTCCATAAGAATAGGAGCATCAGGCAGCATTAGTGATTGGTACTTATAGTCATACTCACCATTGATTGCTTTCAGGATACGAACTTCGTTATCGTTGATGTAGACTTCGTCCTGCTCGTCTATGTACGGCAATTGATTGCCCGCCGTGTCGACCATGTGGAAATAGGGATTGGCCACATAGTGCCGCCCTTCCGTGGTGTCGGCTACGGTAATGTAGGATTCCAGCGACGGCTGGATATTTGCCGGCAACTTCGAAAGCTTGGAAGGATCCCTGAGCATCGGTGACGGCACATCTGTCCAATCGGATGAGCCGTAATAAAACAGTAGCAACTCATAACCAGACTCAAATCCAGCGGCTTTTGCAACTTTGTCTGCATCTGGATTGATGTCCGGATGGAACTGTCCCAGGAAATGCTTAGGCTGGAAAGCCTGAGCATAATGCGACGCAAAGTGAGACAATAAACCGGGATACGGGACCTGCGTCGTAAAGCGAACCGTCTGTGGATCAAGGGCCTCGACTTTCATTGGCTTGCCACCGGCGAGCATGAAGCCTTTTGGCTTTTCAAAGACGTTCGTGTCCATGTTCAGATTGTGATACCAGAACACGACATCATCGGCCGTGAACGGAGCACCATCAGACCATTTATGGCCTTTACGAAGTTTGAAGGTTAACTGCGTAAAATCATCATTCCACGACCAGCTCTTGGCGATATTTGGAACGACGGTTGTGAGATTGTCAGAGTAGCGCACCAAGTTCACATGACGCGTGGACAGCAAATCGGACGTACCGGCTTCGGTATTATTCGAAATCATATCGAAAACACCGCCATATTTTCCGATTGCGTCATAGGGTGCTACGACCAACGGTTCATCTGGCAGGCGATCCGCCAGCGACGACAGCGACGGGTTGCCGACGATGCGGTCGTTCAGCGCGCCGATGCTCGGGTTCTCGCTGAAAGACAACTTGCAGTTCGCCAGTTTCTCGAACTCCGCCAGCTCGAACTGCTGCGGGTACTTTCCGGGCGCAACACCCTTCATGTCCGCAACGGTGACCGCCGGGCAGTCCGCCCGGGCCGCGTTTCCAAAAGAAAACAGCAGCAAGACGAAAGTCGCCAAGACCGCTTTAATAGTTATCGGATATCGCATTTGCATCTCCTTTGTGATTAAGAATTACCAGCGTTTTTAATTTCACTTAAATCGTGCAACTGTTTTTGACTCACCAATGGATGCCTGAACCTCGTGTCCATATACATCTGAATTGTCTTGCCTTTGTCAAGAGATATGGTTGCAAGCTTAGTCCATTGTAGTAGAAAACCTAGCAATGCGTATTGACCTCCCGTCATTCAGTAGACTTCCTGGCGTGGGATACGCTCAAACGAAAGGTACAAGTCCGTTTTAAGCCCTTCTAGTGCCTAAATTAGGGCAATGACGGGGAAATAAGAATGATTATTTCAGTCATTTTTTGCCAATTATCTCTCCGACCATGTCCAGCACAGTCTGATGAAATCTGACGGTAACTGGGGAAACTTAAGAACAGTTACTGTCACACCGCACATTGCATAGGTCATGCACGAATCCCGGATCCACAGTATCGATCTTGCGGTAGAAAATGTGAACCGCCTCAAGACGGGAGAGCCACTACAAAACCGGGTGATCTGAGCCGTTTGCGTTCAAGTGCGACGGCGCGAGCGGTTCGATGCCAAGACGGTTCAACAGGTCAGTATCGTCGGTAAGGTCCGGGTTATTCGTGGTGAGCAGCTTGTCACCGTGCTTTTCAAGTATCGAAATGGGCGACGGGTATAGCGCCGATGCTCCAGTCCAATGCCGTCCAACTGAAGCCAACACTTTTTTCAGTAACTTTAGCAGTAACTTTTTGAGCCGATTTGCCCTTTCATCTGTAATTCAAGACGTTATAAATTGAGGCGGCTTCCGCCGCCTCCACTATTTTCCACTACTTTTGGGTCATGTTCGCTGGTCCTTTCTTTCTGCAAATTGTTAGTGTGCTGAAATCTGGTCTGTTCCCGCCCTCACTAGTCCATCGAAGTCTGTTTGCGTGGAGTCAGTGCCTAATAAGTCAAGGGTTTCTAGGGCTTGTTCCGGTAGACTCCTGCACTCGTGAGGGAGGGGCCGGAGATTCAAATTCTCACACCCCGACCATTTACTCAATTAACACAGACCGTCTGAGAGACCACTACCCGTGAAGATCTTCAGCAAGCTGTATTTGGGATGAAAATTCAAGATTGCAGATGAGCAGATATTGCGCAGCTCCCGAGTTGGTGGGCGATTGGTTACGCCATGAGTGAGTTGACTCCCCAGCAAAGAATTCGCTGCATGATCGCACTCGTCGCTGCACTGGCGGTGGTGTCGATCACCAGTTCTTTGAATTGGCCGATTTTGGCCGAAGCTCTGCGTAATCAGGGCTACAGCGAATCCATGATCGGTATCAATGCGGCTGCCCAGTTTGCCGGCATTATCGTGGTAGCACTTGCTGCACCGCGCATCATCCCAGCTCTGGGATTCTTCAAAGCCATTGCGCTCGGTATGATAGTGCTCGCAGTAACGATAATTGCTTTACCGGCGTTTCGCAGCTTCGAGACCTGGCTGGTGATCCGGTTCCTGCTTGGCATGGGTAATTCACTGTTGTTTACCACTGGTGATACGTGGATAAACCTCATTGTCAATGACCGGGTGCGCGGACGTTGGATGGGGATCTATGTCACGGTCGGCATGGCCGGTTGGGCCGTCGGTCCGTTGCTTGGTGCTTATCTGGACCCAGACACTTACTGGCCGTTTGTTTGGGGGTTGCTGGCAATCTTGGTTGCGGCTGGTTTGCTACTGCCCACCCGGAAACTTGATGTCAGATTGAGTGTTCCCAAACAGGGAGTTACTCTGGGCTTGGCGGCGGTGTTTTTTGCCGCACCCACGGTACTGCTGGCATCAGCTATGTTTGGTGTTGTTGAAGGCGCAATGCAATCTTTTGCCCATCTCTACACCATGGATGTACTGGGTGCACAATTCCGTCAGACCGGGTATGCAGTTATCTGGGTTGGTTCGATAGCAGCCGTTTTTTTTCAATACCCAATCGGTTGGTTGGCTGACAAATTTAACCGTAGCTGGCTGCTGATTGTCTGTGTTCTGGCGCTGATGGTTTCGATCATTCTGTTTCCGCTTCTTGTCGAAGGTGGACGCGATGCCTGGTGGCAACCACGGGCACTGGCGCTATGGGCTGTGGTCAGTGTCTGGGGTGGTTCCATGGGGGGGATCTTCACCGTGGGCATTACTCTGCTGGGCGAACGTTTTCGAGATATTGAACTGGTTTCAGCCAACGCTGTGTTTTCCGTGCTGTTTGGTGTCGGCGGTCTGCTTGGCCCATTCCTGGCGGGCACTGCAATGAGCGCAATCGGTCCCGCTGGCTTCCCGTTGTCGCTACTTGCAGCTGTCGTGATCTACGCGTTGTTTGCGCTCTATCGTCAATTTACCCGCGCGTAGCATGTACCTTGACCGTACCCACTCTAGGTGGCGTATCTAACAAAGCAAAAAATGAGAAAAATTGAGCAACTCGCCGACGGTGACATCGCTCAATTCACCGTTGGTCTGCGGGGGGAACAGCGATTCGGTTAGCTTGATTTTGTACATGGGCTTACGACATCAGGCGACCCGCGGGGTATCGACCTTGAGACCTCGCGGTATCTCCTAATGAATCAGCACTCGCGTACTAACCCCTGCCCAAGTAGTGTTTTCATGGTTCTGATTTGCTATTGATCAGTTGAGTTGTTACCTGAACCAGACGATCAGTCACAATCCTAACTGCATCACGATCTGCGGATTCCTTAAGCCGCCCTGAAGCGTCAAATGCTCCATTTGCCCGCGGAATCGTTTGCTGTTCTGGAATTACCACCATTCCTAGGTTGGTCAGGATCATACGCATAATAGTTAGCCCTCGAAGCCCGCCTATTACCCCTGGCGACGCGGCCAAAAGTGCTGCTGTTTTCCCGCGATATGCAACCAACGAAGGTTCGTCCGGCTGGGGTCGGGATACCCAGTCAATAGCGTTTTTTAGAACCGCCGTGATCGCTCCGTTGTACTCTGGGGCAGCAATCAAAAACCCATCATGGGCAATCATATGACTTTTGAGAATTTTGGCATTCTCAGGTAACCCTTGGTCTGCCTCCAGGTCACCATCGTATAGAGGGAGTGGATAATCAGCGAGATCGACTTTTGTAACTCGGGCACCGGTGGTCGTCATCAGCCCAATTGCTTCGTCAATCAACAACTTGTTGAGTGACTCCTTACGTGTACTGCCGGCAAAGGCCAGGATAGATGGACTACGCATTACCGTACGAAAAGTTTATGGTTAGTCATAGGAAATTCTAATTTGTAGAAACTTCGGCTTAACTAGGAACTCATCAGAAACTGGCCACTGTTAAAGTCGTTGATAGCTTACTCGATTTCTGCCCAATTTCACTCGTATTATCATTGCCGTGTGCCGTTAGTTGTTGTTCGCCTGCTCAACGATCCACTTTTGGTAAACCAACTGGACACTTTTTCGGGGCAAGACGGCGTCGGCAACGCGCTTGACGTTAGGAAATTCGTCCGCTGACGGGTGCCCCCGCGATGTCTGCAGCCACGTGGTCAACATGAAGAGATAAATGTCGACGGCACTAAACCGCTCACCGAGCACCCATTTGTTGTCACCAATTTGGTCGTCGATGACTTTCCACGTTTCCCGCAACCGTCGGTTGCCACGTCTCTGAGCGCTCGGCTCATCGGCCGGGGTATCGGCGAAACGATCCGGATAGTAGTTGAGCTGAAAGGCGTTCTGGACCGAGTTGGAAAAATACACCAACGTCTGCAGGTAAAGGCTTCGTTCCGCATCGTCAACGGCGGGTGCCAGTTTTGCTTCCGGGTGACGATCACACAAGAACACGGTAATAGCAGCGCACTCATACATGGCCTTCTCACCCCATACGAGCACCGGAACCCACCCATTGGGGTTGAGCTTCAGTTGTTCCGGCGGGCGGGGTTCATCCATAGCGATAGTTGTTTGGATCAGCTCGTAGGGTGCACCGATTTCTTCCAGAATTACCTGGGTCCCCATCGCCGCGCTCCCCAGTGCATAGAACAGTTTATACGCCATCAATTTCTCCTTTTGCTTTCAGAACGATGCGACCAAGCGATCGGCCTTAGTCGATCCAGACTTCCGTAATTGACCCGATTTCGACTTCATTACTCCAAGCGGATTTGGGTTTTCGACCATAAGTTCTTTTTCTTAGGCACGATACTAGCCCAATAGGTGACTCCATTTATAATCGAATCAATACCACGCACATTTATGTCTATGAGCTAGCCCGATGCACGACGCTCTCAAGAAACTCCGTTTTTCCGTAGTACCACTACCCGTAGAAGGGACCCGGCCCGTGGAATTGGCTCGAACCATGGCGGTCCACCCGCTGACCTACCAGGAACTGCCCTATGATCCTGAGTATTCACTTTATGCCGGGCGCCTGAACCCGGAGAAACTATCAAATGCAACACCAGACGAGATGTATTGGAAGGCGCGACAAGAAATCATTTTCCGCCATACCGGCGAGCATCCATTTGAAATCTCGGGACCAGACGCGCTAAAGCTGCTGCAACGAATTTTTCCCCGCGATGTGTCGAAGGTTAAGAAAGGGCGCTGTTCGTACCAGTTCGCCTGCTACCACGATGGCGGCATGATCACTGATGGCCTGCTGTTGCGGGTCGATGACGACAGGTACTGGTTTGCACAGGCCGATGGTGATCTGTTTTCGTGGTACAAAGCCCATGCCGAAGGTCTTGATGTGACGATAAGTGATCCCGACGTATGGGTTAGCCAGATCCAAGGGCCGCGTTCTCTGGAGCTTTTGGAGAATTTGATCGATGGATCAATGCCAGACCCATGGCGCTATTTCGACTGGGTTGAGGTCACAATCGCGGGTGACCAAGTCATAATCAGTCGCACGGGCTTTACCAACGAGCTTGGCTGGGAAATCTACTTCCGCCCACAAAACGATATCGAAATGTTGGGTGATTTAATCCTTGAAGAAGGCAGCAAGATGGGGATGATCCTGACGGCTACACCCGGATTCCGCTGCCGACGGATCGAGGCGGGCCTTCTGTCAGCTGGCCAAGACTTCACACAAACTACCACACCGTTTGCTGTTGGATTAGCTCGGTTCATTGATTTCGAAAAAGGCGATTTCGTCGGACGCACTGCGCTGATGGCGGCGGACAAAGAATGCCGCAGTTGGGGTATTCGCGTTGAAGGAGGAACTGCCGTGCGTGGAGACACGCTTGAAAAGAGCGGACAGCCCGTTGGTCGGGTTACATCAAGCACATGGTCTCCTTATCAGGTCTGCGGTGTTGGGATCGTCCATTTGAACAATACTAATTTAGGCCCTGGTGCTGTGGTGGATGTTCAATGCACAGATGGCACGTTGCACCGAGGGGAGCTTTGCACCTTGCCAATGTATGATCCCAAAGGGAAAATTGTGCGCGGAATTAACAAGGTCATTCCAACAGAACCCGAGCCATGGGTCGGAATACCTGTGACAGCCGACACCCAAGCCAACGCTGAAAACACTTAAGCCAACAAAAAAGCCTCTAGTTCATGGGGACGGATTTAACAGCGCGCGATGTCGACCTTTCTGACCTAACTCCATAAAGGCATCCATCAAAGCACACGATCTCAATCCGCGCATCCGCGACTCAAGCATAGAACAGCAGCGTTGCGCCCCAGGCAATTAGGATAACTCCAGTCAACTGACCGATACGCGCACCCACCGGCAAGAGCTTCTCGATGAGGATGTAGAGTGCAAGCCCGATGATCCAGTAGAGATTCATGACACCGCCGTAGAAGAGCAGGGCCATGAGGAACCAGCAGCAACCCAAGCAAAATGCGCCGTGCACCAGGCCCATCTTAAAGGCGCCGGTGCGCCCCGGCCGCCAGTGCGCGGAAAGAAAGCCGATAGGTGAGCGGCAATGCCTGAGGCACGCATTCTTCCAGGGTGTGAGCTGCCAGACGCCCGCCGCGATGAGCAACCCCGCGCCGAGCACGGCGCTGGTACCTACCATTATGCCGGATAGGAGCCCGCTAGCTTCCAGGCCCCACTGGGCGCCAGTAGCAATGGCACTGAAGGCCGCCCACATGATCACATAGCCGAGCGCAAACACGCCCGTCGGCACGTAAGGTGCTCCTTTGTCCTTTTCCTTACGCATCATGCGGGCGAACAGCAGCAACAGGGGTGCCGCGCTCGGCAGCATCATGCCGAACATCATGACCCACCACATGAAGAAGATGACGACGGCGTACCCGACAGTCCATACGCCGCTGATCATCGTGCCCCCCATCGACATCCCCTGCATGCTGGGTTGAGTCGAGTCGATCGCGCCCACCGGCTGGGTCATCCGGGTCATCTCGAAGGCACTCATGCCCATACCGGCGCCGGCAAGTACATAGACCCAACTCAGCACGATCACTGCGACCAGTGCGATCACCACCACGAGGCGATCGCGTCGGAGCACGGACTCCAGATCAAAGGCGACTGCCACCAAATTTGGTGTTCTAGCTGGCGAGCGGGAAGCGGCGCCGGGCCTCATCGAGGTCCAGGCTCAGGCCGTTCCGATCCCACACCACATAGGACAGCGAGCTATGCCGGGAGGTGAAGTCGAACTTGATGTCGCCGACGCCCTTGGCTGCGCCGTCCGCCCCTTCTGCTTCGTGAAACACCCAGCCGTCGGGTAGCGTCGTGATAATCCGTTGCTCAGTGTCAGTGACCGGATTCAGTATGGGCTTCGCCTCGGTGCGCAGTACGCCGGGTACGTCGATACGCGCGCGCCGAGATTTGATGTCCCAGTCCCATCCAATCTCGGTGAATATCGGCTCGTGGTGATGCTCGATGATCACGCTGAAGATCTGGAACATAGTTCCGACTGGCTGATCTTCGCCTGTCAAGATATAGAACAATGCATCGCGCTGCTCGTCGGTGGCGCGGCTCTCCAGGATGGGCTGCATGTGCCCGTCACCGTGATGGATAGCGCGGGGGAAATAGAAGGTGGCGACGACGACCAACCCATCCAGTTTGACCCCGTCGCATTCGCCCTTGGTAATTTTGAAACCCACCGCGCCGTTGCATTCGCCCCGGGTCGGCGGTGCCATGGATTCGCAAGGGCAACCGAAGTCGCAACTGCAAAACTCGATGTATTCCCCCTCAAGTGACCATTCTCTAATCGCCATTGTGTGCCTCCTCGTGCATCATTAAAAGTATAGAAAGAATAAACATCATTTTTTGCCAGGTCCAGAGTTAATTCTCGGTAATTCGCCATCCATGGCCTGCCGCCTCCATCAGTCCCCTGTCTTTATGCCGTCAAATAGTGGTTAGCCGGCGCAAGTGCGTCCACCCAAGCTATCCCACCGCAGCCAAATCAGAAACCTGCCTCTCAAGCTACGGCATGAACCTTGCTTACCGACACAATAGTGGTTCTGGCACTTCTCTGGAAAGCACTGTATAGTCGCGCCTTCTCCGATAAGGAGATAGTGCGTTTCTGGCCTTCGATGTGTTTCTTTCCATCAC
>ERZ651768.2990-NODE-2990-length-11472-cov-3.230276_pt1 | contig 11472 bp, 8 predicted proteins | sample MGYA00514754_ERZ651768 | MGnify/ENA metagenome assembly ERZ651768 | reverse complement strand
CTGATGATTGGACTGCCATCGACATCCTCTCGGCCAGCACGGAGGGCGATAAATTGAAATAGATCCGGAACGACTTTTACCTCCACGCATTCCCGGCTTGCGTTCTCGATGAGCGACAGCATCTTAACGTGCTCCTCAAGGGGAAGAGTAATATAGAGCAAGTCCACTTGCTCGCTGGTGAGGAATTTACTCGCCTCATCAAGGGTTCCGAGAAGCGGAAGACCTCGGTATCCAAGATGGTCTCCAGTGGCGCGATCGTCGACGAAGCCGATCACTTGATGTCCAAGTTCACGGTGCTGTAAGCACTTGTCAGCAATAAGGCGACTTAGATCTCCGCTGCCTGCGATCAGAACACGCTTGAGCCCGATACCAGCTCGCCAACGCCGCTCAAATATCGCTCGAACGAATTCACGAACACTATAAGAGGCGAAGGTGTTAACTAAAAGAAATATCCCCCAGACAATCTGTGAGACTTCGAATGCACCTCGCTCCTTGAGTTCAATGGGTAGGAAGTAGGTCTGCACATAGAGTGTAGTGACGATACCTAAAACCACTGCAATCACACTCCCTACGAATACGCCAAAAAAGTCATCGAGTCGCGATCGGTGACGTCGGAGTCTGTACATTCCGTGAATCTGGAATGCAAGAGGGACAATTAATGCCACTAAGGGGAGTACGGCGAGATATTGCGAAAGCGGTGGGTAGCCGCGTGTTACAGGAATTAGATCCGTTTCGAAACGGATAACGTAGGCCAGCGTAAAAGCCGCCATGCCGAATAGCGCATCCGATACAACGTGTAAGGCGACAAACAGCCTAGCGTGGCGCGCTATCATTGTGCCTTCGCTCCGGGAGAGGCTAGCATGTCTGATATAGACTGACGGATATTTGAGAGGAAATGGGTCTCTGAAAATCTTAAGGCGTGTGTTCGGATCGCTGATTTATCAAAATTCGAAATCTGTACGCGCCGAAGCGCACTTGCGAAAGCTTCTGGGGTGCTCTCGTCAACAAGAACTCCAGTTACTTCGTTGACAACGGTCTCTTGTGCGCCTCCACGATTCAGTGCAATAACGGGGCATCCACAGGCTTGGGCCTCCAAGGGTGCAATACCGAACTCCTCTTCACCTGGGAGGAGAAATACCTCCGCCTGACGGTAATGCTGCCTAACTGCTTCATCGTTCAGGCTTCCAAAGAATCTAACCTCTGGACCGGCAAGCTTACGAAGTCGGTCCATCTCAGGCCCAACGCCTACGACATGAAGTGGAATTTTGGCTAGACGACACGCTTCAATTGCGAGATCTATTCGTTTATACGGTACAAGCGCCGACACAATTAAGGCTACTGGACTTGGCTCCGTGGAAGCCGGATGAAAAAAGTTCGTATCAACTGGCGGATAGACCACCGCCGCGGACCGATTATAGTAACGCTCGATTCGCCCTGCAACGTGTTGGGAAATGGCGATATAGCGGTCAACTCGGCTGGCTGTGCTCGCATCCCATCGAGCGAGTTGGCGAAATACTGGGCGCGCGAGAGCATTTGCGATTGGCCCGATTCGTTCAACTCCGAAATAGACGTCGAATTGATCCCAGGCGTAACGCATCGGCGTGAAGCAGTAGCAAAGGTGACGAGCCCGGCCGGGTTTAATGATTGATTTAGCAACGCAATGGCTGGTGCTAATTATGACGTCGAATTGGTCGAAGTCGAACTGTTCAATGGCAATAGGAAATATTGGCAAATAATGACGATAAAATCGTTTACTGAATGGTATTTGCTGAACGAATGACACGTTAGGCTGTCGTTTTTCGAGAAGTGGTGAAACTGTTCCTGGATGATGAAGCAAGGTAAAGAGTTCAGCATCAGGATAAAGTTGGCAGAGTCCTTCAAGTGCACGTTCCCCACCGCGCATGCCGGTTAGCCAGTCATGAACCAGGGCAATTCGTTCACCGCGGTTTAGTGAGGGGCCGCTAAACTCAGGCATTGGTTTTACCTGCTGGAGGTGAGAGACGCTGGTTAGAAAGTGATTTCTCGCGATAGATCTTTAAAATATGTTGAATAGATCGATCCCAGGAAAACTGCTTAGCCCGTGCTCGGCCTTTGGCGACAAGCTCTTCTCTGAAAACATTGTCTTCCAAGACGCGACAGATTCCGTCCGCGATTGCATCTTGACTTTGCGGGTCAACAAGAACGGCGGCGCCTCCGGTAACCTCTGGGAGAGAAGACACGTTAGAAGTAACGACGGCTGTGCCGCTGGCCATGGCCTCGAGGGGTGGCAACCCGAAACCTTCATACAGAGAAGGAAAAACAAACGCTCGTGCGAGGTGGTATAAGACTCGGAGTGTTTCATTGGGTACGAAACCGAGAAAACGGACACAGCGATGCAGTTGATATCGATGCACCGCCCGTCGTAACTTCGCGTAGCGGGTGATGTCGTCGCCGATAATTAGCAGGGATAGGTCGTCATGCCCGAGAGAGCGAACCTTATAGAATGCATCGAGGAGCCGTTCTAGGTTCTTGTGTGGATGCACGTTACCTACATACAGTAGAAATGGCGGCTGTAGTTGGTAACGTTCTCTAATCCGCTCTATGTTTTTATCGGGAGGCGGAACAAAGAAGCAATCGTCGATCGCATTTGGTATTACGGTGATCTTATCGGCTGGAATATCAAAGAAAGAGAGAATGTCCTGCTTGGAAGCTTCTGAAACTGTTAGGACTCGATCGGACCGGTGGGTGGCCGTCCAAAGTGCAGCTCGAGCGTATCCATAAGCGAACCGGTTCGGTAAGTACTGAGGAAATCTAAGATGAATGCAGTCATGAATTGTAACGATAGAGCGACAAGGAGTTAGTGCAGGTAGCGTATAGTGCGGTGCGTGAAAGAGATCTATGGCTTCTCGCTTAAGTTGGATCGGAATTCGTATTTGTTCGCTGATGGAGTAGGACCCTGCAGGCTGTGACACTATTCGAAAGTTTTCCCCGAGACCAGAAGCAAAGGTCCGGTCGTCTGGCTTAGACAACAATATATATTCAGTCGTGGAATCAAGCCGATGGAGGTGCGTTACTAGGTTCCTAATATAGGTCCCTATTCCGTAGTCGTGGAGCTTTCTGACGTCAATAGCGATACGCAAGCGACAATTCCTTCAGTGAGTAGAAGAGTTCAACCTTCGAAAACCTATGAATCTAATTAAAAGCAAGTGTATCAAAGCAAACTGCTAGCCCTTCTAAGACCAGTTGTTTCGAAGTCTTCAGATACGCCGGCGAAATCGAAGGTAAGCCCTTAAAGCAGGCACCCAAAACGGATGATGCTTTTCGTAGAAAGCCAGCTGGCTACGCCGGTAGGCTAGAGCAGTGGCCTCTGGTGCTGTAGAAACCGACTGACCGCGTGTATGTTGAACCTCAGCGGCAGGAGTAAAGAGTATCCGTCGTTGCCGGGATCGAATTGCTGCACAAAAGTCTACGTCCTCTACGTACATAAAGAAACGCTTATCCAAAAAGCCAACCGCTTCGGCGTCAGCTCGGCGTACGAGTAGGCAGGCTCCGCTAACCCAATCAGGAAAATGGACCTGGTTCGCTCGTCTCTTAACCAGAGAGGACACAGGCGGGAATCCGCGGGTGTGTAACCAGGTTAATAGCTTCTGTGTGATTTCATTGAAAGGGCCAAGCATTGGGCCCCATGACAGCTCGACGGATCCTGCGCCATCGACGAGTCGAGGCCCAGCGACGGCGCACTCGTCATCGCTAATAAGAGCCTCAACTAGGCGGTCAAGTGCACCTTCAGGCACGACAGTATCGGGATTCAAAAGCAATACGAGTGGTGCTTGAGTGTGAGCGAACCCGATGTTACAGCCTTGGGCGAAGCCGACATTCTTTGACATTGGAATAATTTGAATATTTGGCCATTTTTCGCAGACCCGAGCTACATTGTTATCACTTGAGCCATTGTCCACGACAATGATCTCGTGTTTGCCTGTAGGTGGATGAGCATGCAATGAGAGCAGGCAGCGCTCGAGGTCATTAGCGGCGTTAAAGCTAACGATAATGATGTCAAGTACGCTCATGGGTCGCGCTTTCGATGACGTCGAGCGTCAGATCAGCCGTGTGGCTCCAGGAATAGCGGTCTAGAACAGCGTCTGCGGTTAGCGGAGGATTATTTAAACCTCTGATAATAGAGTCGGCAATGTTTTCGAGGTTTCCTGGAGCAGCGTAAATTGCGGCTTCACCGTAGACTTCTCGAGCTACTTGGGTATCAAGGACGACTATCGACATGCCAGCCGCTAAGGCCTCAAGCGGTGGAAGGCCGAAGCCCTCGTATTCGGAAAGAAAAGCGAACACCCGCGCGCGTTCGTAATACTTGCTAAGGTGTTCGTCATCAACCCAACCATCGATACACACCCTGTCGTCAATACCTAGAGACCTACTAAGTTGGTCGAGGTGTTCGAATGGGTAGGTTCGGTTGCACCCGATCACCGCAAGCTTGGCTTCTGGTACTCGTGTCAGCACTCGAGCAAACGCAGAGAGAAGCCAGGGTAAGTGGCGACGAGTAAAGATTGATCCGACAAAGAGTATTAGTGGCTCATGATCAGCGGGAGGGATGGCTGGAGTTAGGCGGTCATCTGCAGCCAATGGCGTCACGGTGATCCGTTCCGGTTGGACATTGAACCAGTTAACGATTTCTGTTTTTGAGAATTCCGATATTGTCAGGATTCTGTTGGCTCGGGAGACTGCGCGACTCGTGAGGTAACGCTGGCGAAAGCCTTCCCTCCATCTGGACCATTCTGGATGTGCAATAAACGACACGTCTGGGATCGTCACTATTATGGGGCACTTAACTCGGAGTGGTGCAGAATATGCTGGTGAAAAGAAGACGTCTGGTTTAGCCGAGTTGACGATAGGCGGAAGAGTCACTTGCTCCCACCAGCTTCCTTTGGAGCCCGGAACGACTTGGATGTTAAATTGATTACTATTGCTACATAAAAACCGAGAGAACTGGTTTTGGGCTACTGGTTCCTCGGGAGTATAAAGTGTAAATCTGTGGGATTTTCCGCGGCTCGACTCAGCCCACTGATGGCAGAGGTTCCCCAAATAACGTCCGATTCCGGTCGTGTAACCCAGTAACTCCCGAGCGTCGATTCCGATGTGCATTAGCTGAGGCTGAGGCTAGCCTCATAATCCTCGACGTTGGCGAACTGCATTTTCATACGCAGCAAGAAGGATGCGCGCCGATTTATTCCAATTATATGCCTGTGCTTGAATAAGGCCACGCGCAACGGTCTCGTCAGCGTATTGTCGATCATCGAGAATTCGCGCCATAGAAGCCTCTATGGCACTTTCGTCTTCAGGATCAACGAGAGTGCCGGCTTTACCCACGACCTCAGGTAAGGCGCCTCGATTTGAGGCCACCACAGGGACTCCTACGGTCATTGCTTCGAGAGCGGGAAGGCCGAAACCCTCATCCAGGGATGGTAGAACTACCATGCTCGCAGAAGAATAAAGTTCATAGCACTGGTCCCTGGGGACGTAGCCTAACACCCGAACCTTATCACTAAGTGGTGAGGCCTCAAGTTCTCTGAGCACACCTGATCCACTTGGTGTTACTCGTCCAGCTAAAACGAGGTCGGGGGTATCAGCGCGATGGCTTATTAACGAGCGGTAAGCTCGCAGTAAGGTGGGCAGGTTTTTTCTTGGTTCGATCGAGCCCACGAAGAGAATGTGTCCTTCGTACGCCGGTGCACTTCGCGGCGTCCAGCTTGGCGCGCCATTAGTGCAAAGAATAATTCGCTCTTTTGAAATACCTAGTTGATTGTGTACGAGCGATGCTGTGTAACGGGAAGGCACGATCACGCCGTCAGCTCGAGTAGCATGTTGTTTAGCCAAGTCAGGATAATCGGTGCGTATCTCGCCTAATGTGTGGTTGGGATAATTCAGAAAGTATAAGTCGTGGATGGTGACGAAACACGCTGCTTGCTTTGAGGGAATGAGAAGTGGATGTGGCGAATGTGCTACATCGAAGTTTCCTGCGAGTAGCTCGATGGGTGGCCACTCTGCGTGATGCCAGAGCCAGTTAAGACAGCGAACTGGAATTCGTCGATCGACGACCTGTGCATTGCCTACGGTGTTTATTGGTAGGCGATGACGCAAAGAGCTCGAAAAAATAGTGATCGAAACATCTGCTTGAGTTGCGCTCTCAGCAGCGATTGCCTGCGAAAGATTGTGAATGTGCTCACCAACCCCAGTAGGCTGGTGTAGTGCAGGGCGATAGTCGATGAGGATGCGCACGATGGACTGCTTGAGGTTCTGAATCTTACTTTGGAGAGGCGAGCCAACGCCCAGGCGATCCTAGACGGTTTGTTGATGATAACAGAGACACCTGCATGACAAAAGGCCTGAAGTTTGCAACCCCTTATTAATCAATAGCTTGACTGGCCATTCGGCCAATGTTACCGTTGATTCTTTGTAGATTGGTGTGCATGACGGACTATTTCAATTGGTAGCCCGACGACGGAGGCGTTGCGAATGAGGATCACAGTCGTTGGTACAGGCTACGTCGGCCTGGTAGTTGGTGCTGGCCTTGCCGAACACGGTAATGACGTTGTGTGTGTCGACATTGATCCGGAGAAGGTGCGCACTCTTCAACGAGGAAGGATTCCAATATTCGAGCCTGGTCTTGAAGAGCTAGTGAAGCGGAATCGATCGGAGAAACGCCTCAGTTTCACACTGGAGCTTACGAAAGCAGTTCGTCGGTCGGAAATTGTTTTCATTGCTGTTAGCACTCCCGAAGGTGCGAGTGGGGACGCGGACATTGGCCAGGTATACGCAGTCGCACGTGATATCGGTCGCGCCATAACAGGATATACCGTAGTGGTGATAAAGAGTACGGTGCCTGTTGGTACCGCTACGCGAGTGCGAGAGGCGATCGAGCGGGAGACGAAGCACCCGTTTAGCGTTGTTAACAATCCAGAGTTTCTCAAGCAAGGCGCTGCCGTCGACGATTTCTTGAAGCCGTCTCGCGTTGTAGTTGGAGCCGAAGATTCTAGAGGCGCTGAGGTTCTGAAAAGACTCTATGTGCCTTTGACACGCACCGGTGCCCCGATTCTCATTATGGATCATGCAAGTGCCGAGTTGGCGAAGTATGCCGCGAATGCCATGCTGGCGACCCGCGTGTCATTCATGAACGAGATTGCAAACGTAGCTGAGCAGGTTGGTGCGAATATAGACTACGTCCGTCAGGCGATTGCAACGGACCCTCGCATTGGCTCAGCGTTCCTGTTTCCTGGTGTTGGCTATGGCGGCAGTTGTTTCCCTAAGGATGTAAAAGCCTTACAGAGTACGGCCAGAGCGACTGGATATGAATCTAAGTTACTTGCCGCGGTAGTGGCTGTGAATGATAACCAAAGGGTTCGGTTTGTCGAGAAGCTTAAAGGGCATTTTGGTGCACTTAATGGCAAATGTTTCGGTGTGTGGGGGCTAGCATTTAAACCACGTACTGACGATATGCGGGAGGCGCCTTCCGTTCCGATCATTGAACAATTGTTGATTGAGGGCGCGGAGGTACAGGCATACGATCCTCAGGCAGAGAAAGCTGCACGGCGTATTTTTGGTTCAGACTTGTCTTTTGTGAAGGGGAGTTACGACGCGATTAAGGGTGTAGATGCCCTAGTGATATTAACCGAGTGGAATGAGTTTCGTGAGCCTGATTTCGAGAAGATGCGCTCCCTAATGCGCAGTCCAGTGATCTTTGATGGCAGGAATCTGTTCTCTCCCGAACAGATGCGGAATCAAGGTTTCACCTATATTTCTATTGGCCGACAATCTTGAGTAATGTGCTAGTGGTCGGTGGCGCGGGGTATATCGGCAGTCATGCATGTCTAGCACTGCGTGAGGCTGGGCATGAAGTTGTTGTGTACGACAACTTTTCTACCGGCCATCGGCAGGCAACTCTCGGTAACGCCTTTATTGATGGGGATATTGAAGACAGTGGGAAGCTTAAGGGGATATTTAAGAAGTATAGAGTGTCAGCTGTAATGCATTTTGCAGGCCTTCTCTCAGTGTCGGAGTCGGTATCAAATCCAATTGCATACTACAGGGCTAATGTTGAGGGTACGCTGTCGCTTCTTAGTGCAATGGTAGATGTAGGAATTGGCGTGATGGTGTTTTCATCTACGGCTGCAGTGTACGGAAAGCCAGATTATTCGCCTATGCTGGAAGATCATCCAACTAGGCCATTGAATGCATACGGAGAGAGCAAGTTGGCAATTGAACGTGCCTTTCCTCACTACGAGCGCGCCTATGGTCTGAAGACTAGCAATTTGAGGTATTTCAACGCTAGTGGTGCAGACCCGAAAGGTCGCCTGGGGGAAGCACATGACCCGGAAACCCATCTAATACCACGAGCGTTCGAGGCAGTATCGGGAGGGCGACCACTTGAGATCTTTGGTGAAGACTATCCAACACCCGATGGTACTTGCTTGAGAGATTTCGTCCACGTCACAGATTTAGCAGATGCACACGTCCGTGTTCTTAGGCGTCTTGAAGATGGCGGCGAATCAGGTGTTTACAATGTTGGTACAGGCCATGCTTATTCAGTGCGGGAAGTTGTTGAAATGGTTGAGAGGATAACTGGTCGAAGGGTCCCGGTAAAAATCTCTCCTCGACGGACTGGCGACCCGAGTTCTCTCGTAGCAGCAAGTGATCGAATTCAGAATGAGCTTGGCTGGGCACCAATACATTCAAATCTGCAAGGGATCATTGAGAGTGCCTGGCGCTGGCACCAAACTGGTTGGCACATCGGTGCGGCAGGAGATTCGATGTGACACCGGTTCGACGCCTCTGGCTCTACGCATGGCCCTACCGCATTCGTTTACTTGCGGCGCTGTTGGCCATGGTTGTTTTTGGAACCGCATCCGCGGGCCTGGCCTATCTAATTAAGCCAATCTTCGACGACGTTCTACCTAATCGGGAACAACTCAGGTTTGTAGTTGGCACGCTGATTGGTTGTTACCTCCTTAAGGGCGTGAGCTCATACGTATCAACCTATCTAATGACGGGAGTGGGCCAGCGAGTAGTCCGCAATGTACGTAACCAACTATTTAGCCACATTGTGAATCAGTCGGCCGGGTTCTTTTCATCTCGAATGACAGGGCGACTTGTGTCTCGGATCACAAGTGATGTGAATCAGATCCAGCTAGCTGTCTCGGTCACTGTGGGGGATCTACTCCGGGAATCATTGGCGCTGATCGGTTATGGAGTCCTGCTGTTCTACATCGACCCTGGATTGGCTCTGCTCTGTCTGACCGGCGCACCCGTAGTTGTTTATCCGTTGGTTCGGCTTGGGCAGCGCGTTCGGCTAACAACTCGGCGAAGCCAGGAAGAGTTAGAACATTTGCATCACATTTCAACAGAGGTATTTAGTGGTCATCGTATCGTTAAGGCATTTAGCGCTGAATCACAAGAGGTTGAGAAGTTTAAAACTGCCTCCGAAAGTTTGTTTCGGACCAATATGAAAGTCATGGGTGCCATAGCGGCCCTGCCGCCACTTATGGAGCTCCTAGGCGGGCTTTGCGTGGCCGGAGCACTCTGGTACGGCAGTCGTGAAATCGTTGCACTTCGTCTTACCTCCGGAGAGTTTGCATCTTTCATCGCTGCTCTATTCATGATGTATGGTCCGGTTAAGAAGCTTAGCCGCGTCACGGCTGGACTCCAGCAGGCTTCTGTGTGTGCTGAGCGGATATTCGAGATACTCGATGTACATACTGAAGTTGTGGACAGCCCATCTGCGAAACGCTTGGCTCACTTACGGCACAGTATTTCGTTCAGAGACGTTGGATTTTCCTATGAAGGTCCTGGTGGTAAACCTGTGCTTCAAAATATCAGCCTGACGGTGCAACCTGGTCAGATGGTCGCGCTTGTGGGTCTTAGTGGATCAGGTAAGACTACTCTCGCAAATCTTATAGCGCGCTTTTACGATGTTACTGAGGGGGCCATTCTACTGGATGGCGTCGATATCCGTGATGGTACGCTGAGTTCGTTGCGTGGGCAGATCGCGATGGTTACTCAGGAAACAATTTTGTTCGACGGAACGGTTGCGCAGAACATCGCCTATGGCGTTCGTGACGCCTCACAGAATGCGATCGAGGAAGCTGCTCGCGTTGCACATGCACATGGATTTATTGGCGAATTGTCGAATGGTTACGAGACGCAGGTAGGGGAAGGTGCCCATAGGCTATCAGGGGGGCAACGGCAACGACTTGCGATCGCTAGAGCACTGCTTACGAACGCGCCGATTTTAATTCTTGACGAAGCAACCTCGGCGCTTGACAGTGAGTCAGAGGACCTAGTTCAGAGGGCGTTCGCGCGTCTCCTTTCGAACTGTACCTCGTTCGTGATTGCTCATAGGCTATCAACAGTTCGACGAGCTGATGTCATTGTTGTGTTAGATGCTGGGCGGGTAGTTGAGATGGGGCGACACGATGACCTTCTACAGCGTGATGGTGGTGTTTATAGAAACCTATATGACATGCAGATCTTTGATAACCTCAGACGACAACGATCAAGACGCGAGGATGTTCAAAAGCCAATAACCGGTGTAGACGAAATGGTTAACGAAGGCGCCGACTTTGGAGCCAAGAGCCATGATTAGGTCGATGACGGGTTTTGCTAGTGTCGATGTGGAACACCCGAAGATGGTTTTGAGTGTAACTCTGCGAAGTGTAAATCATCGCCATTTGGACCTGCACGTTCGCCTGCCGAATCCACTGCTAGCTCTAGAGTCCCTGTTACGTTCACAGGTTCAGCAGCAACTTGCTCGAGGCAGAGTAGAGCTTAATGTGAGTGCGCAGTTTGTCCAGCGAGCTAACCTCGAAGTCGAAGTGAACGAGGCACTAGTCGAGAGGTTAAGCGAAGCCCTAAATCGTGTAAGGGCGAGTGGTCTTTCAATTGCCGACTTAACCGCTGGCGACCTACTGCATTTACCCCACGCAATTGAAGTTAGGGAGACTACTGGGGATTCTGAGGTTGCTGCACAGCCAGACGTGATAGAAGTCGTAACAGGAGCCGTGGCCCAGGCTCTTGATGAATTGGTGACCATGCGGTCGACTGAGGGAGAGTATCTACTAGCCGACTTAGATTCGAGATGCGCTCTAGTTAGTGAGCTCATTGCTAAATTGGAGACGTCGGCGGCTCACGCTCAAGGGGTGCTAGAGGCTCGGCTCGGCGAGCGACTTAAACAATTGGTTGGCGAATCAGAGTTGGACCAGGGGATGGTTGCCCAGGAAATCGTAAAATTTGTCGCCCGCTCAGATATTGATGAAGAGATTGTGCGGTTAAAGGGACACATGGTCCACTGGCGCACGATCGTGGATGATAGTCTAGCCTGTGGACGACGGCTAGATTTCCTCCTTCAAGAGATGAACCGCGAGATTAATACCATCGGTTCTAAGGCTGAAGGTTTGGAGGTTTCTAAGTTGATTGTTTCAGCGAAGGCGG
>ERZ651768.2988-NODE-2988-length-11479-cov-3.400456_pt1 | contig 11479 bp, 9 predicted proteins | sample MGYA00514754_ERZ651768 | MGnify/ENA metagenome assembly ERZ651768 | reverse complement strand
GCTCCCAACCCTCACCCTCGGGCGCATCGAGGTCGCAGTGGATTTCCTCGCCGCGATACCACACCGGAATGCGGTGCCCCCACCAAAGTTGGCGACTGATGCACCAATCCTGCAGGCCGCCCATCCAGTAGTCGTAAGTCTTCGACCAGCGCTCAGGATAAAACTTCATCGCTCCGTCGGCGACGCAGGCCCGAGCGGCATCCTGGCTGGGATATTTCAAAAACCACTGCTCGGAAAGACGCGGCTCGACCGGCACATCGGCGCGCTCGCTGAAGCCGACCTTGTTTTTGTAATCCTCCGCCTTGGTAAGCGCCCCCATTTCCTCGAGCTTGGCCGCAGCGGCTTTGCGGGCTTCAAAACGATCCATGCCGGCCAACTCGACACCGGCCAAGCGATTCATTTTGCCGTCAGGTTCGAGGACGTCGATGACTTCCAGTCCGTGCCGTTGGCCAATATCAAAGTCGGCCTTGTCGTGTGCTGGCGTGACCTTCAACACGCCTGTGCCAAACTCAATGTCGATATGCTCGTCGGCAACGATCGGCAGATGCGCCTGGTTTTCCACCGGCAACGGCCGCACCGCATGTTTGCCAACCAAGTGAGCGTAGCGCGGATCGTTCGGGTTCACCGCAAACCCACTGTCGCCGGGGATGGTCTCCGGCCGCGTGGTCGCAATCTCCAGCCAAGTGCCCGGCTCCTCGACGACCTCCACCTTGAAATAATAGAGCTGGCTGTTTTGCTCCTTCATGATGACCTCCTCGTCCGAAAGGGCAGTCAACGATTTTGGACACCAGTTCACCATCCGCTTGCCGCGATAAATCAGCCCTTTTTTATAAAGATCCACGAACACGCTCTGCACGCATTTCGTGTAGCCCTCGTCCATCGTGAAACGCAACCGCGACCAGTCGCACGACGCACCGAGTTTCTTTAATTGCTCGATGATGATGCCGCCGTGTTTCTCCTTCCATTCCCAAATATGCTCGAGCAGTTTCTCGCGGCCAAGGTCGTCGCGATGCTTCATCACGCCCTGTTTTCGGAGGGTGCGTTCCACCACGTTTTGCGTCGCGATACCGGCATGGTCGGTGCCCGGCAGCCACAGAACCTCCCTGCCATCCATGCGCGCCTTGCGGGCGAGAATATCCTGAATGGTGTTGTTGAGCACATGCCCCATATGCAGCACGCCGGTGACGTTTGGCGGCGGGATAACAATCGAGTACGCCGGCCGGTCATCGCTTACGCGTTCAGGCTTGGCCGTAAAACATTCATTCTCCTCCCAAAACGAGTACCACTTCGTCTCGACCGCCTGGGATTCGTAAGCCTTGGGGATTTCTGCCATGAATTTAGAGATTAACAGCCTACGATAGTCACTTTTTCAACAGGCGAAACTCGATGCTGTCCAGCAAGGCCTGCAGGCTGGCCTCGATGATGTTTTCATCCACGCCAACGGTGTACCATCGCTCTTTGCCGTCGGTGGACTCGATGAGCACGCGAGTCTTGGCCGCCGTGCCGGTGCCCCCGTTGAGGATGCGCACCTTGTAATCAGTGAGTTTCACCTGCTTAAGCACGGGGTAAAACCCACGCAGCGCATTTCGCAGTGCGTGGTCGAGTGCGTTCACCGGGCCATCACCGTCGGCGACTGTGTGGGCCGTCTTGTCGCCGACACGCACCTTGACAGTCGCCTCGCAAACATGCTCGACACCATCCCCGTGCATGGAGACGTGGAATGCCTCCAAGTGAAATGCCGGCTCCACCCTGCCAAGCGCCTTGCGAATCAGCAGCGCCAGCGACCCTTCCGCACCCTCGTAATCGTAGCCGAGGTGCTCCTGCTCCTTGACCTTGGCCAGGATGCTTGTCAATTGCGGCGTGTCGTTGTTCACACGGATGCCCATTTCCTGGGCCTTCATCACGATGTTGCTGCGACCCGCCAAGTCGCTCACAAGAATCCGGCGCTTGTTGCCAACAGCATCCGGAGTCGCGTGCTCAAAACTTTGCGCCACTTTCTGCACAGCATTCACATGCATCCCGCCCTTGTGGGCAAAGGCCGTTGCGCCGACCCACGGCTGATGCCGGTCAGGCATCAGGTTGGCCACCTCGTCCACAAACCGTGACAAGTCGCGGAGCTTCCTGATTTGCGCTGCGGGGATGGATCGCTTGCCCATCTTCAGCGAGATATTCGGAATCACACTGATGAGATTACAGTTGCCGGTGCGCTCGCCGTAGCCGTTGATGGTGCCCTGCACCTGCGTCGCGCCGGCGTCCACGGCAACCAACGCATTGGCCACGCCGAGGCCGATGTCGTTGTGGGTGTGAATGCCGATGTTGCAGGAAAGTGTCGCGCGCGCAGCAGCGGTGATGGCGGCCACTTCGCTCGGCAGCGAACCGCCGTTCGTGTCACACAGCACCACAAGATCCGCCCCGGCCTCCTCCGCCGCAAGCCATGTTGCCATCGCATATTCTGGGTCGTCCTTGTAGCCATCGAGCGCGTGCTCTGCATCGTAGATGACTTTCTTTCCCTTCTTTTTCAGAAACCGAATCGTGTCGGCGATCATCGCCAAATTCTCCTTCGGAGTGGTGCGCAGCACCTCCTTCACATGCAGCAGCCACGTCTTGCCAAAGAGGGTCACCACCGGCGTTTTGGCGGCGATGAGCAGCTTGACCTGCGGATCATCCTTGGCGGCGATTTTCTTGCGGCGCGTCGAGCCGAAAGCGGCAATCTGGGTGTTCCTCCACTTGCGCTTGGCAGCCTGTTTGAAAAACTCAATGTCCTTCGGGTTGCTCCCCGGCCAGCCGCCTTCCACGTAATGCACACCAAAGGCATCCAGCTTTTCGGCCACGCGCAGCTTGTCCGCAACCGAGAAACTCACGCCTTCGCCCTGCGTGCCGTCACGCAGGGTTGTGTCATAAATCTCAACGAAGTTCTTCATCAAAAAAGGCGGGTTGCCCCGCCAAGGCCGTAATTTCTACTGCCAGAAGCCAAGCGAGACCAGCACCAAAACCGCGCTTGGCCAAGCGTTACATCTCACCATCAAACCCCAATTGACGAATCGCCTCATACAAAACCAAGGCCACACAATTGGAAATATTCAAGGAGCGAGCATCGTCCCGAAACATGGGGATGTGCAACCAGCGCTCACCGGCATCACGATAAAGCTCCCCGGGCAACCCGGAAGATTCGCGGCCAAACACCAAATAATCGCCTCTGGAAAACTGGGCGTCAGAATAACACGTCGGCCCGCCTGTCTCGATGAACCACAGTTTGGCATCTTCGGGAAGCGAACCGGCAAACGCCGTCCAACTTTCCCAAATCTTCCACTCAACATGCTGCCAGTAATCCATCCCGGCGCGTTTCAACCGACTGTCGTCCAAGTCGAAACCAAGTGGCTCGATCAAATGCAGCTTCGTCTGCGTCACCGAGCAAAGCCGCCCGATGTTGCCCGTATTGGGGGGGATCTCGGGCTCGACCAACACAATATTCATACCGCTCCCGAGGCAGTTCATCGCTTGGCCTTCCCTTTGCGGTAAAAAACCTTCCACAAAACCAAGCCGTGCGGCGGTGCTGTCACGCCCGCCCTCGAGCGGTCGCACGATTTCAAAATACCGCGAACATCGCCCGGCTTGAGCTTGCCCGTTCCCACCTCGACCAGTGTCCCAACGATGCCGCGGCACATCTTGTACAGGAAACCATCGCCCTCGATGACCCAAGTCAACATGGAATCTTTTTTGTAGATTTTGCACGCAGTCACCGTGCGAACCGTCGAGCGCATCTCGTACTCGCGCTTCACGGCGAAGGCGCGAAAATCCCGCTTGCCGACAAAGTGCTTCGCCCCACGTTGAATGCGCTCAAAGTCCAATTCGCGCGGCACGTGCCAGGCGGTGTTGTTTTTCAGCGGATCCATCACCGGATGATTCCAAGCGCTGTAACGGTACTGCTTGCCGCTGGCATCGAACCGCGCATGGAAGGTCATCGGCACGCGCTTGGCCTGCATCACCCGCACGTCATCCGGCAAAAACGAATTCAGGGCCAAGCGCAACTTTCGTTCTTCGATTCGATATTCTGCCTTCGGCACCTCCACATGTGCCACCATCCCGCGCGCGTGCACGCCGGTGTCCGTGCGACTCGAGCTGTGAATCCGTGTCACACTCGGAAAAAGCCTTTGCAGTGCCTCCTCGATCCGCTGCTGGACGGTCACGCCGTTTTTCTGCACCTGCCACCCCTTGTAACGGGTGCCGTCGTACGCAACGGTCAACTTGAGTTTTATGTTGTCCATGGCGTTCAGGCCAAGCCATCCAGATAACTTTGAAGCAAGATCGCCGCTGAGATCGAATCGACGTTTTGCCGTTTCTTTTTCTTCTTTACCCTGCCTTGTGTGAGTGCCCGGTTGGCCTGCACGGAAGTGAGGCGTTCATCCCAGGTCTTGATCGGCGCGGTGATGCTGTTTTTCAACACCGCTTCGAACTCCCGCACTTTCATCGATGCCTCGCCGTAGCTGCCATCCATGTTTCGCGGCATGCCCAACAGGATCAACTCGACCTCGTACTCCCGCAGCAATTCCTTCAACCGATCGAGGAAACCGGAGAACGGTTCAGCCGGAATGAACTGGAGTGGCTGCGCGATCATTTTCAACTCGTCGCTCATCGCGATCCCCATCCGGACCGTCCCGTGATCTATGGCTAGTACTCGCATAACCTAGAGCGACTTCATCACCTTGCCAGCTGCTGCGACTGTTTTTTCAATCGCCGCCTCGTCGTGTGCGGCGGAAACAAACCCGGCCTCGAACTGCGACGGGGCAATATAAACTCCCTCCTCCAGCATTCCGTGAAAATATTTGCCGAACCTGTCGCGGTCACTTTGCATCGCCTCGGCCATGTTGTGAACCGGCGCGTTGGCGAAATAGCAGCACGACATCGAGCCGATACACTGCAACTGAACCGCAACACCAGCCGTCTTCGCCGCCTTGGCCAAGCCGTCCGACAGCGTTTGGGCAAGCGCGTCGATTTTTTTGTAAACGGCCCCATCCGTCAACGCCTCCAGCACAGCGACGCCGGCGGCCATGGCCAAGGGGTTGCCGCTCAGCGTCCCCGCCTGGTACACCGGCCCGTCCGGCGCGAGACAATCCATGATTTCACTCCGGCCGCCAAACGCACCGACCGGCAAGCCGCCGCCGATCACCTTGCCGAAACAGCTCAAGTCCGGCGTGATGCCAAAGCGCCCCTGAGCCCCGGCCAATCCGAGGCGAAAGCCGGTCATCACCTCGTCAAAAAGCAAAAGGGACTCATGCCCGGCGGTGATTTCGCGGAGAAATTCCAGATACCCATCACGCGGCAAGTACAAACCAGCGTTGGCCGGTACCGGCTCCAAAATGATTCCGGCGATATCAGGGCCATGATCAGCAAACGCCCCCCGCACCGCCTCCACATCGTTGAACGGCAGCACGATCGTTTGGCTGGTGAACTCGGGAGGCACACCGGCGCTGTCCGGTTGGCCAAGCGTCAGCGCGCCCGAGCCGGCCTTGACCAACAGCGAGTCAACGTGGCCGTGGTAACAGCCCTCGAACTTGATTATTTTGTTGCGCTTGGTGAAGCCACGCGCCAGGCGGACCGCCGACATCGTCGCCTCGGTGCCGGAGTTGCACATCCGCACCTTCTCCACCGACGGCACTGCGTTGACGACCAACTCCGCCATGCGGACCTCGAGCGGATTCGGGATGCCAAAACTCGTCCCATGCTCGGCGGCGTTTTGCACCGCCTCGACAACCACCCTCGGGGCGTGCCCCAAAATCGCCGGCCCCCAAGTGCCCACATAATCGATGTACTCGTTATCGTCGGAGTCCCAAACCGTGGCACCGCTGGCGCGCACGGCGAAAAACGGATTGCCGCCGACAGCGCGAAAAGCCCTCACGGGGGAATTCACCCCGCCCGGAATCCATTGCTGCGCCTTTTCAAAAAGAGCCTGTGATTCTGCGCTCGACCGCATGCGGCGACAAAATACCGACTCCCCATCCAAACGCACGCGGAAAGTGCAAATCAGTCGTCGGCTGTGCCGACTTCGAGCAGATAATCCGCAATGTGAATGGCGCGGATGTGATGCGCGCCGGCCTTGCGCAGGCCTGATTGGATTTGAAGCAGGCAACCGGGATTCGTCGTGACGACAACCTCCACACCGGAATCGATGATGTTTTGCGCTTTGCGTTTTTGCAGTCGACTCGCCATTTTGGGTTCGGTTAGGTTGTAGCTTCCGGCGCTACCGCAGCAGAGATCCGACTCAGCAAGCTCAACGAGTTCGCCCCCCGACTTGGCTTTCACCAACTCGCGTGGCTCGGCCGTGATTCCCTGCGCGTGGGCCAAGTGGCAGGCATCGTGGTAGGTGACTTTCGCGCCCGAACCGGAAAGCGCTAACCGCGAACTGTCCAGCCAAGTTACCAAGTCTTTTACCTTCGCGCTGAACGCCTCGGCCCGCTTGGCCCAAGCCGGGTCGTCTTTGAGCAACTCGCCGTACTCGACGAGCGTCGAGCCGCAGCCGGCGGCGTTGATGATAATTGCGTCGAGCGGTTCATTCTCAAACGCCGCAATGTTGCGCCGCGCACAATCCCGTGCCTTGGCCAGTTGCCCGCTGTGGGCGTACAACGCGCCGCAGCAGCCCTGCCCCCTTGGTGTGATTACATCCCAGCCGTCGCGGTTGAGCAACTCGACGCTCGATTCGTTCGTGTCGCCGAACATGACCTGCATCACGCAGCCCTCGATGAATCCAACCTGCCCCTTCGCCTCCCCCTTGGCCAAGCGCTTGGCAGGCAGATTGCCCTTGGCCAACTGCTGCGGCAGCAGTTCCATCATTTCCCGTGCAAACTTGGGCAGCAATAATCCAAGCCGTAAAAAACGAATCACCCGCACCGGCCACAAAGCCACTTGCATCCGCCACGGGAACGGAAAAACCTGCTCGATGACGAGCCGGCGCAACAGCCATTGGAAGAGGCCACGACTGTGGTGTTTCTCGATGTGATCGCGCGTCTCCTCCAGCAGCGTCCCGTACTGCACCCCGCTTGGGCAGGCGGTCTCGCAGGCACGGCAACCGAGGCACAAGTCGATATGCCGAACCGTTGCGGCCCCCTCATCCAACCGCCCAGCCTGTATGGCGCGCATGATGTAAATTCGCCCACGCGGCGAGTCATTTTCATTCCCGGTCTCGAGATAAGTCGGGCAGGAGGAGAGGCATAAACCGCAATGCACACAGGCAAGCGCCTTTGTTTCATCGAGAAATTGGCCAACGGCACTCATTCGGCCAGCACTCCTTTCGGGTCAAAAATGTCCTTTACCCTCTTCTGTAAATCCAGCGACGGAACCTCCTTTAGCTTGGCGCTGGGATGATAAACCACACCATTCCCCGCACGGGCCACGAACGACTCATCGCCCAGGTTCCGCAAAGTTGAAATCAATTTTCCTGGAGCAACTGACGTAAAGCGGGGAGCCGTTTGGCGAAATCGGGCGTCGTAATCGAGTGACGCCTCAACAGCAAAACCAAGTGCGTTCGCAGCACCCGACTGGGCCTCAATATCGGCGCTTGGCCCGGCGAAACCGGCAACCAATGTAAGCGGCTTTCCATCGACCCGGTGCAGATCGAGCACCGTCGGCTGCAGATCGGAGGCCCAGATTTTTTCCAGCACTTCCTCCGCTTGGCCAAGCGACTCGCACGGCTTGGCCAAGTGCGCCTCCGCTTCCGGCAATGGCAGCAACTTGAACGCCGCCTCAACGATGATGCCCAGTTCATTTTTCGCGCCGACGAACAATCGGCACAGATCGAATCCGGCAACATTCTTGACCACCTTGCCGCCGTTGCGAATCAGCCGTCCGTCCGGCAGCACAACGGCCATGCCGATGACCCAGTCGCGAATCGTCCCGCAACCGAAGCGCCTCGGTCCGTTGAGATTGCAGGCCAGCAACTCGCCAATTGTAACGACTTGCGGATGCGGTGGGTCAACCGGCAGCCACTGGCCCGCTTTGGCCAAGCGCGACTGAAATTCGCTCAAGGACATACCGGCCTGCACCGTTGCCGTCATGTCTTCTGGCACATGCTCGATGAGTTCAGCGACAGCCTCCAGTGACACTTCGTCCACTCGCTGCGATTGCGGCAGCAATTCCTGCAACTCTGAAATGGAGCCCGGCTTGATCGTCATGCAGGAATTTGTTTCTTCTGGGCGAACTCGGCGCAGCGCTTGGCGCCGGGGAACATTTTGTGGGGGTTGGAGCGCCTGTCCGGGTCGAAGACGCGGCGCAACTGTTGCATGGCGTCTAAGTCGTCCCCGCTGAATTGCTTCGCCATGAAGTCGATTTTCTCGGCACCGATGCCGTGCTCGCCGGTGACGCTGCCGCCGAGTTCGATGCATTTGCCCAGAATGTCGTGCCCCGCCTGCAATGCCCGTTTCACTTGGTCGGGATCGCGTTCATCGTATAGGATCAGCGGGTGAATGTTGCCGTCGCCGGCGTGGAAGACGTTGGGGATTCGCAGTTCGTACTTGTCACTCACGGAGCTTATGAAACGCATGATTTCCGGCAGTTTGCTTCGCGGCACGACGCCGTCCTGCGTGACGTAGTTGGGGCTCAGGCGACCGATCGCACCGAAGGCGCGTTTGCGGCATTTCCACAGAGCGGCGCGCTCGGCATCGTCCTTGGCCAAGCGCACTTCGCTGGCGTTGTTTTGGCAGCAAACCTCCTCAACCCGCTTGGCCTGTTGCTCCACGCCCTTGGGCAAGCCGTCCAGCTCGACGATCAGCACCGCGCCGGCATCGAGCGGGAAGCCGAAGTGATACGCCTCCTCAAGCGCCTGCGTGATAAGTTGATCCATCATCTCCAGTGCAGCTGGCACAATCCCCGCGGCAATAATGCCGCTCACCGCCTGGCTGGCCTCGTCCACACTTTCAAAAATACAGAGGAAGGTCTTGAACGCCTGCGGCGTTTTCATGAGGCGAACCAACACCCTCGTCACGACGCCGAACATCCCCTCCGAGCCGATCGCCGCGCCGCGCAAATCGAACCCGGCCACCTCCTCGCCGCCATCGGGTTCAACGCCCAGCCATTCGATTGTGCCGTCCGGCAATACCATCTCGTAGCCGAGCACGTGGTTGCTTGTGACGCCGTTTTTCAGCGTGTGCGGCCCGCCGGAGTTGGTGGCGATGTTGCCGCCGATCGTGCAGGCCGTCTGGCTCGAGGGATCCGGCGCGTAAAACAATCCGTGCGCCGACGCGTTACGGGTGATCCACGCGTTGACGCAGCCGGCCTCGACGAGTGCCCGGCGGTTGCGCGGATCGATGTTTAGCACCCGGTTCATCCGGGTGAGCGCGATCATCACGCCGCCATCGACCGCAAGTACTGCACCGCTGAGGCTGGTGCCGGCTCCGCGCGGGATGATGGGCACGTCCATCTCGGCGCACAGGCGGACGACCGCCGCCACTTCCTGCGTGGATCGGGGCAGCACAACTGCAGTTGGGGGGTTCCTTTGGAGCGTGTAGGCGTCGCACTCGTACACCACGAGTTCCCGCTCGTCGGCAAGCACGGCATCTTTGCCAACGATCTCGGCCAAACGGCGGATGAGCTGCCTTTTGTCTGCCTTACAGTTCATGCCCATTTGGCCAAGCGCACGACCGATTGTATTGAGGGACTGGACTGAGCCGACTCAACCAAGCTCGGTTACTCCGCCCCGCCCAAGCTCTCGATCATGACAATCAGAGGCAGGAACATGGCGATCACGATACCGCCAACGATTACGGCGAGGAAAACAATCATGATGGGCTCGATCAACGAGGTGAGAGATTCCACGGCGCGATCAACCTCCTCATCGTAGGTGTCGGCGATTTTCTCGAGCATCTGTGGCATGTCACCGGTTTTTTCGCCGACATCCACCATGCTGATGACCATCGGGGGGAACACGCGGGAGGCATCCAGCGGCGCGACAATGGTTTCACCCTCCTTGACGCTGTCGTGGACGTCCTGAACCGCACGCGCCACGACCACGTTGCCTGAAGTGTCCTTGACGATATTGAGCGCCTGGAGAATCGGCACACCGGAATTGATTAGAGTGCCGAGCGTGCGTGCAAAACGGGCAATCGCCACCCGCTCCACCACGGGGCCGATGACAGGAAAAAAAAGGCTCATTTTGTCGAGAATGTAACGGCCAAAGTTCGTCCGGCCAATCATCGAAAACGTGAAGAAACAGGCGAAGACACCGCACATTGTCCCCATGGCGTTCAGGCGGACCGTGTCACTGATGGATAACACAAGTTCGGTAAAAGCCGGCAACCCGTCCTTGCCCAGCATGTCGGCGAACACGTCCTTGAATTTAGGGATGACGAACACCAAAAGGATGCCCATGATCACCACCGCAACCACCAACACGGCGATGGGATAAAACATGGCGGCCTTGACCTTGCCTTTAATTTTCATGGCCTTTTCCATGAACATGGCCAAACGGTCGAGAACCACCTCAAGCACACCACCCAACTCACCCGCCTTGACCATGCTGACAAACAGCTTGTTGAAAACCTTGGGGTGCTGGGCCAAGCCCTCGGAGAACGTGCCGCCGCCCTCGATCACCTCGGACAACTCACCCAGGACGCGCCTCAACGTGGCGTCCTTTTCCTGCTTCTCAAGCACCTTGAGTCCGGTGAGAAGGGGCAAGCCGGCGGAAGTCAACTGGGCCAACTGGCGGGTGAAGATCGTGAGAATCTTTTCCTTAACCCTGCCCCCCAGGCCGGGGATGCTGATCTCCATCTGCCCGACACCCTTTTTGGCACCCTTTTTGCCTTTCGCCCGCTTGGTCTTCTTTGAGGCGGCCTTGGCTTGCTCCAACTTGAGGGGAGTCAGGCCCATCTCCTGCAACCGAGCCAACGCCTCGGCCTGACTGGCGGCGGGTAGTTCGCCCTTCTCAGTCTTACCACTCTTGGTATTGACGGCTTCGTATTGAAAGGTGGCCATGAATGCGTCCTGCTATCTTATGATGTGTAACGGAGCACCTCTTCCACGGTCGTATCACCATCGTAGATGCCGCGCAAGCCATCTTGTCGCAGGGTGTTCATGCCCAGCTCAATGGCTTTTTGGCGAATGACGATGGTGGGGGCACTTACGTTGATCAACTCACGGATCTGCTCGGCAATGACTAAAAACTCAAAAATACCCCGCCGGCCGGAATAACCGGTGTCGTGACACGAGGAACAACCACGGCCGTAATGAAACTGGGTGTCGCTTGAACCGTTTTGCTTTAAGCCAAGTGACTCCAGTTGGTTATCCGTCGGCTCAAACGGACTGCTGCATTTTTTGCAGATGGTCCGGATGAGGCGCTGAGCAAGCACGCACAAGAGGGATGATGAGATAAGGAACGGCTCGACACTCATATCTAAAAGCCGAGTAACAGCCCCAGCAGCATCGTTGGTGTGTACGGTACTGAGAACCAAGTGACCCGTCAGCGATGCCTGGATGGAGATCTGCGCCGTCTCGA
>ERZ651768.2987-NODE-2987-length-11480-cov-2.205560_pt1 | contig 11480 bp, 8 predicted proteins | sample MGYA00514754_ERZ651768 | MGnify/ENA metagenome assembly ERZ651768 | reverse complement strand
AATTATTTGGGGCGATTTCGATACCGCTGATAGCCGACATTTGAATGACGCCGCCGCGAACGTGGAAGTGATGGTACAGGGTCTGCCAGTGCTGTTCGATGCGGCCGGGGTCTTTCCCGATAAGCTGTTCTCCGAACTCCTCCACCATAGTCCCGACGCTCCGGGGGCCGGAGGTCGCCTCTCCCCAGCCGACGATACCCTCGTCGGTCTCGATCTTGACGAACATGTAATTTCGCGCGCCTGAGCGAGTCTGAGCCGAAGCCGGTATTGCTGTAACTGAAGTGATCTTCATGCTGTGATTCTCCTGTGCTGGTGGTATCTGTGAATCCTTCATGTTGCCGCTATCAACACATTGACTGGTGAAACCCTGCGCTGTCGTGCTGAACGGAGCGGACCTCAGCCTCTGTATGGTAGGTTTGGCTGAGCGTTGATTGCTCTCATCCTCTTTCGCCTCTGGAAAGCTCGTTCAACTCAACGCTGGAGGTCGCGCGTGCCGTCCAGATCAGGGCTCCTGTGAATATCACGACCAGCGCAAAGTAAATCGGTCCCATGATGGCCCAATTCGTCGTCAAAATCAAAGGCCACGCATCCAGCAAACCCGCCTCCAACCACCAGCACGTCGCACCTTCGATAAGCAGGGATATTCCGAGATGGTTATGTTATGAAATCAGGCTCTGACAATTCTTTTATTCGCCCCGACGGCGTAACCTACTGATGCACGCCGCCCATAGCTCCTCCGCCGGCGGCGATGACCTCGCCGGTGATACACTCGGCCTTCGGAGAGGAGAGGTACGTGACCAACCACGCGAGCTCCTTGGGATCGATGGCCCGTTTGATAGCGACGTTTTGGGTTATGTTTTTCTCGATTTCATCCCTTCCGATGCCCTGACTTTGGGCGCGTGAATCCAGCATGGTTTCCACACCTTCAGAGAGAGTAAGACCCGGATGCACAACGTTGAGGGTAATGCCGTCGGCCCCAAGTTGATCTGAGAATGTCTTTGTCATGTGGACGACCGCGGTGTTTCGCATGCCGTATATGGTTGACTGACGAGCCGACACACCGCCGATACTGATGATGCGACCCCACTTTTGTTTTTGCATATGGGGGACCACAGCCTTCATGCATCGGAAGTATCCGACCACCTTTGTGTCCAGGTCTTCGACCATGTCCTTCTCGGTGGCCTCGGCCAGAGTGCCTTTCACCTGGCCTCCGACCATCGCGGCGTTGTTGATCAGTATGTCGACCTTGCCGAGGGTTGAGAGGGTGGTTTCGACCATGTTTTGAACGTCGTCCCAAATAGTCATATCAGCAACGATGGGGGTGATCTTCCTGCCGGTCTCCTCAGAAAGCTCTTTGGCTGTCTTCTCCAGAGGCCCCTTGGATCGGGAGGCTATGGCTACATCGACGCCTTCTTTCGCCAGTTCCAACGCGATGGCCTTGCCGATGCCCTTGCTCCCTCCGGTGACGATGGCAACTTTGCCCTGCAATTCCAGATCCATTTCATGCTCCTAAGTAATTGTCACAAATTCTCGAAAAATGACTTCACTGACTGATCGGCCCTTGTATAGTCGTAGGTCTGGAAGCGTCGCATGCGAAGCTGGGTTACGTCACCGTTGAAGAACCGCTCGTAAAGCGCCTGACGCGAGCCGAACTGCGTGCCGATCAGGTCCCACGCTAGCCTGAACAACCGAACGCGCTCCGGGCCGTTGATGGCCGCGCCTTGATAGAACTTGGCGATGGAGTCGGATATGGGGCCTTCGACGTCCTGTTCGGTGGGAGTGAGCATCAAGCCACTGGCGGCGAGTTGGCCGATTATCCACATGATGCGGGTGTAGGCATCGGGCCACCAGTGGCGCATGGCTATCCATGGCTCTGCGCCCGGCCAGATTCCGACGCCGCCCTCAATATGCTCGGCGTCGGCTTCCGCCGCTCGCATGTAGGCTCGCACGGTCTCCAATGTGTCTATAATCTCGGAAATCTTTTCCTGAACGTGGCCGTACTGAGTAATGCCGATAGCCTCGGCAATGCCATGAGTTATCCCCAGCACGAACTCCAACTTTGCGATGTTCTTCACCGCAACCTGCTGCATGTACTGTCGCCAGAGGGCGACGCGCCCCAGGTTGCGGTTTCCAAGCTCCACGTCGCCGTGAGCGAACACCCGATCCCAGGGGATCAGCACGTTGTCGAAGACAGCCAGCGCGTCCATCTCGTCGAACTGTCCCGACAGGGGATAGTCGTACAGGGAGGCGCCCCGGTCGTGGGACTCCCGGCAGATGAACTTGAGGCCGGGGGTGTTGACCGGGATGGCGAATCCGATGCAGTACTTCTTGTCCTCTTCAGCATCCGGGCGCAGGGGCCTATAGACGGGAGAGAAAATCTCGTCGGAGAAGGGCGCCAAGGTCGCCAGGAGTTTTGCGCCCCGGACGATGATTCCTTCGCTGTTGGTATCTACTGCTCCTAAAGCCACATAGGGGTCAGGTAAGTCGCTGATCGGAACCGCCCGGTTGACCTGAGGATGCCCGAATGTGTGGGTGAGGCACAGGTCATTTTCCCGGACGTATTCATAGTACCGAATAATGTTGTCCGAGAAGCGCTTGTCCTTCTGTCCGTAAACATGAGCCGCTTGGCGCATGGCGGTTAGCTGGATGTTCACGTAGTCGGGGGTCCGCCCCAGCATGCCGTAGGACCAGTGGGCCACCACTTCCAAGGCCTTCCGGCGCTCCAACAAATCTTCCTGGGTTTCGGGAATCATGAACGATCGGGCAACCGGTTCGCCGGAAGAGGGAGACTTGAAGGTCATCACATCGCGATGTTCCGGGGAGGCTTGAATGTCATATATCGAGGCCAAAGTATTGGCCATGCGGGCCAGTTTTGGATGGGTGGTAACGTCGTCGACCCGTTCCCCTTCCAGCCAGATCTCCCGCCCGTCGCGGATGCCTTCCAGGAATTGTTTTCCGGTCCGGACCGCCATGCGTCACCCTCATCCATATAGCCTCGAATCTGGGCAATCGTAGCATGGAGAGGCACGGGAAGTCACGACGGGGGAATTGCCACAGAGGCACGGAGACCACGGAGACCACGGAGACGAAATTATTTTTTTCATCTCCGTACCTCTGTCTATTCGTGGCAGACTTAGGCGGACGCCTCTATGCCAGGTTGGGGGCGCAGGCGCGCATGACTGCTAGTGTGGATTCTAGGGTGGGACGGGCGGCTACTACCCGAACAATGGCGACATCCAGACCCTTGGATAACTTGCCGAAGGCGGCGGCGGCGCCTTCGGCTTGGCCGTAGTAGCCGACGTTCAGGAGCAGGTCGCTGGAGAAAGCGTCGGCCACGTCGTCACGGGACGAACCGGCGGTGCGCATCCGGTCCAACTCAGCCAACTCCTCGGTATAGCCCATGCGTTCGAAGTGGCCGCGGTAGCCCAGGCTCCGTTCTTTGGTGGTGGGGACTTCCTGTCCCAGCGCGTAACCCATCGTAGAACGGGCGTAGGCCCGCTTGGCCATATCCACGTCGTCGTCAACGCAAACCCGGATATATTCCACCATCTTGATCCCGGAAGGGTCCCGGCCAGCCTTGGCTGCCCCTTCGTTAATCCGCTCCCGGCTCCAAGCGATCTGCTCCGGATTGCACCAGTTGAGGCATGCGCCGTCGGCCACTTCTCCGGATAGACGGAGCATCTCAGGACCCAGTGCGCCCAAGTAAACAGGTGTTTTGGGAGGGGGGGTGATGTCTAATTTGACGCCTCGGAGAGTAACAACATCTCCTTCGTATTGAACCTGTTCACCGGCCACCAAGCCTCTGACCGTATTCATGTAGTCCCGCATCATGGCTAGTGCCGATAATTTTGGCATGCCCATGGTCCGGCGCGATCTAGGACGGTAAACTCCGCCGGTCCCGATACCCATGTGGAATCGGCCTCCGGTTATCTGGCTCACCGTTCCGCCACTCATGGCGAAGGCGACCGGGCTGCGGTACATGACCGGAGACACGGCGATGCCGGTGTCCAAACCCTCCGGTGTCACATCGCGGCTGGCGGACCAACGCTGGGCGCAAAGGTGGAAGGCGTCTGTACCCGTGCTCTCCGGAGTCCAGATGCTGGTATAGCCAAGGCTGGCCGCCTCTCGAGACAGCTCCGCCTGTTGGTCCCACGTGAGATTCAGGCTCCAATCAAGTCCGATTCCAATCTCCATAGCCGATCCTCCAGAATTCTGTCTCAGGTTTAGGTCAGCACATCGGCATCCGCCGGTACTTTTCTTCGCTTCATCAGGTGCCTAGCCATACTACCAGAACCGAACATATCTTGGCCGCAACTCCGGGTTGCGCGAGCTCCGGCTAACCGTTAATCTGGTCGAACTATCCGAAGCACATCAAAGGTGGAGGCATGGCAATGGCTATATGGAGGCTTTATACCGGCGACGATGGGCAGTCACATCTTGAGGAATTGCCCCTGGAATCCCATCCTGAACTTGGTGAGATTGCTAAGACCGCTGGGATCTCTTTCCGGTCCAGTCCTGCCGGGTATTTCAGCGATTGGCACAACGGTCCCCGGCGACAGTACGTCATCACCATCGGCGGAGAGGTTGAGCTGGGGCTCGGCGACGGTTCGGTCCACCGGTTCGGTCCGGGACACGTCACTCTGGTTGAGGACCTGACCGGTCAGGGACACACCACTAGGTCGGTGGGGGATGAACCGAGGATTTCCGCGACCATCCCGTTGGAGTAACTTAATAACCGGGTATCGGACGCTTAAACGCAGCGATTTCAGGTAGGCGTTACCCACCTCCGTTCCTGGTGAGCCTGTCGAACCATTCTTCAGAGAGAGGGCCCTTCGATAAACTCAGGGCGAACGGAGTGTTCAGACGGGTGGTTGTGACCTGCTACACATGAACAGGGTCACATTGCCTGCAGCGTATCGCTCAGTTCAACAACTCTTTGGCCTTGGCGAACACGGCGTCGAACATCTCATGGGTCAGGCGCCCGGTCTGGGTGTTTTGCTGGCTGGGGTGGTAAGAGCCGACAAGGATCACTCCACCGTCCAGGGGGTAGGTAACCAGGTGGCCGAACTTGGGGAGAGGTTCGGGCAGGCTAAGTCTCCGGGGAGCGAAGGTCGTCAGATAGGTATCGAAGGCAATTTTCCCCAATGCGACCACCACCTGGATTGTGTCCATCAATTCCAGTTCCCGTACCAGATAGGGCAAGCATTCCAGTTTCTCTTCCCGTAGCGGCTTGTTGCCTGGAGGGGCACAGCGCAGGGCGTTGGTTATGTAAGCGTCGTGGAGAGTCAGCCCGTCGTCACGATGCTTGGAGTCCGGGGAACTGGAGAACCCGTACTTGTGCAAGGTGCCGAAAACCCAATCGCCGCTGCGGTCCCCGGTAAACATCCTTCCCGTCCGGTTTCCGCCGTGGGCCGCCGGCGCAAGGCCCATGACCAGCATCCGGGCTTGGGAGTCGCCGTAGCCGGGGAGGGGTTTGCCCCAATAATCCCAATCCATGTACATGCGCCGCTTGGTCCTAGCGACCTCTGCCAGGTAGGGCACCAGCCTGGGACACTTGGTGCACGCGATTATCGTCTCTTGCAGTTGTTCCAGTTCAGTCATCAGGATTCAACCGTCCGTGGCATATGGTTAGTCGCTGGGACTATACAGGAGCCTCCGGAAGGCCGCAACATGATGATATACTCCGGTGACGCTCCAGCCTGCCTTTCGTCATTCCGGCGAAGGCAGGGATCGATGCACCGCTACCAAACATCGAATCTCCGGACACCGGTTCTCGCCGGTGAAACACGCAGGAAAATCCCGTGATTCGGATTACCAGTGATTTGGCCTACTAAGGAGGCAAAATGCCCGAAGATACCGACCTTTTTGAGATTCAGAGAACCACTCGCGCCATGCGCCGGCTCAAGCCCGACCCGGTGCCCAACGAGTTGGTGCGAAAGATACTTCGCGCTGGGATGAACGCAGCCAGCGGAGGGAATAGCCAGCGTTGGGGATTCCTCGTGATAAAAAACAAGTCCATCAAAGAGAAGGTTCAGGAATACTACAAGCGTGCCTTCGATGAAGTTGTCAGCCCGCGTTACCTGTCCAGCGAGCCCCCTCCGGGCTCCAGCCCCGGCCGCTATCGAAGGCAGCACAGCGCCGTGGAATACCTGACCGACCATTACCATGAAGCGCCCATCTGGATCGTGGCTTGCCAGAACGATGGGCAGAACACTCCGTCCCGATCTTCGGGGGCATCGATCTATCCGGCGGTGCAAAACATGTTGCTGGCGGCTAGGGCGTTGGGCCTAGGGGCCACTTTGACCACTCGACACCTGAATTTCGAGGCTGAAGTTGAGGCCATTTTGGGTCTGCCAGAGGGCATCCATTCTTACGCCATTCTGCCTATCGGATACCCGATGGGTAATTTCGGACCGGTGAGGCGCGGCGCGATGTCCGAGTTTGTGCATCTGGATACCTGGAACAACGAATATCCCGGCTTGGAATAGGCTCAGTTGGAGCCGGTACCCCGGAGAATAGTTGAAGCGAGCGATGCTGTATTCCGGCCTTCGCCGGAATGACGGAGCCCATAGTGAAGTGGCACCGGTTAATCGCGTTATTTGATAAACACTAGGGGCTATGCTAACGTAATTCTCTGGGCATCCGGCTGAGTTCATTTCCCTTTATTTCTTTCGGCTTTAGGGCCGCCTTCCGGAGACCATATACACGGCAAATCTCTGCCTATTCGCCAGTTGGAGGCCCTTGGTAAGCTTTCGATTCTCTCCAAACCCGAACCTAGCCAGCCAGATCAACTGGCTGCCATGGGGCGAGGCTGCTTTTTCCAAGGCACAGACAGAGAACAAACCCGTCCTGCTGTCCATCTCCGCGGTATGGTGCTACTGGTGCCATGTCATGGACGAAACGTCATATTCCGACCCCGACGTCGCCCAACTCATCAACCAGGACTTCGTCGCTGTCCGAGTGGACAACGACCACCGGCCGGACCTGAACTCCAGATACAACGTGGGAGGATGGCCGACCACCGCTTTCCTGACCGGGCATGGTGGCCTAATCGGTGGAGCCACTTACCTTCCACCAGATCAGTTCCTATCGATGCTTTCGGAACTGCGCCAGGCCTATGAAGAAGACCGGGCAGATCTCTACGACCAGGCACGCGGATTACTTCGTCAACGTCAGGAGCGAGTTGGCCGGATTACCGCCGGTCCAGAGTTGGAAGATTCCCTTCCGGACCACGTGGCTCGTAGCCTGGCGGGCGCTTATGACGCCATCAACGGCGGTTTTGGCCAAGAACCCAAATTCCCCAACGGGCCGATCCTCCAATACCTGGTGCATCTAGCCCGGACCACCGGAGAAGATTTCTACCGGTCCATGCTCGTAAAATCGCTGGACAATATGTCCAGCGGCCCGCTCTATGACGCCGAAGAAGGCGGCTTTTTCCGCAACACCGCCAACGCCGATTGGACCGACCCCCAACGGGAAAAACTGCTGGAAGACAACGTGATTCTGGCCCAGGTTTATCTTGACGCCTGTTCCATATTGGACCGTGAAGACTACCGTCAGGTGGCTTCCCAGACAATCGATTACATCATGGCCAGTTTGTTCGATAAGGCGATTCCAGGTTTCCGCGGTAGCCAGGGCGCCCATTCCGATTATTTCGACCTCCCGGCGTCGTCCCGCATGGAGCAAAACCGCCCCGCCGTGGACCCGTCCTGCTACTGCAACGGTAATGCCCAAGCGGTTTCCCTACTACTGGACGCCGCGTGGAGGTTGGGCCGGCCCGAGTTGACCGCTACGGCGTTGGCGGTGCTGGACCAGTTGGACTCGGCAGCTCAGGCAGGACAACTCAGTCATGTTTATGACGGGTCGGCGGTTGACGATGGCTTATCCTTTTTGCTGGACTGGGCCGCTCTACTCACGGCGTTGGTCGACGCCCACGGATGCACTGGGAAGGAACAATATCTCGATCGGGCCAAAGCGGCGGTGACGGAGATATTGGACCGCTTCTATGACGAGACCGGTGGCGGCTTCTTCGATATTGAATCCAAACCCCAACCCATCGGTTATCTAAGGCTAAGGGAAAAACCTCTGGCGGAGAATGTGACTGTCGCCATTGGGCTGCTAAAGCTATGGCAGGCCACTCGGGATGATGACTATAAGCAGATCGCCGAGACCACTTTGAGTTCCTGCGTCAGCACCTTCCATGAATACGGAGCACACAGCGCCGGGTACGGCTTGGCAGTCAGCATTCTGAAGAATGCGCCGGTGGAAGTAACCGTTGAAGGACGGCCCGACGACCCGGGGACATCGCAGATGATTCAGGCTGCGGCCAGATTGTCGAGCGCAAACCTGGTCATTAAACCAGTGTTGGTTGATGAGGCTGAGCTTCCAGCCCAGGCCCATGTTTGCTTGGATACTCTGTGTCTGCCTCCAGTGGCGGACCCGGATCTTCTGGAAGGCTTGGTATTAGAGATAACATCGCCGGCGGCCAGTCCTTTTGAAAATATTTTCGACCAGCTGCCGGGAGTCTGACCCATCAGACTGAAGTTTCCACCTGCGCCGATATACCGGCGAGAAGGCGGCTTCATTTAACTACTATTTATCCGCGTAGTTGCGTTAGACGAACAACGCCGATTACCATTTGACCTAGAAAAACCGGAGGAACGGATTGCTAAGAACCAAGGAATGTGGCGAGCTTCGCGAAGAAAGCATAGGCAGCCAACCAACTTTGACCGGATGGGTTAGTCGGCGGCGGGACCACGGCGGAGTAATCTTCGTTGACCTGCGGGACCGGTCCGGCATCGTGCAAGTTGTATTCGACCCCGAAACCTCTCCGCAAGCCTATGAGATAGCGGACCAGTTTCGCTCCGAGTGGGTGGTGCAGGTCAAAGGCACCGTGCGCGTCCGTCCTCCGGGGAGCGAGAATCCCGCCATGGAAACAGGGATGATAGAAGTCGCGGCAGACGAGGCCACGGTCCTGAACCCATCTTTGACTCCGCCTTTCTACATCTCCGACGATGTGGAGGTGGACGAGAGTTTGCGGCTGCGCTACCGCTATCTCGACTTGCGCCGGCCTGCGATGCTTCGCAACCTGGTGCTGCGGCATAAGGTAGTCAAGTACATCAGGGATTTCTTGAGTGACCGCGATTTCCTGGAGATCGAAACTCCCATCCTGATAAAAAGCACGCCGGAGGGAGCGCGGGATTACCTGGTGCCAAGCCGTATGCAGCCAGGTAATTTCTATGCTTTGCCTCAGTCGCCGCAACAACTCAAGCAGTTGCTGATGGTCTCCGGAGTGGAGAAGTACTTCCAGATCGCCCGCTGTTTCAGGGATGAGGATCTGCGCGCCGATCGCCAACCGGAGTTCACCCAACTCGATCTGGAGATGAGCTTCGTCGAGGAGGAGGATATCCTTCGGTTAACCGAGGAGCTATACACGGGCATGCTGGAGTCCGTAGTTCCGGATAGGACTATCATCAAGCCCTTTCCCCGACTGGAGTATGCAGACGCCATGAACCGGTACGGTAGCGACAAGCCGGACCTGCGTTTCGGCCTGGAGATGACCGACGTTACCGCTCTGGCCAACGAAACCGAATTCCGGGTCTTTTTGTCCGTGGCGCAGAACGGCGGCATCATCAAAGGATTCGTCGTGCCCGGCCAAGGGGAGTACACTGGTACCATGATGCGAAACCTGGAGCAAACGGCTCAAGGCTTCGGGGCTGGAGGGCTCAGCCATGTTCGGTTCCACGGAGACGGAGTTTTGGACGCGATCGCCGAAGAAGACGTGCAGCTATCCCCCGGCCTGAGAATGCCGGTGGAATGGAGCCGCCGACTGGCCCAGAGAATGGGAGCGGTTCCCGGCGACTTGGTTCTGCTGATGGCCGGTCCTCCCCGTCAGGTGAACACATGGTTGAGCGCCATGCGGGATCATATGGGCGCGACGCTGGGATTGGCCGATCCTCAAACGCTGGCTTTCGCGTTCGTCACCCGATTCCCCTTATTCGACTGGAACGCCGATAGAAACCGCTGGGATTCCTCCCATCATCCATTCACGCAGCCTGCCGATGGCCAGGAAGGGCTATTGGACGGAGAGGACTTCGGATCCATAGACTCTAAAGCCTATGATCTGGTCTGCAATGGGTCGGAGCTAGCCAGTGGCAGCATACGTATCCACCGGCGTGATATGCAGGAAAGAATTTTCCAGATCTTGGGATATTCTACCGATGACATCAACGACAGGTTTGGCCAGATTCTTGAAGCCTTCGAGTACGGCGCTCCGCCCCACGGTGGCATAGCGCCCGGCATCGACCGGCTGGTGGCAATCCTCGCCGGTTCAACCTCCATCCGTGATGTCATCGCCTTCCCCAAGACCCAAACGGGAGCGGACCTGCTGTTCGGGTCACCCGCCCCAGTGGAACCGGAGCAACTGAAGGAATTGGAGTTGCGCCTGCTGAATTAACCGAGTCACATGGAGGCGGGAAAAAAGAGGCTCTGGGAATCCTTGGAGCCTCTTTTTTATTTGTTTGGTTCTAGGTGACCGGCCTAAGTTTTAGCCTTCAGGAACGTATTTGCCCTGCCTGGCTGCGCTGGTCAAACTGGCCCTGGTGTAGAAGGCCAAGGCCGCGGCTTCCGTGTTCTCGGCCTTTCCAGCCCAAGCGGTCAATGGCGCGCCTTGCAGGCTCCGCCCGAAGGAGAAAGTAAGTTCCCAGGGAGTTCCAAGCGCGGCCGTCTTTTGATTGATGGCGTTGAGGTTGGACGTCACCGAATTGTCAGGTTCCCCTCCGGAAAGGAATACCACTCCTGGGACTGCCGCCGGCAATACCTTTTTGAAGCACTCGATGGTCCTTTCGGCGACCTCGTCCGGGTCGGCCCGTTGGGTTGATGAGCCGCCAGAAATAACCATGCTCGGCTTCAGAAGCATTCCTTCAAGGAGAACCTTTTGCTGGGCTAGCTGGTCAAACACTTCCCTTAGGGTCTCTTCCGTGACCTCGAAGCATCTTTCGATGCTGTGGTCGCCGTCCCGCAGGACTTCCGGTTCCACTATGGGGACCAAACCGGCTTCTTGACTTAGGGCAGCGAACCTGGCCAAGGCGTGAGCATTGGCAGCTATTCCATAAGAAGTCGGAGTGTCGTTAGTGATGCTGATTACGGCCCGCCATTTTGTGAAGCCTGCCCCTAGCTCAACGTATTCATTAAGGCGGTCCCTCAGACTGTCCAGTCCCTCGGTCACCAACTCATCGGGAGCGCTGGGCAGGGGGATTGTGCCTTTGTCTACTTTGATGCCTGGAATTATCCCTTGGTCCGTCAACACTTTGACGATCGGTGTTCCGTCGGCGGCTTCCTGGCGAATCGTCTCATCGAACAGAATCACGCCGCTGATAAAGTCGGAAACTCCAGCGGTTCGAAATAGCATCTCCCGATAATCTCGTCGGCTCTTCTCTGTGGACAGAGAAGAGCCGACGAGATTATCGGGAGATGCTATA
>ERZ651768.2986-NODE-2986-length-11480-cov-3.780058_pt1 | contig 11480 bp, 8 predicted proteins | sample MGYA00514754_ERZ651768 | MGnify/ENA metagenome assembly ERZ651768 | reverse complement strand
AGGCCTTAGTTACCACCTGCGTATCGATCTGAAGGGCTCGAAGCTCATCGGAAGTGTTATTGATGTCTCCAAAAGCGGCTCCGATCAACGTCTGTATGCGAGCCGCCTTGTAGATATCTCCTGTACGTGCCAAGCCGAAAGATCCCTCAACTGTGGAGTCGCGGCCGATGTATGTCTGAAGAGCCAGATCGTTCACTTGGGTATGCAGCGCTGCCTGTTGGTCGGCGAGCTCCGAGGATTTGCGTTCTGCGGCGGTAACGGCGAGGACGGCTCCCTCAAGTGCTCTTTGGGCGCTGTGGACATCGTCGCGTTGTTCAGCGACTAGTAGTTCTAGGTCAGCTAGAGCCTGTTCGACCTCAGACACCTCCGCTGTAGCGGCATCAATCACTCGAGCCTGAGTAAGAATTTCGTTCTGAAAGGCGTCGCGCTCTTTCCTGAGCTGTCTCACCTGTTGCTCAAGCGCTGCCTTTTCTTTTCGTAACTGAGCACTGCTCTTACCGGCGCCGCTGGCATTAGGAACGGCTAGGAGCGCGCCCATTAACAAGATGGCGATCGCCACTGCACTAAAGCGAAATGAATGTGGCAGGTCGAAAATCCTTTTTCATATGGTTGTCGACCAAAGGTACCGATCAATGCTGGGCTTTGGGTATCGCCCTCAACTAAATAATCTCATCTGCGACCGTGTTCGCGAGGATGCCTAGGTCTGTCACCTCAAATTCGATTACATCGCCGTGCGATAACCAAACCTGAGGTTCCATGGATCCGCCGGTGCCTTCAGGCGAGCCAGTAGCGATGATGTCGCCTGGCTCTAAAGGCATTATCTGTGACATGTAAGCGATGATTTCCTGAACGCTAAAGATCATTTCGCCAACACTCGCGTTCTGTCGTTCTTCCCCGTTTACTCGAGTTGTCACCGAAAGTTTCGAAGGATCCGGGATTACATCGCTAGTGACAATCCATGGGCCACATGACCCTGATCGGTAAAAGTTCTTGCCTGCTGCTACGGCATGCCTTTGCCAATCTCGGACCGAACCATCATTCAGAATGGTGTACCCAGCCACATGTTCCAGTGCCCGAGACTCAGAGATGTGTCTGCCTGAACGACCAATCACCACGGCTAGTTCAACCTCATAATCAAGCTGCACAGATGCGATCGGGCGGAGCAATTCCCCGTTGTGAGGAACTAAAGACCCCGGCGGTTTGTTGAAGTACACGGGTTGTTTCGGCAACTTTACTTCGCCACCCAGCGGATACTTCTTGTGATAGTTGAGGCCGGCGCACAGTAAGCGACGTTGATCTGGAATTGGTAAATCAAAGGAAATCGAATTCCAAGAATGGTCGACCGGTGCATTTTCGAAGGGGCGGATGTTGTCGAGCTGGCTGATCGCTTCTCTCAACGTAGCGACTTTCATTCGTTGGACTAAGTCGATCACCCCCTCGCTTGTTCCGATGCCGTAGCGGCGTTCACCGTCAATAAGAAAACTGAGAAGCTTCACGCTGATGACCTTAGCGATGACTAGAGACTCGGGTTTGTTCTGAGTAGCGTTCGAATGGTGAGTCCACAAGCTGTGATCTTCGATGTAGGCGGAGTTCTTTTAGGATCACCGTTCCTTGCCGCTCTGAAATGGGCGAAGGATTGGGATCTTCCACGCGCAGCGCTAGAAAAACTGTTCGGAGAATACTCTCGGACCGTCCGACCGAGTGAACAGCCTCCGATGTGGCACGAAGTGGAATGCGGTCGTGTTGCGCTGGCCGAATTCGTAGAGCACATGGGACTAGTACTGGGGCCCGAATTGCCTCGAGGTCACAAGGCCAGAGGGCTGACTGCGTCAGATTTCGACCCATTTGCTGAGGCAGAACCTATTCCAATCATGATTGAACTAGCTGAGGAGATCAGGGATAGCGGCATTCGCACAGCAATCCTTACCAACAATGTCAGAGAGTGGCGGCAGTGGAGAGACCGCCTACCGATCGAGCGCTTCGATCCGGTGATTGACTCGTGCGAAGTTGGCGTGCGAAAACCCGATCACGCGATCTACTCGCTCATCTGTAGCCGCATAGGTATAGCCCCCAAAGATTGTCTCTTTCTTGATGATCATCCCGAAAACGTTCAAGCAGCGTTAGCATTTGGGTTCGATGCTTTGCAGGTAACCGAGGATTTCGCAGTCGCAGCCATGAAGGTTCGAGAGCGGCTCTAATCGCTGCGAATCAGCCTGACTGGCTCACCGCCACCTGCTCTGATGGTCCGTTCGGCGCCTTCAATGTCGGCTCCATAGACAACGCCGACCCACTCTGGGAGTTCCAGGGGAACCTCGGGTCTATCAGTATGCAGAATCAGTCGGGCTTCGACGTCGACCTCCCAGTGGCGAATCAACTCTGCCTTGCGTCCGCGGATCGAGACCAGATGAAGGCCACTAGCCGTCGCCGCCAGGAGTGAACGTCTACGGCGAGCGAAATGGTCCCATCCCGACAACACCGATATAGCTAGAGGCAAAAGAGTTCCCCACAGTGAGGCCAGTACAAAGCCAGCGGCGCATACTGCGCATCGTGCCACCAGCTCCCTGCGCTGCAGAGGTAGTAAGTCAGGATCACCAACAGCGACTGCCGCCCGAATCTCAGTGCCCAGAACACGAGATAGCAAAGCGGTGTCAGCAAGAGAACGGCGACTCACGAATGAGCCCGCCCGAAATGTTCACCGAGTTCCCCTCGAGGCTGCCTCATAGCGCGCACACCAATGGTGTTCTGTCGTGCCATGATGCGGCGAGTTCGAGTTGATTGCCCAACTGCAGTAATAAAACTTCGCCGTGCATTGGACCAACTAACTGGATCCCAACTGGTAGCCCGTTGCCGTTCATATGCACGGGAAGTGAAATTGCTGGTTGACCGGTGATATTGAACTGCGCAGTGAAGAGAAGTATTTCCCGTAAGCGTTTAGTGCCTAGCCCGGGGTCTCTAAGCTCTCCGAGTTTCGGTGGTGGCTCAGCAATGACGGGTGTCAACAGGATGTCGAACTCGGTCCACCACTCAGCAATGCGCCTTGTGTACAAATGAAACCACTCAACTGAAGCTAAATAGTCAGATGCTGTGTAGCTTCGTCCGAGCTCCACCAGAGCTCTGGTATCAGCTTCCATGTCGTCGGCCTCGAAGGTTCTTCCGATCGCTTCGCTTAGCTTGCTGACCGAGTGAGCCTCGTTAGATGCCATCACAATTTTGAAGTGCTCAAATAGATCGTCGTCAAACAGGCCGTTGGGGCTGTCGGACTCGACCGTGTGGCCAAGACTGTCCAGCAGCAGCGCTGTCTTTTCGACCGCATCCACACAATCGGAATGAACTGGCCCCCAGTCTGAACGCGTAGCGAATCCGATCCTTAATGGACTTGGGTCAATTGAGGAACTCTCCTCGAATGGCACCGTAGGCGTTGGAGCCCAATAAGGGTCGCCTGGCCATGGCTGAGAGATGCCGTCTAGTACTCGTGCGCTGTCGCGGATCGTTCGAGTAACAACACCGTCAATCGCGACACCGGCCCACGATTCGCCGATCTTGGGACCAAATGAAACCCGACCTCGACTGGGCTTAAGGCCCACTAAGCCGCATTCTGAAGCAGGAATTCGAATAGACCCCCCACCATCATTTGCGTGAGCGATAGGAACGATCCCTGCGGCTACGGCAGCGGCGGACCCGCCGCTCGAACCGCCGGTTGAGTGACCCAAATCCCAAGGATTCTTGCAGGCTCCATAAGAAACGGGTTCAGTTGTGATGGTGCCACCGAACTCAGGTGTGTTGGTTCGACCAAAGTTCACCAGCCCTAAACGATCAAACATTGTCGCCAGATGCGTCGTATGGTCGGCGCGGTAGTTCGCGTCGCGAAGAGCCACGTTGCCCGCATGGTAGGGATCGCCTTTGGTCATGACGGTCAGATCCTTCGTAAGGAAGGGCACTCCCCACAAACTCGCCTCTTTGGGGACAGACAGGCCCGCCATTCGTTGCGCTCTATCGCGAGCCTGTTCATCCAAACGGTGAATAATCGCGTTTAGTTGAGGATTTAGAGCGTTGGCGCGAGTGATTGCATCTTCAAGTAGTTCAATCGGTGAAGCCTTGCCTGCTTTTATAAGACCTGCGAGGTCAACGCCGTCCATCATCGCGTTCTGCATGGATGAAAGGTACCCCGAAAGAGTCCGCCCTTCTTGACGAACACCGAACATATGTTCGATTATCTATGGTATGAGCTTTAACAATCCGGCTATGCCTTGGCATGAACTTGAGCGGCGACTTTCGGATCGAGAACTAGCACCCACCCATAGTTCTTCTCGTGGGTCAGATCAAAGTGAGAGTAAGGCCTGGTCGCGACGAAAAACTTCTTTTGAGTCTCATGTTGGCCGTTCCTCTAAGGCAGCTATCCCGTACGCCGAACTGCATACTCACTCTCACTTCAGCTTTCTTGATGGCGCTTCGAGCCCTGAAGAGTTAGTACTCGAAGCTGCACGACTTGGGTTGGAAACTCTGGCTTTGACTGACCACGGAGGTTTTTACGGTGTCGTGCGTTTTGCTGAAGCTGCTCGAGAAGTCGGCCTTCCTACGGTTTTTGGTGCTGAACTTACTGCCGATGCTTGGCAGCCTGAGGAGAATTCGGTTCTTGATGTAGACCTTCGGAATCCTTCACGTGTTGGTACGACCGACCCAGCAGGCAAACGCCTTGTTATCTTGGCCCGCCACCCTGACGGGTATGCGTCGCTCGCTGCCCTTCTTTCGAGAAGTCAGATGGCAGGGAAAAAAGGTGCACCGCGTATATCCATGCCTGAGTTGCTTAATGCGGTGGATCGCCATCGCGGGGATTGGGCTTTACTCACTTCAGGACGTCGAGGTGCAGTGCCGACCGCGTTAAAGATGGAGGGAATTGCGGGGGCAAGGCGAGAACTTCGCCTGCTGGTTGAGGCTGCTGGAAATGACAATGTGTTTGTGGAGTTGTGGCACCATGGCGATCCCTCCGATGATGCTCGTAATGATTGTCTGGCAGATTTAGCGCTTGAGCAAAAAGTTGGGCTGCTTTGCACTAACGGTGTTCATTACGCGACTCCATCTCGCCGCCACTTAGCTTGGGCGATGTCAGCAATCCGTAGTCGCCGATCTCTTGACGAGATAGATGGCTGGCTCCCAGGCCATGGTTCTGCTCACCTGCGATCAGGTTCTGAACAAGCTCGTTGGTTTTCCCGTTATCCCGGAGTTGTTAAAACAGCAGCAGAACTAGGGCGCGAATGTGTCTTTGATCTGTCGTTAGTAGCCCCGAACCTTCCCCCATATCCATGCCCTAACGGCATGAACGAGATGTCCTACCTACGCAAAATCGTGCATGAAGGGGCTGAACGTCGGTACGGACCTCTGTCCGCCGAAACAATTGCGGGAGCCTGGCAACAAATTGCCCATGAGCTTGCGTTAATTGAGCAGCTTGGCTTCCCCGGTTATTTCCTCGTTGTCTGGGACATCGTTTCTTTTTGTCGAACTCGCAACATTCTCTGTCAGGGGAGAGGATCCGCGGCTAATTCTGCTGTCTGCTACGCCCTCGGTATTACCAACGTTGATGCCGTTTCGCTTGGGTTGTTATTCGAACGGTTTCTCTCGCCGGAGAGAGATGGACCTCCTGATATCGACCTCGACATTGAAAGTGGGAGACGTGAAGAAGTCATCCAGTATGTATTTGATCGTTATGGCCGCGAACACACAGCACAGGTCGCCAATGTCATTACTTATCGGACTCGATCAGCAATACGTGACGCTGCCCGAGCTTTGGGATACGCCCCTGGCCAACAAGACGCATGGTCTAAGTCACTTGATCGACACGAGCAAATTCGGTCTCGTTCTCAACTAGAGACTGCCAAGCAAGACCGTGACTTCATACCTGAAGATGTTCTTCAACTGGCTTCCGAGATTGAAAATACACCACGGCATCTAGGCATCCATTCGGGCGGCATGGTGATCTGTGACCGTCCCATAATCGAAGTCTGCCCGGTTGAGTGGGCGCGAATGGCTGACAGATCGGTATTGCAATGGGATAAGGACGACTGCGCTTCAGTTGGGTTAGTGAAATTTGATCTACTCGGCTTGGGGATGTTGTCAGCTCTGCATAACGCTGTTGATCTCATTGCTGACGCTCATGATGTTGAAGTTGACCTCGGCGCGTTACCTCAAGAAGAAGAGGTCTACGAAATGTTGTGTCGGGCTGACTCAATCGGTGTGTTTCAGGTGGAGTCACGAGCGCAGATGGCAACTCTTCCTCGGCTTCGCCCCCGTTGCTTTTATGACTTGGTCGTAGAAGTGGCGCTTATTCGCCCGGGTCCTATCCAAGGCGGTTCGGTTCACCCTTATATACGGCGTCGAAACGGAGAAGAAGCTGTTACTTACCTCCACCCACTGCTCAAGCCAGCTCTTTCCAAGACGTTGGGTATCCCTCTTTTTCAAGAACAGCTCATGCAGATGGCAATCGATGTGGCGGGGTTTACTCCCTCAGAGGCGGATGAACTGCGTCAAGCTATGGGTTCTAAACGATCGCGCGAACGAATGGAACGCCTTCGATATCGACTGTATGAAGGCATGTCTGAGCGTGGAATTAGCCAAAAGGTTGCCGACCAGATCTGGGAGAAGATGATTGCTTTTGCCAACTACGGGTTCCCTGAAAGCCATTCCGTGTCATTTGCTCACCTTGTTTACGCTTCATCCTGGATCAAATATCACTATCCGGCTGCGTTTTGCGCAGCCTTACTCAACTCCCAACCCATGGGGTTCTATTCACCGCATTCGTTGGTGCAAGATGCGCGACGCCATGGTGTGAAAGTCTTGACCCCAGACCTCAACGCTTCGTCAGATAAAGCCACACTTGAAGTCTTCGACAGGTCGGCGGGTGGCGTAGCTGTGCGGCTGGGCTTTTCATCTATAAGAGGGTTTAGCGAAGATCTCGCACTCGAAGTTGCTGCTTCTGGACCTTACGAAGATTTAGAACAACTCTCACGCCGCACATCGGTATCTCAAAAGCAACTAGAGGCACTGGCTACATCAGGTGCCCTTACCTGCTTTGGTTTGGAACGTCGCGAAGCTCTGTGGGCAGTAGGGGCGACTGCTCAGTCCCGTCCAGGGCGCCTCCGCGGCATTGTCACCGGGGCTTCGGCTCCAACTCTGCCAGGAATGTCGTTACAAGAAGAAGCTGTTTCCGATCTGTGGGCGACTGGTGTAGCTCCCAACGGGCACCCGACTCGCTTCATACGAGAAGAACTTAAACAAGCAGGCGTAGTAACCGCTGACGAGCTTTCAAGTTGCAACCTTGGCAAGGTGAAAGTGGCAGGCGTTGTCACCCACCGTCAACGCCCAGCAACAGCCGCGGGGACTTTATTCATCAACCTTGAAGACGAGACAGGCCTGATCAACGTCGTAGTTTCGCGCGGATGTTGGTTACGGTTCCGGGCTGTCGTCCGTTCTGAACCTGCGCTTATAGTAAAAGGCAGACTTGAACGACATGAGCGTGTCGTTAACGTCATCGCTGAGCGGATCGAAAAACTTGAGATCGAGTCGGCTATCCCCAGCCGAGATTTCCGTTAAATGACTTGCCCAGCATTAGCCCAGTGGACGTCCAAATGGGCGTTCTTCTTGCCAACTGTCAAGGAAAGCTTCAGCCTTATAGCACGCAGCCATAAAAGTTCCATCCTCGTGATTAGCGGTCTCTTCAAGCAATGCCAACACAGTGTCAGCCGTTGAGGAACGCAGATCACCAAGACTGGTGTTCTGTGGTGCCCACCAAGCCAATGATGGACCAACTGCACTCAAGAAATCCGCTCCGACCGGAGCGCTGTTGCGCCGCAAAATGGCCAAAGCCTTCGAAGAAATAGCTGCGGCAGAAATAGCGATGATCGGCGTGCTCCCAGCGGTCGTTGCCCCTTCTCCGGACATGGCACCTGGTTTAGAACCCACAAATATCGCATCGACATCTGCCTTCCAGATTTCCCAAGGTTTGCCAGCAGGTCCTAAGTTTTCGACGCAGCTTGGACCAGCGTCCATCCATGCATCGGCGAGAGTAGAACTGTCAAAATCACCTGCCACGCATCCTTTGGCCGTCGAGATTTTCACGACTTCGCCCCCGCTACCTTCGATTTCTCGTGCAATAGCGAGACCGGTCTCATTGAAACCTTCGATAGCAACCCGCCAACTGTCGGATGGTTTCGCAAAATATGAAGCGCAAGTTGTTGCTCCGACAGCCACCAATTCCTGATCAAATGTGACGCCATCTCGATCTTCACTGGTGACCGGGTTCCGATTGTCGTAACGAAGAACAGGCTCCAGCGACGTATGGTCAAGGCGCAAACCTGGACTCGTTAGCAATCGTTGGGATACAAATTCCTCGGCTAACTCGGAAACCAGAGACGCAACCGCAACCTCGACTTCTTTAGGATCGACTTTCAAACCGATAGTTGCACCACTCTTACGTTGCTCGGTAAGGGCGAACATGTAGGTCTGATGGCGTACCAACATTTCGGCATTTCCCGGAATCAGTTTGGCTCCAAGCCGGCTTGGGCCTACATAGGCCTCAGCGCCGGGTAGGTCATAAATAACGAAACCCTGTGTCGATTCGAGTTGCTTAATTTCCACGAGTGAATTGTGCCACTTGTGATGGCGGTCAGGGGGGTAGCTTCGCTTAGACCTGATGGAGTAACTCTTGAACGAAAATTCCAACGACGATAGGTCCAGGCCGGTTCCTCAGTTACCGTCGTGGGTGTGAAGCGCTGGTTACTCCCCGCCGTGCTGGTTCCCATGCTTATTGCGGGAGCTTGCCGTGGAGGCTCTCAGCAGCCGTCGACTGTCGCAAACCAAAATGCCAACACTGAGTCGTCGCCACAGGGAAAAGCGCTTATTCCTTTTGACGGCGCCCAAAAAGACCTTGCTGTTGGTCAACCTGCTCCATCTGTCACCGGATTCGACCTTTTGACCGGTGAAAGCGTTCTCGTAGCGCCGTCTGGTCGACCGCTCGTAGTCGCATTCTTTGCTCATTGGTGCCCGCATTGCCAGCGAGAAGTCGCAGCGCTCACAAAATGGCTTTTGGCTAACAAATTGCCGGCAACGGTGGATTTGATCGCAGTTTCGACTTTTGAAGCGCCCGAACGCGGAAATCACCCCCCGGCCAAGTGGCTATCTGACCAAGGTTGGAGACACCCTGTCGTTCCGGACACGTCATCGATGACGATCGCTGAGGCCTTCGGCGCTACGTCTGTTCCTTATTTTGTGTTCATCGAAGCGGATGGAACGGTGGCTTTTCGCATGAGCGGGAACCTCGGTCCGGATCAACTTTCGTCGGCCATGAAGCGTTTGGCCGGCACGTCCATTTGATGATTTAGGAATCTAAACGAAAAGGAGCCCTATATCGGGGCCAGTCAGGTGCCACCCTAGGGCTATGCCTCGCCTTCCTAAACCGCCGCGCCGCTCGGGCCGCGTCCGTAAGGAAAGGCCACCATTTCGAGCTCGGAGGTCGGCGCGCGTTCGTGACCTTCTTGGTCCAGACGCCGTCGGTATACGACAGAGCCTGGTCGCCCTGGGGTTTAGCAGCCTTACAGCCGTAGTAGCCGGGGGATTTCTTGCAGCCATGACGGGCACCCTTGAACGAAACCCCGGTCTGCTGGTGCTGGTTCCCGCAGCGATTGGAATGCGAGGAAATATTTTCGGTGCTCTAGGAAGCCGCCTCGCCACCTCAATTCATGCAGGCACTTTCCGTATGTCGCGTCGTGCCGATGCTTTAGTGACCCAAAATGTGCTTGCTTCGGGAGTTTTGTCACTAGTGACCGCAGTGATGCTCGCGGTGATCACCAAAATTCTTTCGCCAATATTTGGCCTTGACTCTGTCATTGGCGTAGCGGACTTAGTTGTTCTATCTGCGGTCGGAGCCCTTCTCTCGTTTGTAGTGTTGATTGTGGTCACCCTTGGTCTTGCAGCTCGATCAGCGCAGCGCGGTTGGGACTTAGACGATGTCAACGCCCCGCTTGTCTCAGCTGCGGGCGACGTAGTCACGCTTCCAGCACTGTTTGTCGCTAGCTTCCTGCTTGAAATAGATGCACTAACGACGAGTCTTGCCTCGCTCCTCGTGCTCTTGAGCTTGCTAAGTCTGTGGTGGAGCCGCCGTAGTTTGTTGACAACCATGCGCCAGGTGCTAGCTGAGTCGCTTCCGATCCTTCTTGCTACTGGGATTCTGTTGGTAATCGCCGGCGTCGTGATCGAACACGAGTTGGCTACCTTTGCGGCGAATCGTGCGGTGCTCGTCCTGGTTCCCGCCTGCCTTGCGGCAGCTGGAGCCATCGGCGGGATACTTTCGGGTCGGCTTTCTTCAAAGTTCCATCTTGGAGTCATCGAACCCACGGCAGTTCCCGGACGTCCAGCACGACGAGATCTCATAGCCGGCTTGGCTTTTGCGCTGCCGGTACTCATCTTCAATGGCCTATTGGCCTACGTAGCAAGCGTCCTATTTAGCTTCGAATCACCGGGTTTGGCCTCTCTCCTATGGATATCGGTGATTGGAGGAAGTATCGCCACGTTGCTAGCAGGAGCAATCGGTTATTACGGCACCGCGCTAGCAGTTAGAGCGGGAGCGGATCCCGATACATACGGCATGCCCTTAGTAACTAGCTCTGTTGACCTGGGTGGAGCAGCCGCGCTGGTCCTCACAATCGGTTGGTTGGGCTTGTCATGATCGACCAGAACCCCCAAAAGTTAAGACCGTGCACCGCTTTCCAACCCAATTTTGTTACCGCAGCCCTTTCCTATTGCCTAGCCTGTGAGACACGTCATGGATGACAAACCACGGAATTTGAAGACCCTGCTAGCCGAAGCCAAAGATGCCTCGGAACTAATGGTTGATCTTGCCTACGCGGCTTTGTATTTCGACGATGAGGGTATGGCCGAATCAGTGCTTGGTCTTGAAGAAGAGATGTCCGATCTTGTCCACGAGATGCGTTCCTTAGCAATGCTCGCAGTGCGTCATCCCCGTGAGGTCGATGGGATGAGTTCAGTTCTACAGGTTGTTTCTTCCATCGAACAAATCGCGAATGCCGCAGTAGACATTGCGAAGATTGTTCTCCGACAGATAGGCATTCCCCGTGCTCTGGTCGTTGATCTCGCTCAAGCTGCCGAAGTCTCGCATCGACTTGTTGTCGCTGACGGGAGCCACCTAGCGAACCGCCCCCTGGCTGACATGGAGTTGCCAGTCGTCGTCGGAATGCGCGTAGTAGCTATTCAGCGGGGTAGACGTTGGTTAACCGACGTCGGGGGCGAAGATATCGTGGAGCCCGGAGATGCGCTGTTCATGAGAGGCGAACCCGCAGGCATAGTTCGACTCAGAGAGCTGGCAGCGGCTCCACCCTGGGTTCCTCCCGAGGCTGACACTTCTGACCTTCTAACCGACCTTGATCGTGCTGTTGACACTCTTGTCGAAATGAAGAACATTTCCGAGACCGCCA
>ERZ651768.2984-NODE-2984-length-11483-cov-2.290286_pt1 | contig 11483 bp, 11 predicted proteins | sample MGYA00514754_ERZ651768 | MGnify/ENA metagenome assembly ERZ651768 | reverse complement strand
ACCCATTACCTGTGGCTGGCAGCGCAGCGAGTAGGGATCCTGCACCTTGTCACAGTCGAGGTGCGACTCGCGAATTTTCGAGCCGGCCAGCAGTCCTCGATAGCATTCAGCCACAGCAGACTGCCCAGATTGGCCGCGCAGTGCCTGAATGCGCGAGTCAAACGGCTCGTCGCTTCCGAGGGCGGCGTCGACTGAGAGCGCACCGGCGACTATTGCACCGGCAAACGCATCTTCGATGGCGAACAGCCCCCTGAGTGCCAGTGCTGTCGATACTTGTGTGCCGTTGAGCAGTGCCAGCCCCTCCTTGGGCCCCAGTTCAATTGGCTCCAGTCCAGCCCGTTCCAGCCCTTCCGCGGCGGAGAGCAGTTCCCCATTGCAGCGGACCTCCCCTACGCCCAGCAGCACTGCCGCGAGGTGTGCTAGCGGTGCTAGGTCACCCGATGCACCGACCGAGCCCTTGGCAGGGATGACCGGCCAGATAGCATGGTTATGGAGCGCTAGTAGCGCCTCGACTAGCTCCCAGCGCACGCCGGAGTTGCCCGAAGCGAGCGTAATAATCTTTAGCGACAGCACCAGTGGCACTACCTCATCAGTACAGAGCGGCTCGCCGGTGCCGGTGCAGTGCGACAGTACTAGGTTACGCTGCAGTTCGCGCAGGCTCTCCGCGTCGATGCGCGTGCGCGCCATGGCGCCGAAGCCGGTATTGAGACCGTATACCGTATCACCGCGGTCGAGCACTGACTGCACGATTGCGGCGCCCGCGTCAACTCGAGCGCGGCAGTCCGTCGCGAGCACCAGCGTAGGCGCTTCGCGTGCAATTCGCCTCAGTTGCGGGAGGGTGACCTTGCCCGGCGTGAGCTTGAGCTCCATTACTGCGTCCAGCTATCGGCAGATTAAGGCGCTTGGGGCCGGTTTTTTTGAGGCTGCACTGGCCCTGAAGCGACCCCAGCATCCTTTAATCAGCGCCGGCTACGGCCGCATGCAGTTCTTCATCGATACCGCCGACGTGGCGGAAATCCGCGAAGCGCAGGCACTTGGCATCCTGGACGGCGTCACTACCAATCCGTCGCTTGTGGCGAAGAGCGGGCGTGACTTCGAAGAAGTGGCTCGGGAAATCTTGGAGCTGGTCGACGGCCCGGTCTCGCTCGAGGTGACCGCGCTCGATACTGACGGCATGCTAGCCGAAGCAGCGGAGTTGGCGAGCTGGGGCGAGAATGCAGTAATCAAGCTACCGCTGACACCAGATGGCCTCAAGGCATGCAAGGTGCTGGAGGAGGGCGGTACACGCGTCAACGTTACGCTCTGCTTCTCGGCCAACCAGGCGATTCTCGCGGCCAAGGCAGGCGCTAGCTACGTCTCTCCCTTCATCGGGCGGCTGGATGACATCTCAGAAGTGGGGATGGACCTGATTCAAGACATGCGCATAATCTTTGACAACTACGGTTTTGAGACACAGATACTGGCTGCTTCGATACGCAACCCCGTGCACGTGCTCGAATCGGCACTTGTCGGGGCGGACGTTGCGACCATTCCTTTCAGTGTCTTCAACCAATTGGTGAAACACCCACTGACCGATTCCGGCCTTGCAAAGTTCCTTGAAGACTGGAAAAAACGCAAGCAGTGAGCGGTGGGCTGCTTGTCGCCTCCGGGCCTCAGCTCTTTGCATGGGCACCTGGCAGCGAGCCGTGGCTGGTAGCGGAGCGCGATGACCACGTCCGCACGCTCTGCGTCCACGATGGCTGCATTTTTGACGGCGGCGACTCCAATACAATCTACGACACCCTCGGTGGCGTGGTCGTAGCGGAGCGCGCTAGCTGGATCTACGCGCTCTGCTCGCACGATGGCGCACTCTATGACGGCGGCCGCTACGCGCAGGTGTGGCGCACGCAGGATGGCGAGTTGCTCAACTGGCGCGACAACTGGGTACGTGCACTCTGCTCGCACGCTGGAGTCTTCTATGACGGTGGTGACTACGGCGTATGGCAGACTGGCACCAGCCGTGAGATGGGCAGCCGTCCCGGCGCGTGCTACGGCTTCGCCGCCGTCGGGGATGCGCTGCTCGACTTCGGCGAATACGGTGTCTGCGACACACTGCTTGGAGCGCCGGTGGCGCAGCGGTCTGCGTCGGTGCTGGCGATGGCAACGCTGGGCGGCACTATCTACGACGGCGGCGCTGGTGGGGTATACGAAACGCGTAGCGGCGAAACGGTCGCGCAGCGCGCGTCACCGGTGATGTCGCTCGGAGTCCACGACGGCGTTCTCTACGATGCGACCGGCCACTTTCAGCTGCACGCGACACTGGAAGACCCACAAGGCGATTCACCGCTAGTAGAACTAGACGCACCCATCCATGCGATACTCTCACTGCCGGCCGTGCTCTTCGACGCAGTCCCGTCGAGCGGCAGCGGTTAATCCCCCAGTAGGCTGGCGCGGAATGGTGGCACAACGTCCGCTCTGGACGACCTACGCGATGCTGCTCACCGTTGCAGTCACATGGGGAGCTGCATGGCCTGTCGGACGTGCACTGGCGCTGGCAGCGCCGCCTTGGTCGGCAATGGCGCTGCGCTACTGCCTCGCAGTCCCGCTGCTATTCTTGTGGCTTCATTTCGCGGAAGGCGTACGTGTCCCGCCGCGCAGCGAGTGGCGCGCGCTGGCAGTCATGGGTGTCACGTCGGTGGTACTCTACCAGATTGGCTTCATATTCGGCATGCGTGAGACCGCAGCTTCCGACGCGTCGCTGGTCATCGCCCTGAACCCGGTAATGGTCGCCCTGCTATCCGTGCCATTGCTTGGCTACCGGCTGACGCGAAACGCGAGCATCGGGCTGGCAAGCGGTTTTGCGGGCGTAGCGCTGATTTTCCTCGCGTCACCCAACGAGCAAATTCCGCTCGAGCAACGGCTCTACGGCAACGGCCTGATTATCTTCGGTGCGTTCGCCTACAGTATCTACACCGTCGCGCTGCGGAGCTACCTCCTGCGCGGTGGATCGCAGTCGCCGCTTGGCGCGCTTACCTGGGCGTCGCTATTCGGCACGCTGTTACTGCTGCCACCGATGCTGGTCGAGCAGCCGTGGGAGCACGCGTGGACGATGGATGAGTGGGCGTTCCTCGCCTATCTTGGCGTACTCTCGACAGTGGTTTGCTACGCCTTCTATGCCATGGGCATTGCCGACATCGGCGCACCTCGCGCGGCGAGCTTCATCAACTTGGTGCCAATTTTCGGCATAGCCACTGCAGTCATGTGGCCCTCGCTCAACGAGCAGTTCGGCCTCACACACATCGCCAGCTTTGCGCTGGTATACGTCGGCGTGCGGCTGGTCAACACGCAACCGCCAGAAGGCGTTGACTGAACCGCGTCAGATGACTTGCGGGTAGAGCAGGTAAGCCTGGTACACGAAGCCGGCCGCGAACCCGAGCATGGCTATGCCACAGACTCCAAGCGCAATGCGGTAGCCCCGTGCGGAAAGCTGTCCGCGCGATCGGTCAAACATCCAGGCAATCGTGACCTTGGCCATTACAAGCGTAAAGAGGAATGCAAGCGCGTACCCCAGCGGTGCGAGTGGCTCTTCAGCAGCGGCGGAAGCCATCAGTGGCCCTCCGATGAGGAACCAGAAGACGTAGACGTTGGGGTTGAGCAAGTTGGTCAGGACGCCGCGCCTGAATGAGCCGGACGTCTCCGCATCGGAAAGTTCGACTTCCGGCGGCTCGATGGAGAAACATTCGACCCCCATCTTCACCAGGAACAGTGCTCCCAGCACCGAAATCAGCAACAGCACGGCCGGCTGCGTCGCAATCCAGCCTGCCGCCAGCAGGCTGGCAACAATCATTGGACCGTCAGTGAAGAGGGGTGCAGCGGCTGCCCGGACTCCCGCCCGGAGCCCGCTTGACAATGTCTCACGGATTACCACTGTGAGCAGCGGCCCGGGTTTCACCCCTTCCACGATTCCTAGCGTAACTCCCGCCATCGCGAGGGTGAGTATCAGTTCAGCCGCCATGTCCCACCAGGAATTGTTTACTCGTCCGGAGCCAGGAAGGGATAGCTCCATTCCAGCGGGATGTCGAGCGCGCGCTTGATAGATCGCGGCGAAATCCAGCGCATCAAGTTGAGGGGGCTGCCCGCCTTGTCATTAGTTCCGCTCGCTCGCGCACCGCCGAACGGCTGTTGTGCGACGACGGCGCCGGTTGGCTTGTCATTGATGTAGAAGTTGCCGGCGGTGAAGCGCAGCGCCTCGAGCGCGGTCTGAATATCTTTTTCGTTCGTCGCGAAGATGGAGCCAGTGAGTGCGTAGGGGCTACCCTTGTCACACATTTCCAGTGCGCCCTCAAAGTCGTTGTTTTCGTAGAGGAAGACGGTCAGCACCGGACCGAAGATCTCCTCGACCATCGATTCCGCCTTTGGGTCACTGGTGACAATGATGGTTGGCTCAATAAACCACCCCTCCGAGTCATCGCTGCCGCCACCGACGACGATATCGCAGGTATCGCTCGCTTTCGCGCGTTCGATGTAGCCGGTAATCTTGTCGAAAGCACGCTGGTCGATTACCGCGGTCATGAAGTTCGAGAAGTCACGCGCGTCGCCCATCTCAATCTTGGCAATCTCGTCGCACAGTGGCTGGCCCATACGTGACCAGACCGACTTCGGCACGTAGGCGCGGCTGGCGGCGGAGCACTTCTGACCCTGGTACTCGAAGGAACCGCGCAGCAGCGCCACCACCAGTCCTTGCTCGTCGCACTTGGGGTGTGCAACGACGAAGTCCTTGCCTCCGGTCTCGCCGACGATGCGCGGGTAGCTACGCAGCTTCGGTAATGCCCTGGCGATGCGCTGCCACAGTCCCTGAAAGGTGGCGGTCGAGCCGGTAAAGTGCAGTCCTGCAAAATTGGGATTCGTCAGTGCCAAGTCTGAGATTTCGGCGCCTGAACCAGGCAGGAAGTTGATGACCCCGGGCGGCAGCCCCGCCTCAATCATCAGCTGCATAATGACGTAGCTGGAGTAGTAGCAGTTGCGGCTGGGCTTCCAGACCACAGTGCAGCCGACCAATGCAGGCGCGCTCGGCAGGTTGCCGGCAATGCTGGTGAAGTTAAACGGCGAGATTGCCAGCACGAAGCCTTCAAGCGGGCGAATCTCGGTGCTGTTCTCGACACCATCGGGTGAGACCAGCGGCTGGAGCTGGTCGTGGAACTGTCGTGCATACCAGGCGTTGAAGCGCCAGAAGTCAATCAGCTCGCACGCTGCGTCAACTTCAGCCTGGAATACGGTCTTGGACTGGTTCAGCATCGTCGCCGCGTTGACGCGATAGCGCCAATCGCCCGCGAGCAGGTCAGCGCAGCGCTCGAAAATTGCCGCACGCTCCTCGAGTCCAAGCGCAATCCAGTCAGCCTGCGCTGTAACCGCGGCCGCGCATGCATCCTCTATTTCTGCCCTGCCCGCAAGGTGCACTTTCGCCAAGACGTGGCCATGGTTGTGTGGGACAACCTGTTCGACGGTATTCCCTGTGAAGACATCCTTGCCATTGACGACGCATGGCACCTCCACCACCGTGTCCAGCTGCCGGTCCAGCTCATCCTGCAGCGCAGAGCGCTCCGGGCTGCCAGGGGCGTAGTCCAATATCGGCTCGTTGGCCGGATGGCTGCTCATACGTCGGTCCCAGCGGGAGCCTATGAATAGCGTTTTGCAGCCTCAGATATGGCAAGCAGCGTTGGGATTCTTCTCGAAGTATTTCTGGTGATATTCCTCGGCACGCCAGAATTCCTGAGCTGGTTCGACCTGCGTGACAATTCCTTCATCGAAGCGCGGCTGTGCCGCCTCCAGCGAAGATTTCGCAGCGGTGAGTTGCTCATCGTCGTGGCAGAAGATAGCAGAGCGATATTGTGTGCCGAAATCGGGCCCCTGCCGGTTCAGCTGCGTTGGGTCATGGCACTCCCAGAAGGCGGCGAGTAGCTCGGCATAGCTGAGCGCGTTTGGGTCGAACTTAACTCGCACTACCTCAGCGTGTCCAGTCGTGTCGCTGCAGATCTCTTTGTAGGTCGGTTCGCGCGTTTTGCCCCCGCTGTAGCCTACTTCAGTTACAGTTACGCCAGATATGCCGGCGAAATGCGCCTCGACACCCCAGAAGCAGCCGGCTGCGAAGATGGCTGTTTCAGCTCCCATTGCCAACCCCTGCCAGCGCTAGGAACTCCCCGCTGCGCGCCTGCAGCTCGCCGCGGAACAGCGATGTAATGGTCGTCGCTGGCGACCGTGGACCGCGCGCCTGCATGCAGGCGTGGTCAGCCTCAATGACGATACCGACCCCCGCTGGCTCCAGATGAGTCTCGAGCGCATCGGCAATCTGCGATGTCAGCCGCTCCTGCGTCTGCAGTCGGCGCGCAAGGCACTCGACCAGCCGCGCTAGCGCGCCGATACCAACAATTCCGCTCGGGCCGGGCAGGTAGCCGACGTGCGCCGTGCCGCGGAACGGCAGTAGGTGGTGCGCACACATCGAGTGGAATTCAACGCCCTTCAGTAGTACCAGTCCATCCTCGGCGGAACCAACCGGCTCGCCTAGAGCATCTTTGGGTGCTTGGGTGTAGCCAGCGAGCAGTTCCTGCTCCCACGCCTCGGCGACCAGCCGTGGCGTCTCGGCGTGGTGTTCCTCGGGCGCGATGCCGGTCGCTGTCAGGAAATCGCCAACAGCCTGCTCGAGCGCCTTGCGGTCCACAACGGGGGAGCATCGCCGATATATTAGACTCGCCGGCCAACGCTCATATCAACCCCTTCATCGCCGCCCAATGGCTCCGCTGCTGCGCGTCTACGGTGCACTGCTGTTGGTACAGCTGCTGTTCGGGCTGCACTACCTGACGACACAGCTGATGGTCGAGCGCATCAACCCGGTGGAGTGGGCGGCGGTGCGTATCTCTATCGCGGGGGTAATCTTGCTGCTGCTCCACCGTCATCGCATCGCGCGCTGGCCGGTTGGCGCCGAATGGCGGCAGGTGGCGCTGCTGGCAGCACTCGGCATAGTCGTCAACACCATTTTCTTCTCGGCTGGCATGGCGCACACTACCCCTGCGCATGCGGCGCTCATCAATTGCATGATTCCGGTGCTGACGCTCACCTTTGCGGTCCTGCTGGGACATGAGCGCGCCAGCCGTGCCCAGCAGGCGGCACTGGTCTTGGCGCTGGCCGGTGCGCTGGTGCTGCTCGAAGCGGACCGTTTACGTTTCGAGGGAGAATACTTGCTGGGAGACCTGCTAGTCCTGACAAACGCTACTTCCTTTGCGTTGTTCCTGGTGCTCTCCCGTCAGGCGGTCGATCGCTACGGCGCAATGGGCCTCACGGCACTGGTGATGGCGGTCGGTGCAATTGCCATGGGGCCGCTCGCGCTCTGGAGTGGATATGCGCACGCTGCTACATGGGGCGCGCTACCGCAGCACGTGGTGTTGGCGGGTGGTTATACCATAATCTTTGCGACAGTGATTGCATACAGCCTCAATTACTACGCGCTCGGCAAGGTACCGTCATCGCAGGTGGCATTGTTTATCTACCTGCAACCGCTGATTGCGACCTCGACCAGCATCGCCGTCGGCCGCGACGTGCTGACACTGCGGCTGATGGTCTCGGCAGCGCTCATCCTGGGTGGGATTGCACTGACGGCGTTATCGTACCGCGATGAATCAAAAGATAGCGGTAATCCTTCCTAGGCGAGTTTGTCTTCAAGCTCGAGCGAGAGCTGCTCGAGCAGCTCCTCCAGGTTGGCGCTTTTGAGAGAGATGACGTTGGGTGTGGCGCCCTCGATGCGTGCCTCGAACTCACCCCCGCTGCGCAGAATCTCGATGTCACAGCTTATGTCGGCCATGCCGCGCCCGAATTAGGGTCGTATTTAACAGTTGGCGGAAACAGCCTATCCGCGGAAGCCCGCGAGCAGTTCTTCTAGCGATTCGGGTGACGGCCGCAGCCGCTCATCCGGGAGCTCTGCCAGCGGCGTCTCGACCAGGTTCAACGTCTCGTCTAGCGTCGGCTTGTCAGGGTTGAAGTAGAGCAGTCCAGTGACGTGCTTCTGCGCGACTTCTGCACTGTGGAGCGCCTCAAGTGCCACCATTTCACTGGAAGGGTCGTGCGCCTCGCCAATAGTCTCGAGCCGGATGAACGAGCCGTCATGCAGCTGCACCTCGCGGAACTCGCCCGCCGGCACCTCCACCTCGGTTATTGGTTCGAAGTGTGGGATGTAGTCAACTGCGTGCAGCTCTTCATCGTTCGACTTTACATAGCCGTAGGACTTTAGCGACTCATCGTTGTTGGCGAAGGTCACGCAGGGTGAGATAACGTCAATCACCGCCATCCCGCGATGCGATAGCGCAGCACGCATCAGCGAGGTCAGCTGCTGGCGCGAGCCGGAGAAGGAACGTGCGACGAACGAGCAACCAAGTGTGATAGCGAGTTTGCAGAGATCAATTTGTTGGGTCTGGTTGGGTGGTGACTTACGCTTCTGCGAACCCTTTTCGGCGGTCGCCGAATACTGTCCTTTCGTAAGGCCGTAGACGCCGTTATTCTCGATAATGTAGACCATGTTCAGGTTCCGCCGGATGGCGTGGATGAACTGGCCGATGCCGATTGAGGCAGTGTCTCCGTCGCCTGAGACTGCGATGAAGCAGAGATTGCGGTTGGCCATTGCCGCGCCGGTGGTTACCGAGGGCATCCTGCCGTGGGCGGTGTTGAAGCCGTGCGACTTTCCCAGGAAGTAGGCCGGCGTCTTCGACGAGCAGCCGATGCCTGACATCTTGGCGAGCCGCTCCGGAGGCAGCCCATTAGCCCACGCGGCAGAGATGATGACGCTGCTCACTGCGTCATGACCGCAGCCAGGGCAGAGTGTTGATTTGAGTCCGCGGTAGTCGTCGAGCGGCCGGTCAATCACGTTAAGTTTCGCCATCACGCCACCTCGAAGCTCTGTAGTTCAGCGCGGATTGCGTCGGCGTAGAGTTGTGCCCGCGGCGAGATGCCGTCACTGTAGGCCACTGAGCGTAGCCGGGACACCAGCCCAGCCGGCAGCTCGGAGCGCAGGATGGAGTACATCTGCCCGTCCCGGTTGATTTCCAGCACTATAACTATTTGGTGCCGTTCAACGAACGCCTCCACTCCGGAATGCAGCGGCAGTGCTCGCACACGGCATTGGCTTACCTTGAGGCCCGTAGCCTCGAGGATATCGTCGATTTCTTGGATAGAGTTTTCCATCGAGCCGTAGTAAATGATGCCTACCTCCTGCTCCTTTTCCTCGCGCAGTACTGGAGCCGGCAGTTTGTCGCGTGCCCCCTCTATCTTGCGTTTCAGCCGTGCCATGTTATCGAGGTAGTCGTCCGGACGCTCGGAGTAGGCGCCCTGCACGTTGCGACCGCTGCCGCGTGACAGGAACGGCGCCAGTCCGCTGCCGGGGAGCGTCCGCCAGGCAATGCCATCACCATCGACGTCAAGGTAGCGCCCGTACTCCTTGAAGGATTCCAATTGCTCCTGCGTTCGCACTACCTTGCCACGGTCGAAGTCCTCCGGATATTCGAAGCCAGAGCAGACCCAGCGGTTCATTCCTAAATCGAGGTCGGAGAAGCCGAAAACCACGGTCTGGTAGCGCTCGGCGCAGTCGAAAGCGCGCCAGGCGAACTCGAAGCACTCCTCGACGGTGCCGGGAATCAGCACCAGGTGCTGCGTATCACCATGGCTCGCTGTGTACAGCATAGTAAGGTCTCCCTGCTGGGTGCGCGTTGGCAGCCCGGTCGAGGGGCCGACGCGGTTGATGTCCCAGATGACCGCTGGCACCTCTGCGTAGTAGGCGAGCCCAATCATTTCGGACATGAGCGAGATACCCGGCCCGGAGGTGCAGGTCATCGCTCGCGTGCCGGCCCAGCCGGCGCCCATGACCATTCCGATAGCCGCAATCTCGTCCTCCGCCTGGATGACTGCGCAGGTTGTGCCTTCTTTCCCGGCTCGCAGCCACGGCAGGTAGCTTTCGATTGATTCGGCGAGTGATGAGGATGGCGTAATCGGGTACCATGATACCATCGCGACGCCACCGTAGAGCGCTCCCAGCGCCAGCGCATCGTTACCCTCGATCAGGAATTTTGTTTCGTCCCGTTCCAGTGGCTCGACGCGATAGGGGTCGCGCTTCTCGAGTTCATCGCGCGCATGTTCGCGACCCCGCACGGCCGCCTGCGTGTTCAGGTCAATCGCCTTCTGCTTGCCAGCGAATTGCTTCTCAATCGCCGCGTCGAGGCATTTCTGGGGAATGCCGAGCAGCTCCGCCAGCATCCCGACAAAGACGATGTTGGAAACCATCTTCGCCAGCTTCGGGTTGAACTCGCGCGCGATAGTGGTCATCGGCGCGCCGTAGGGCACCAGGTCATCCCGCCCAATCGTCTCATTGACGTCGCTGTTGTACACCACCACCGCTCCCGGCGCGAGTACCGCTAGGTCATCCAGCCAGGTGTCGGGATTCATCAGCACCTGGATGTGGGTTATGTCGCCCGGTGCCTGGTAACCGCGAGCTGAGACTCGCAGGATGTACCAGGTCGGCAATCCCGCAATATTCGACGGAAACAGGTTCTTTCCCGAAACAGGGAGTCCCATGCGGAAAAACGCATCGAGCAGTATCAGGTTCGCCGACTGCGAGCCGGTGCCATTCGCGGTGGCGACGTTAATCGTGAAATCGTTGACGACGTTTTTCATCGACGACCTATGGGTGCACGCCAGCCTTTGTCGGGAACGACACAGGAAAGCGTTGTTCGGGACACGCCCGCAATCCATTCTTAAGGATTTGCTGTTTCGGTGTCAGTAATCAATATCCTTACCCAGCCTTAGAATAGTCACGATTTGCCATTGGCCCGTAACCGAGCCCTATAAATACTGCACGAGAGCGTGCCGCGTCTAGCAGAGGCTGCTAGCCGCCGACGAGCGGATGCACTTTGCGTCGCCCCGAATGGACTTCGGCTAAGGAGTCGAAGGGTGACAGGGAGAGGCGGTGCGAGGAGCGGCAGCTATTTGGTTTAGTTGTTTGAATGGAATGTGAGTACGCCATCATAGGCTCTGGAATAATTGGTTTGGCGATTGCTAGGAGCCTCAAGCAAAAGCAGCCGGATAGCCACATAGTGATATTCGACAAAGAGCGAAAATCACCTCTGCATGCAAGCGGCCGTAACAGTGGTGTAATACATGCCGGTTTCTACTATACAAGCGACAGCCTTAAGGCCAGATTTACAAGAGAAGGTAATCGGCGCCTTACTCGTTATTGTGAAGAAAAGAACCTCAGGATTAACAAGTGTGGGAAGGTGGTTGTTGCAAGGACGCTAGAGGAAAAGGAGACAATTCTCGAGCTTGAGCGACGCGGAAGGAACAACGGGGTCCATGGTAGGCTCTACGGATGATCTTGACTCAATAGTTAAAGCTCACGGCATAAGGGAGCTGATTTTTACCTCCGACCGTCTTGATAATGAAAGTATTGTCGCCATGATGGACAAAACAAAACA
>ERZ651768.2981-NODE-2981-length-11496-cov-8.205097_pt1 | contig 11496 bp, 9 predicted proteins | sample MGYA00514754_ERZ651768 | MGnify/ENA metagenome assembly ERZ651768 | reverse complement strand
TTGGCTTATCGTTAGCCACGAGGCGCAACCCACTTCTTGCCCAATGTGTGCTCTAAGTTCAGCAACCGTGAAGACAGATGGATTCAAACCATATTTCGATTGATGCATTATTGTTGAGAAGTTAAATGAGTCCTAACCCGTCAAGCGCTGACCGAATAATCGACTGCTGGGAAGGTTCAGGCATGGTCATTGGCCTTCGCGGAAGACCCGCCGGTATTTGTTGAAGCGTTTGGGCGTATTTTGTGCACGCGGGTAGGTTCTGCCCATTGATCGCATTCCATAATCGAAGAATTCGTTTATGTAGATCAACCGCTTTATCCAATTGGCCTGAACCCGTGGCTTCCCAAAGTGCCACGCTGGGTCCTGGCGCAGCCGCAAGAATTGCTGCGATTGCGCCATGCGCACCGAGTGCGTAACAGGAGTAAAGCAGCGCATCAACAGCGCTGAAGATAAGGTGATCCGCGTCCGCCATGATCATAAGGTCGGCAAAAAGCTTCATATCGCCAGCGCTTTGTTTTACCCCAATCACGCCCGGGATCTCTCGCATTAAACGGCAAAGCAGTTCGGGTTCGATATAACTCCAAGGTACAACGTTATAAATGATCACCGGCATACCGGTTTCTTCGGTTACCGCACGAAAATGTTCAATTGTGGCGTTATCGGTCGGTTTGAATAGGTAATGAACCGGCGTAACCTGGAGAGCGACGACACCCGATTCGCGAACCATTTGACCGCGCTTGATTGCATCACGCGTCGAATCGGTAATAATTCCCGCGATTAGTGGCACGCGGCCGTTTACCGCCTCCACGGCCACGTCTATTAGCTCCAAATATTCATCATGGGCCAGAGTATGGCCTTCGCCCGTGCTGCCACCGACAGCAATTCCATGAACGCCGTTACTGATAAGCCAGTCAATTTGCGGTGATACTGCGCCGAAATTAATCTCGCCTGCTGTGTCGAATGGGGTGGTGGCGGGAACGATTACCCCTTTCAAATCTTGTTGTGACATAAATTGTTCCTAATCGTTTAGTTTATCTTTGCCAAGTAGTTCTTCGCTAGCAAAGTCTACCGTCGAATTCGAAAATCATTCTTTCCAGAAAGATCACTGCCACGCATTAAGAAAAGCGTTCTCTCTGTGTGATTAAGTAGTCCTTTGTCAGATGCTTGGCGAGATGCCAAGTCGCGATCAAAAATAGATGTCGTTGGCATGTATCGTAAGGTCATTCCTCGGCGCGACTGAGGTGATCGATTTTCCATTGATCCATGTATCATGTAGATATCGTGTAACGAAATTTGTCCTGCCCCAAGGATTAGATCAATAGCTTCTTCTTCCGAATATTCATTAGGAAGCAATTCCTGATTTAACGTCAAGTTCGGATCGGGGTTGACCCTATGCTCACGTAGGGTTCGGTTTTTATGTGAGCCGGGAATAAATCTCAGACATCCGTTGTCCACGGTCGCATCGTCAATCGCCATCCATACAGTGCAAGTGGCTGGTGGTCGTATGGGCCAATATTCACCGTCCTGATGCCAGGGCGTCGCTTGGCCATCTAGGGCTGGCTTGGCAAAGAAACTGGAATTCCAAAGGGCAAAATCGGCTCCGATCACCTGCTCAACCATGTCCAGAATTTCTGGCGCCCGAGCGTAGTTCAGGAAGCTCAGATCATAGGCAAGAACATTTGGGCAGTAATTACGAAACTCAGGATGGTTTTGTATCAAGCGATCGTGGTCCCTGCAGATGTCAGCCAACGTCTCATCAGGAAGCCGATAGTTCGGTATGGTGTAACCATTTTCGTGATATTGGGAAACTTGAGCATCAGTCAACATTACTGCCTCCATCTACACCAGAGAAACAAGTGGCGAGAAATATTTTTAACATGTTCTATTACAAAGAAACACCTACGGCTCCTCTCGTCACCTGGAAATTGCTATATCCGCGATGGTGCAATTTAGGTACATGTTGCTGCTTGATAGTGCTTTCAATGTGTTTGATCAAAAATTCGCTGGAGTTATCCATTAGTTGAGGTAAAACAAAATCCAGATCATCCATAAATTTTTCGTCATGTTCACCTTCGGCACCGAACTGCAGTACTGGAACTAAGGGGTGCGAAGCGACAGGTATACCGTTGGTGTACATCAATATAATTTCTACACCAGTAGCCCCGAGTCCGGTCATAATTTCGGTCGTGCTTGTGGTCGGAGTCGACATCACGAAGCATCCATTGCTAGATAGATGCGCACCATAACCAAGATTAACTGCCCAACTTTGTTTCCCTTCGAAAAGTCGTTCCATGAAAGTTGCGGAGTTGATGACGCTTGCATTGTCAGGGAGTACGATTGTTGATCCGGATTCCACAAGGTCCTTAATCAAATCTGCTAACGCCCTAGCTGCTATCTCGCTGATGGAGCCTTGGGTGAGAAGACCAATTTTGAGATCCTTAATAGAACCCGTTGCACGCTGTATGGGAAAATCAAGAGCAAGCCGAAACTGTTCTCCCACTTTTTTTGCCACTCGATCGAGGCCGCCGTCCAGTTGAACGCTGGCCCAGTCAAAGCGGGTCGGATCTACTCCCTTACTTAATAGGTCATGACGAATGGCATCGTTGTGAGTCCGCTCGCATCCATGCTCGAGCAGCACTGCGTGTGTGATGAACTGGTGTTGTAGGTGCCCGCTGACGATATTCAGGAACAAATCTTCTGAATTGGCGCTGCCACAGCCCTCCGTATGGACAAGCGCAATATAGCGATTAATCCTCGCCAATTTTGGCTCATCTTTACGAGAAACATTCAATTGATTGGCTATGAGTTGGGCAACCTGTCCTGAACATAGACTGGTCGGCATAATCAATCCAACATTGTCACTCGTAATCCCATCCCGCGATTGGTAGCCATAAAATGACATGTGCCGTTTTTTGCCGGCGCCGACATCAATCGGGCGACCATCTGTTGGAATTGGATTAACATCGCGCGGATCGAGGGGCGATGACTGTTGCCAATTCCGCCAAAGTTGTACCTGGGAATGGCCAGCAAGCTCTCCTTTGCTTTTTTCTCCCGAAGCAATCCGAGTAGTAAGTTCAAATGTTTCTTGACTAAGGTTTTCCATGCTTTCGCCATCGTTATAGCGCCCAGCATTTACATCCATTTCGTTCGATAGCATCTCGAAGCGCCCTGTCGTTGTGACGAACTTCAAAGTAGGCACGAATGGAAAATTCGTGATAGAGCCGTTTCCAGTGATGAACAAAATCATGTTGCAACCGGAAGCAACTTGCCCTGCAATGCTCTCAAGATCATTGCCAGGGCTGTCCATAAAATAGTAACCGCTGTCCGTCATTGGGGCCCCGTAGTCAATGACGGCATCCAGGCGCACTTCAGGGTCCTTTTTCCGTGCGGCTCCGATAGATTTCAGCGCGATGTTATACAGACCACGGAAATTATTGCCACCGCTTGGATTCCCTTCAGCGCTCGCACCGTGATTCGCGGCGTATTGCTTAAAATTTCTAATCTTTTCTAGAAATAGTTCCGCGGTAGAAAGATCTTTAACGTTACTAAGTACATAAGATTCTGCACCAATCAATTCATCAGTTTCGGCAAGATTGGCCCTTCCGCCACGGCGGATAACTTCTTTTGCGACAGATCCCGCAAGTGGATTACCAGAAATACCTGAAAACGCATCGGAGCCTCCACATTGAAGAGCGAGACTGATATTTTCTACTGGCTCCTCTGACCGAACTTGCTTGTCAATAATGGGGATCCATTGATCTATTGTCTTAGACGCTTCCAAGAGTGCCCTGTCGTTTGAACTCTCAATTGTTTGGAATTCATGCAAGGTTTGGTCGAGGGGGTAGTTGTTGTCCAAGGCAAATTGCCTGAGATGGTCTGCTGTAAAGGTGCCATCGCCGTAATCTACGACCTGGACTGCGCCCACATTTGGATGGACCATGAACCCAGCTAAGGTCCGCATTACTAGAGAATAGTTATTTGGCGACAAAGTGCCGTCGCCTTCCGTGTGAGTAACCGCAATCACGCCATCAATATTTTTTCCAAGGTTTCGTGATGCGTATTTAGACTCAATTTGGCGAGCAAACGCAGCCGATTTAACCGTCACTGCCAGTACCACGATAAAGTTTCGAGTGCCTACACCGCGTCGCCCCGGACGCCGGTATCCAAGAAAGGTTTCTGTCTCGCTATTTCTTGGTACCTGCCGCCCTGGTGAAAAATTTGTTGTGTCAATTTGATGTTCTAGCATGACATCGAGAAAGTTGGCTTGGCGTGGCAGATCGAAGTCGATGTTTCGCTGTGCCAACGCAGTGAGAATCTTTTCGTTACACACATATTCACCAGGGGAGAGGTCCCGTATAGCGGTTCCGAAGGGTAACGCCCAGGAAAAAAGTGAGTCACCTGCGTTGATAGGTTTGATAACGAAGCGATGACCCTCAAGGATTGTGTGTGGAATCCTAAATTGCCCGTTGGGTCCATTGACGGATGTATCAAGCTCTATACGTTGGGTGGCAATAGCGACGTTATCGTCGTTGTCAGCCAAACGAGCAAGATTATTAAATTGGACGTGGGTCATTGCTGCATAAATATATCAATCTGTGGTTTCAACTCGCTGAATCTGGAAATTTCAATGCCTCACGGGGTGACACCGAGATCCTCGGCTGTAGATACGATTTGGTGCCACGTGCTGTCGTCGAGCGTTATTCCATGTTTGCGGAGCTCTGTTTCCGATTTCCGTTCGGGATCACCTGGCAATTGGACAGGATAGTTGAGATCTGCTGGCACCGTTTGGCGAACCCAATCTGTAAATTTCTGTGTTTCCGAATCAACAAAGTCTCGGTCGGCGAAGACCCCCGGATCAACCAGAAACGACAGCATACCATTTGACAAGGCGGTGACACCCGGAGCGTGGCAGCCACCGCCTCCAATCGCGCCCGCAAGAAGATCAGTCATGATGGCGAGTCCAGACCCCTTATATTCCCCCATAGGCATCAAAGCTCCGCGTGGCTCAGTATAAAGAGCCGCAGGATTGCGTGTTGGCGTACCGCTTGAATCCAGAAGTGTGTCGGGCGGGAGTTTCGAGCCTTTGTTAAGTGCTACTTTGACCTTGCCTTCCGCAAGTTTAGATGTTGCAGCATCGAATATTATCGAGTCGCCGTCATTTTTTGGCATACCGATGGATATAGGATTAGTCGCATAACGACCTTCGGTGCCGCCAAATGGCGCGACAATGGTTGATGCTCCAGAAGTATTTACAAAATGGAGGGACGCCTGACCTGCGTCGGCGGCTTTTTCTGACCAATCGCCAATTCGACCCAGATGCCCAACGTTTCCAACACTGACTATTGAGACTCCAAACTTTCGCGCCTTCTGAATTCCAACATCGATAACTTGATGTCCAATGGTTTGCCCGAATCCTCTATTCCCATTAAATACGGCGATTGCGTCATTTTCGAAATTTATGGAAGCCGTTTGATTAGGGATTACATCTCCTTTACGCCAGAACTCGATATACTGTGATATGCGGATAACGCCGTGAGAGTCGTGACCAGTCAAATTTGCGCGCACGAGAAGTCGGCTGATGTCTCTTGCTTCGTCGGCGTTGCTGCCAATTGCGGCAAAGATTTTTCTGGATAACTCTTCCAGTTTCTTAAATGTAATTACCATAGTGTTTGAGTGATAGTTGTCGTTTAAAAAATAGGTGAAAAATTGGATGGAGAAGTGGAATATGAAGAATGTACATAAACTATTTCGGCGTGAAGGGCAAGAAATTTTGGTAGAACCTATTCGGGAGAATTTCTAATGATTGGAGAACCGGTAGGTCTGGTTGTAAGGAGAAATTTCGAGCGGCCGCCAGCGGAGTGCGTTAAGAAACTCCAAGGAGTGCCAACAGGGTTTGTCGTCGATGCTCAAAATGGAACTGGGGCGCTAGATTGGAAAATAAAGCCCCTCGATGAGAAGATGTGTTTTGTGGGTCCAGCGATGACGGTAGAGGCTGAGCCCCGTGATTACCTTCCTGTTCAGCCGGCAATAGCACTGTCTCAGCGTGGAGATGTATTGGTGATATCAAACGGGGGGTATGACGGCGCTGCAGTGATTGGTGACAATGTAGCTGCGATGGCGAGAAATCAAGGTATTGCAGCAATTGTTACAGATGGATTGGTGAGGGATATTGAAGGTATCCTGGCAGCGGAGATTCCAGTGTTTTGTTGTGGGGTCTCTCCTAACTCACCTTATGCGCATGGTCCAGGGAGAGTCGGTTTGCCGATCTCGATTTCACGATCGGTAATTCAGCCGGGCGATATGATTGTTGGCGATAGAAACGGGGTAGTGGTGATTTCTAGAAATGATATTGATAAGGTAATTTCGAGTATAGAAGTTGTGAAAAAGAAAGAGGTTGAGCTCGAATCGAAAATTAGAAAAGGCCTTTGTTACGCGGACTGGGTGGATGATTATCTACAGTCCAATCGGACAAAATATTTAGACTGAAGTTTTGTTGTTAGTAGTAAAAATGGTTGAGTCTTTATATATGATTTACTTATGAGGAAGATTGTTTGTAACGTTCAAGTTTGAGTTTGAATTTCGAGTTATCAATTACTTTGGGATCCACCAAAACAGATGGGGGTGCCCCGCGTTTAATTGAAAAAACGTGTTTAAGGTTCTGAGAACCAATTCCGGCGAAACATTGATCAGTCCAGCACAACGCATGTGGTGTAAGAATCACATTATCCAGCGCCAGTAGGGGGTCGTCAGCATTCGGTGGTTCTGGGTCAAATACATCCAATCCAGCACCGGCAATCTTGCCCGTTTTCAATGCGGTAACTAGAGCGTCCTGATCGACCACCGGCCCCCGTGATGTATTGATTAAATAGGCGTTTGGCTTCATTAATTTGAGCTTGGCAGAATTTACAAGATGGTAGGTTTCGTCAGATAGCGGCACATTGACAGAAAGAAAATCGCTATCGCGAAACACAGTATCAAGATCGGTCAGTTCGACGTCGAGTTCTTGTGCGCTTGACGGATCTAGGTACGGATCATATGCGATGAATTTCATATCAAGTGGCTTGCAAAGTCGAAAAACTTCAGCCCCTATGTTCCCAACGCCGATCGACCCTAGTGTTCTGCCAACAAGCCCGGTACCCATGTGATCCGAGCGTTCGGCAAATGTTGTTGGTCCCCCACGAACCAGCGCATCCTTAACCATAAGTTTTCCGGATAAGGCAAGGATGAATGTCAGGACCGAAGCAGCCACTGGTCGTCTGACACCATCGGGGGTGATACTGACCGCAATGCCTGCATTAGTGCAGGCTTCTACGTCAACTGTGTCGTAGCCGACCCCGAATCGTGTAACAAGCGTTAGTCGTCCGGCTTGAGGGACGCTGTTTGCATCAAAGTTCTCGAGCAGAAGTATCAAAGCATCGAAATCTTCTAGGGATTCGGCTGTTATACGACCCCCAACACCATACACATAGTCAAATTCAATATCCGGGTCGTCCACGAGTGGCGATAGGTCGAACATCGGAAATACCGGTTCACCGGTATCGGTTTGGAAGGACCCAGAAAGAGCGACACGAAATCGATTTGCTTGGCTCATTGTTTGCTTCTACCTTTACTTCGAGCACAACCTTTACGTAACTCGTTGATGCCATGGCTTAACGTTTGCTGATAAGCCAATATATCCGTGTGATAACAGATGACATCGTAGCCTTTACGGAAGCATGCGATACCCTGCTCGGAGGAGACGACCAGGAATCCGAGCGCTTTGCCGTGTTTGGTGGCGGCGCGTCTGATTTTGTGCTCCGCTTTTATGTAGTCAGGGTGATCGAACTCTCCGGGGATGCCCATTGAAGCGCTGAGGTCGAAATGGCCGACCCAGATGCAATCCACTCCAGATACAGCGGCAATTGCGTCTACGTTCGAAAGCCCCTCCACTGTTTCAATTAAGGCCGCCATTGCAATTCGACGATTGGCTGCGGGCAGGGCGACAGCTGGGATCTTAGGCTCGTAGCCGTCATGGGCAACACCCAATGCGATGCCCCGATGACCCGAAGGGGGGTAACTCATGTGTTGGATTATCTCTTGGGCCTCTTCGACTGAACCCACCATGGGCAATATTAGGCCGTCAGCCCCTACGTCAAGCACTCGGGCAACATGATGGTAATTTTTCGATGGTGGGCGAACCAGCGAGGGCAGTTCGGCAGCTCTAAGACTAGTGATAATACGTTTGATGTCAGAAATACCGAAACCGGAATGTTCCATGTCGATAAATACAAAATCGACATTGGCTGCCTTCAAAATCTGTCCTATGCCAGGCGTCGAAAACTCGAACAATATGTGGCCGACTTTGAGCTTGCTAGAGGCAAACAAACGTTTCATATTAGGTCTCGCCATTTGGTTCTCCCTGGTTTAATAGGACCTATCGATATCGGTGGAAAATAGTTGATGGCCTATCAGTTCGAAGACTCTGGTCAGATGAAGGATAACAGCACTTCGCAATTCAAATCACCCGACGGCAGCAATTTGAGATGACAGGCTATCCTGTAACCAGCTCTCGTCCATGATTCGTAGATTTTAATGGTTGCTGATATAAGCCTCGAAAGGTCACAATCGTCGCGAGGATGTTGCTAGCGAGGCCAGGGGCGTAATTTTGTGAAACCCGATGGGATTCAAAACAGGAAGGAATAGAACAGTGAGGAAAATATGGAAACACAAACTGTGCTGACTCAAGTCAAACGCTGTCTAGATAATATTGATCGTTTTGATCAACAAGTTAATGCATTTATTGCCGTGCTTTCGGAAACTGCGTTGGAAGAGGCTCAGCAAGCGGATGATAATTATGCTGGTGGCGGCGGAGCAGGACTTCTGGCGGGCGTCCCTATCTCGGTCAAAGATTGTATCGACGTCGCCGGTGTCAGATGTACGAACGGTTCGCTTTTTTTTAAGGATTATGTACCAGAAAGAGATGCCTTGATTGTTCAACGTTTGCGGAAAGCTGGTGCAGTAATTGTGGGTAAGACAAACCTTCATGAGTTTGCTTACGGTTCGACAACCCAGAATCCGCACTATGGTCCAACCCGTAATCCGTGGGATCTGACGCGAATTCCTAGTGGATCGAGTGGGGGGGCCGGGGCTTCCCTGGCAGCGGACATGTGCGTGGGCGCTGTAGGTTCGGACACGGGCGGCTCGGTCCGCACTCCGGCTGCAATTAATGGCGTCACCGGCTTGCGACCAACAATGGGTTCGATTCCGATGACAGGAAGTTTTACCCGAATTTGCCCCGCAATCGATACAGTCGGGCCCCTTGGAAAATCGGTAGACATCGTGGCTCGTATGTTTACCGCCATGGCTGGTTACGATGATGACGACATTTATTCGGTTCGGCATTCTTGGAGCGATGCATTCCAAGAGATGTCTTCCGGTATAGCAGGGCTCCGAATCGGTCTCCCGCGACATTTTTTCTTTGACGACCTAGAGCCGGGAATCGGAGACGCAGTAGAGGAGGCAGCGACTCAGATGGGACAACTTGGGGCCGTGATTAGTGAGATTGAATTGGAGGGGGCAGATAGCGCTCAACAAGACGTAATGCCCATGGTTTGGGCTGATGCCTACGAGTACCATCGGGAGCGTGTAGAAGACGCGCCTGAGCTGTTCGGACAGGACGTACGGGATCGAATTCTACTGGGTCGGGATATTTCTGGTAGGGACTACGCAGCTGCGTTACGGGCTCGTGAAAGATGGAATCGGGTCGTCGATCGTGCGTTGCAGGAAGTAGACGTTATTCTTACGCCGACGACTCCTAGGGTGGCCCCATCGATCGAGGCGAGTAGCGATATGTTGGCCACTACCCATCATTTGACTCGATTCACGTACCTATTTTCTTGGTCTGGTTTGCCAGGGTTGTCGATCCCGTGTGGATTTACAGCAGACGGGTTACCCATCGGCGTGTTGTTAAACGGCCGACCTTATGAAGAGGGCACGCTGTTTCGGGTTGGGTTGGATTATCAGGCTAACACAGACTGGCACCAGCGAAAGCCACCGCTGTTGTCGGAAACTGTTTGACAAAAATCTGCCGAAATTCTAATTAAAAAAGGATCGAGCATGAAAGTTTTGATAACCGGAGGAGGTGGATTCATAGGTGTTCGGTTGGCACGCGCCTTGATTGACAGAGGTTTTTTGACTGGGGTTGCAGGTGATGAAGAGCCCATTGATGAGGTTCTATTATTTGACTCGGTTGATGCCCCCGAACTTTTTGGGAAGAAAGAGGGCGGCATCGCGATTCGTCGCACTATCGGAGATATCTCAGACCGGGAGACAGTTAGAGGTTTAATCGATCGGGACGACATTTCGGTATTTCACCTCGCATCAGTCGTTAGCGGCGGGGGTGAAAAAGATTTTGACCTCGCAATGCGAGTCAACCTCGATGGCGGACGGTATTTGCTCGAAGAACTTCGTGCGCTTCATGGGTTACAGCGAATCGTATTTGCCAGTTCGATTGCTGTATTTGGTGGTGCCGGGATGCCCAGCCGTGTCGGCGATACGGTTAAGCAGACGCCTCAAACAACTTACGGTGTCACGAAGGCGATTCTAGAGCTATTGATTAATGACTATACCCGCAAAGGATTTCTTGACGGACGGAGTGCTCGGCTACCGACAGTGATCATCCGACCCGGAAAGCCGAATCTCGCAGCGTCGAGTTTTGTCAGTGGTGTTTTTCGCGAGCCGTTGGATGGCGTTGATTTTGATGTACCGGTGCCGCTTGATACTGTGATGCCTGTGTTGGGTTACCGGGCGATCGTCCAGAATCTGGTTGAGCTACACGAAGTTGATAGTGAGCGTTTAGGCGACGATCGAGGTGTGGGGTTACCAAGCCATACAGTTACAGTTCAGGAGATGATCGATGCTTTGCACGCGGTGAGTGGTAATCGCTTGCTGGGAAAGATCGCTGTGAAGCCGGATCCGTTTATTGTCGGAATCTGCCGGACTTGGCCCCAAGACTGCGAGAATACGCGAGCAACGGAACTCGGATTACAGAAAGAGAGAAATCTTGAGGAGATTGTTCGATATTACATCGAGGATTATCTCGAAAGTTAACTAACAGGGAGTCAATCAAGGTATGAACGACAAAAAACGCCGTCGTAGCGCCGAATGGTTTGGAAAAGCTGACAAAGATGGATTCACTCATCGTAGCTGGATGAAGAACCAAGGCATCCCGGATGATCAGTTTGATGGGCGGCCTGTGATTGGCATATGCAACACCTGGTCGGAATTGACTCCTTGTAATGCGCATTTTCGAGAATTAGCTGAGAAGGTAAAGCGAGGGGTTTTGGAGGCGGGCGGATTTCCCCTTGAGTTTCCCGTAACCTCTACAGGGGAAACATTGATGCGACCGACAGCCATGTTGTTTCGGAACTTGGTCAGCATGGATGTTGAAGAATCAATTCGTGCCAACCCGATCGACGGGGTCGTCCTATTGGTTGGATGCGATAAAACCACACCAGC
>ERZ651768.2980-NODE-2980-length-11502-cov-4.635449_pt1 | contig 11502 bp, 10 predicted proteins | sample MGYA00514754_ERZ651768 | MGnify/ENA metagenome assembly ERZ651768 | reverse complement strand
CCCTTTTACAGAAGCTACTGAAGAAGGAGTGACAACTTTAAACTCGTTGTCCTTTTGTTTTTTAATATCAAATAGAATAAAACCATCTTCTACATTTACTTCTTTATTAATTATATTATTTTTTAGATCGCCACCTACATAAACTTTTGAATCTTTATGCACTTTAATTAAAGAACCATCATCTAAATATGCAAACATAATAAATCCATCATTACCTGTAATTAATAAATCTTTATTATAAAGTTCTAGACCAGGGTTAATTTTATTTGTTAATTGTTTTCGTTAAAGTGAACTATTAGACTAATTTAATTATTTTCAAAAGAAAATTTTTTTTCATAGCCTTCTCCTTTAGGTCTTCCTAAATGACTCATAAGAATACATGAACCTTTATTATTTAGTATGTAGTTAATTGTTCTTAATGAATTTTTTATTCTTGTGTTATCTGATACTTCTAGATTAGAATTTAGTGGCACATTATAATCAACTCTAATTAGTGCTATTTTATTTTTGAAATTTATATCAGTTATCAAATTCATTCTACTAATATTTTTCAGAAGATTTTATAATTCTATCATTGATACTTGTACCAATTGATTTGTCTGGTAATAAAGTTGTTATTATAATATCGATATCCATATTATCCAATAAATACAAAGATGAATATAAATTTTTTGAGGCTTCGTTAAGTGAAGAATTTTTTGATAATACTATTTGCAAATTATCATCTACTAATCTATTTTTTTTATTGAAACAAAGAATTCCTATTTTTTTATTTTTATGTTCATTAATTAATTCTTTTATGTTTCCAACAAATAACTTTTTAGTTGGAGAATAATGATTTTTGAAAGACCCAGGTAAAAAATTTTTATTTGTAAAATTGTAGTCAACTTTTCCAATAGTTTTTTCAATATTTTCAATGGTTAAGCTTCCTAATCTATAGATAATTGTTTTATTTTTTTTAAAACCAATAATTGTTGATTCAATTCCGATTGAGCAATTCCCATCATTTAATATATAATCAATTCCATCATCAAAATTTTGGAGAACATGATTAACACAGGTTGGTGATACATATCCAAACATATTTGCACTAGGTGCTGCAATTGGAAAATCAAGTTTTTCTAAAAGTTTTAATGTAATTCTGTTATTTGGAATTCTAAATCCCACAGTTTTTAAATTGGATGTTGTAATATCAGGTATTATATTTTTTTTTTCAAATAATATTGTTAATGGTCCGGGCCAATAAATATCATTTAATAATTTTGCTTTTGATGGAATTTTTTTAACATATTGACTTATTTTTTCTATTGAATTTGTATGACAGATTAATGGATCGTTTTGAGGTCTTTTTTTTAGTTTAAATACTTTACTAACTGCTTTTTTGGATAAAGCATTTGCACCTAATCCGTATACAGTTTCTGTAGGTATTACAACTATGTTATCTTTTTTTAAATTTAAAATTGCTAAATCTAAATTTTTTCCTGTATTAATCATTTTTTAAATAATAATGAGCTATCTCCATAGCTTAAAAATCTGTAATTATTTTTTATAGCGAACTTATAAAGTTTTTTCCAATCCTCTCCAATGAATGCAGCAATTAATAGAATAAGTGTTGATTTTGGATAATGAAAATTTGTTATGAGCTGGTCACACATTTTAAAGTTATATCCAGGTAAAATAAAAATGCTTGTGTTTAAGTTTATAACATTTAATTTATTTTTTTCCATATAATTAATTATTTCTTCCATACTTTCTTTTTTAGTTAGTTTATTGCTCATTTTATTATATAGGAATTTTTCAATATTTAAATTGTTGTATTTTTCATTAATCATTTGTCCTACTAGATATATTGATTCTAAAAATCTCATGCTTGTAGTTCCAACAGCTGTTATATTATTAGAATTATATATGTTTATTATATTTTTTTTATTAAAACTGATAACTTCTGAATGCATATTATGTCGATTTATATCTTTAGTCGTAACTGGTTTAAAAGTTCCTATCCCAATATGTAACGTTATAAAATCAATTAGAAAATTTTTGTTCATTTTCTCTATTAATGATTTTGTGAAATGTAGGCCTGCAGTAGGTGATGCGATCGATCCTTGATCTTTTGAGTAAATGGTTTGGTAAGTAATTAAGTCTTCTGGTAAGGAGTTTCTTTTTAAGTATGGAGGAAGTGGTATTTTTCCAAAAATTTCAAGTATTTCTAACCAAGTTTTATTTTTGTTCCAAGTGAATATTACTTTATTATTGTTTAGTTGTTTCGCTTTTAAAGTAATGTCATTATTGGATTTGTCAATTGTTTGATTTTCTTTCCATTTTTTTATATTTTTTATTATTGTCTTAACAACAACTTTCTTTTTATTAAATAGTAAATTTTGATAATTCTCATTGAATAGATTAATTACTAAAATTTCAATTTTTGCATTATTTCTGTTTTTAAATATAAGTCTAGCATTAACAACTTTTGAATTGTTAAAAAAAACCGACGAGTCTGAAGGTATATTTTTATCAATGTTATAAAATTTTTGATTTATAAATTTACCTTCTTTGTAAACTAATAATTTAGAATCATCCCTTTTTGATTTAGGGTATTTTGCAATCCTATCATTTCTTAAACTATAATTATAGTTATCTAAATTTAAATTGCTACTCATGTACAGATAAAAAAATTTTTATGGTCTTAGTTTTCTAACTTCTGATCCTGTTTTCCATAGCTCTGAATTTCTTAATTCTTTTAATTCTTTTTCTAAATTTATTCTATAATCACTTTTTTGATTTGCTTCAATTGTTATTTTAGTTTCATTTCCTGTCTCTACAGATTCATATAGTTCTTCAAAAATAGGGTATACTGCATCTCTAAATTTTTTCCACCAATCCAGTGCACCTCTTTGAGCAGTTGTAGAACAGTTAGCATACATCCAGTCCATTCCATTTTCTGCAACTAGAGGATATAATGATTGTGTTGCCTCTTCTACAGTTTCATTAAAGGCTTCTGACGGAGAATGACCTTTTTTCCTTAAAATATCATATTGAGCTGCAAAAAGACCTTGAATAGCGCCCATTAATGTTCCTCTCTCACCAGTTAAATCACTGTATACTTCTTTTTTAAAAGTAGTTTCAAAAAGATACCCTGAACCAACTCCTATACCTAAAGCTATGACTCTATTTCTTGCATTTCCTGTAGCATCTTGATGTATTGCAAAGCTTGAGTTTAATCCATTTCCTGCTACAAAAAGTCTTCTTAAACTGGTACCAGATCCTTTTGGTGCAACTAATATTACATCTATGTTATTGGGTGGGTTAATTCCAGTATGATCATTATATGTGATACCAAAACCATGAGAAAAATATAGTGCCTTTCCTTTTGTTAAATATTTTTTTATTCTTGGCCATACACTTATTTGTCCAGCATCTGATAATAGATATTGAATAATTGTTCCTTTATCGCAAGCTTCATCTATGTCAAATAAATTTTTTCCTTCTATCCATCCATCTGAAATAGCTTTATCCCAAGATTTTGAATTTTTTCTTTGTCCAACAATAACATTAAAACCATTGTCTTTCAAATTCAATGATTGACCAGGGCCTTGTATTCCATAACCAATAACAGCAATGATTTCATTTTTTAAGTACTCGACTGCTTTATTTAAAGGAAATTCTTTTCTAGTTACAACTTCTTCTATTGTACCACCAAAATTAATTTTTGCCATAATTTATTTGTTTAATATTTAATTTATTTGATTTTATTTTTTCAAGCTCTTTTATAAAATTTTCAGTTTTTCTTTTTGATTTAGATACTGCAACTCTACCAGATCTAACAAACTCTAAGATACTTCCAAATTTTTCAAGTTCATTATATAATTTTTGTGTTTCTGATTTAGTGCCTGTTTTTTGGATTATAGTATGATCTTCTTCAATAATTAAAATTTTTGCACCATTTTTTCTAACAATTTTTTCAACATTATCACCTTTAAGAAATATCTTAGTAGATAGCTTATAAAGAGCTATTTCTTGATAATAAGTTTCACCTTCTTCATATAGAAATGCACCTAGAACATCAATTAATTTATTTATTTGATTTAATATTTTAATTATTTTTTCTTTATTTGATTTAACAACAATTGTAAATCTGCTAACACCTTTAACTTCAGTTGTGGATACATTTAGACTATCAATATTTATTTTTCTTCTATTAAATATTATAGTTATGTGATTAAGAAGTCCGGCTTTATTTTCTGTGAGGACAGATAATGTATATTCCTTACTTTCTTTTTTGTAACTTTTGAATTGATATATACCTTTTTTTTTCATTCTAATCTAATATTTGACACTGAATCACCAGATGTAACCATTGGAAAAACATTTTCTTCTTTTTCTACTACAACTTCTAATAAGTAAGCATTTTTATAGTCTAAAAGTTCTTTGATAGATTTTTTAAGTTTTGATTTATTTTCTACTTTATTATTTTTTATACCATAACCTTCTGCTATTTTTGGAAAATCTGGATTTTTCATTTCTGTAAAAGAATACCTGTTTTCAAAAAATAGTTCTTGCCATTGTCTAACCATTCCAAGAAAGTTATTATTTAATATAATGATTTTTACACCAATATTATATTGAGATATTGTTGCTAATTCTTGGATGGTCATTTGAATTCCGCCATCACCAATTATTGCAATAACCTCTCTTTTTGGTTGTCCTAATTTTGCTCCCATAGAAGCTGGTAATGCAAATCCCATAGTTCCTAGTCCCCCAGAAGTAATATTGCTTTTAGGTTTTGTAAATTTATAATACCTGGATGTAACCATTTGGTGTTGTCCTACATCAGTAACTATTATAGATTTTCCATCAGTCATTTCAGATATTAAATGAATTACTTCTGTCATTTTTATTTTTTCACCATCATGATTTAATTCTTTTTTTATAATTTTATTGAATTCTATCTCATCACATTTTTTAAATTCACTAATCCAGTTTTTATATTCATTTTTATTTATAAATGGTAGTAAATTTATAAGTGCTTCTTTTGCATCTGCATTTATAGCAATATCTGCTTTAATAATTTTATTAATTTCAGATGGATCTATTTCAATATGAATAACTTTAGCATTAATTCCATATTTTGATGTATCTCCTGTAACTCTATCATCAAATCTCATTCCTATTGCTATTAATAGATCTGCTTCATTAGTTTTAATATTTGGTCCATAATTACCGTGCATGCCAAGAAAGCCTACATAGTTTTTATGATTACAACTTATAGCAGATAGACCTAAGAGAGTAGATGCTATTGGAATTCCAGATTTTTCTGAGAATTGAATTAATTCTTTTTCAGCATTTGAAAGTAAAACACCTTGTCCAACTAAAATCAAAGGTTTTTTTGAATTGTTTATTAGATCAGAAGCTTTTTTAATGGAATCTTTATTTAGTATAGGATAGGGATGATAGCTACGAATTTTTTCACATTTTTTATATGTAAATTTTGTTTTTGCAAACTGTGCATCTTTAGTGATATCAATTAGTACAGGTCCTGGTCTTCCTGATGCAGCTATATAAAAAGCTTTAGACATAATTTCAGGAATTTTATCAGCATTTGTAATTTGATTATTCCATTTTGTTACAGGCATGGATATTCCTATAACATCAGATTCTTGAAATGCATCTGTTCCAAGTAAATGTGATGGTACCTGTCCTGTTATACATACGAGAGGAGTTGAATCAATCTGTGCGTCAGCTAATCCTGTAATTAAATTTGTTGCTCCTGGACCTGATGTTGCAAAACAAACACCAACTTTTCCAGAAACCCTAGAATATCCTTGAGCTGCATGGATTGCCCCCTGTTCATGCCTAGTTAATATGTGATTTAATTTGTCTGAATAATTATATAAAGCATCATAAATAGGCATAATTGCTCCTCCAGGATATCCGAAAATAGTTTGAACTCCTTCCTTAACTAAAACTTGCATGATTGCATCAGAACCACTTATTTTTTTCATTATTAGTCAGTTACACATCCTTTAGATGCAGATGAAACAGTATTAATATATTTTTTTACAACTCCTTTATTATATTTATTAGTTGGTAATTTTAAATTTTTAATTCTTTTGTCAAATTCTAAATTATCAATTTTTAACTCTATTTTGTTATTAATAGAATCTATTTTAATAATATCTCCATTTTTAACTATAGCTATAGGTCCTCCATCAAAAGATTCAGGTGAAATATGTCCAACGAAAAATCCATGTGATCCTCCAGAAAATCTTCCATCAGTAATTAAAGCCACATCTTTACTAAGTCCTGCTCCAACTACTGCAGATGTTGGCTTAAGCATTTCAGGCATTCCAGGACCACCTTTTGGTCCAGAATTTCTAATTACAATAACATCACCTTGTTTAATTTCATTTTCTATTCCTTTTATAGCATCAAATTCATTTTCATATACTTTAGCAGAACCTTCAAAAATTTCACCTTCTTTTCCTGTTATTTTAGCTACTGCACCTTCAGGTGCTAAATTTCCATACAATATTTGAATATGCCCTGTTTTTTTTATAGGATTTGAGAAAGGCTTTAAAATTTTATTATCAATTTTACAATCTATTTCTTTAAGATTTTCATTAATTGTTTTTCCAGTAACGGTCATACAATTACCATGTAAAAAACCATTGTCTAACATATATTTCATTACAAGAGGAGTTCCCCCAATTTTATGAAGGTCTTCCATTAAGTAATCTCCGCTTGGTTTTAGATTTGCTATAAATGGAATTTTATTACTAAAACTTTGAAAATCTTCCAGTGATATAGTTATATCAACAGATTTAGCCATAGCAATTAAATGTAAAACAGCATTGGTAGATCCACCTAATGCAATTGTTATGGCAATAGCATTTTCAAATGCTTTTTTAGTCATTATGTCTTTAGGTTTAATATTTTTTTTAAGCAAATTTTTAATAGCTTTTCCTATTGAATTTGTTTCATTTTTTTTGTCTATGCTTTCAGCAGGGTTCGATGAGCTGAATGGTAGACTCATTCCTAATGCTTCAATTGCTGAGGACATAGTATTAGCTGTGTACATTCCACCACATGCACCTGGTCCAGGTATACTATTTTTTATTATTCCCTTGTAATCTTCCTCAGATATTTCTCCTTTAATTTTCGATCCATAAGCCTCAAATGCGGAAACAATATTTAATTTTTCATTTTTCCATTTTCCAGATTTTATTGTTCCACCGTATACTAGAATTGAGGGTCTATTTATTCTTCCTATTGCCATCATTGCACCTGGCATATTCTTGTCACAACCAACAACTGTTATTAAACCATCATAGTACTGTGCTTTTACAATAGTTTCTATAGAGTCAGCAATAACTTCTCTTGATATAAGAGAATATGTCATTCCTTCAGTTCCGTTAGTTATTCCATCACTAACTCCTATGGTATTAAAAATTAATCCTATAAGGCTTTCATTAGTAATACTTTTTTTTACTTGATGAGATAGTATGTTAAGGTGCATATTACATGGATTTCCCTCATATCCAGTACTTGCAATACCAATTTGAGGTTTTGACATATCCTCCTCTTTTAACCCAATAGCATAAAGCATTGCCTGTGCAGCTGGCAGAGAATCATCTTGAGTTATTGTCTTACTAAATTTATTTAAGCTCATAATAAAAAAACCATTCTAATAAAGAATGGTATTAGACATATCTTCTAAAGAATAATATCTTTATATTAGTTTAAAGTAAAAATAACCATTTTGGATAAAAATCATATTTATCAAACTAGTTTAATTTTTTAAATTTGTAATAATGATTTCTAATGACGCAGTAGTTTTTGGCATTTTAATGGTTGTTTTAGGGTTTGTTTTTTACACTTCAAATCTAAAATCCTCTTTTTGGAAGAAGTTTTATACTTTTTTTCCTGTAATATTATTGTGTTATTTTATTCCCTCTTTATTAAATACTACTGGAATTGTTTCTCCAGAAAAATCAAACCTATATTTTGTTGTCTCAAGATATTTATTACCAACATCATTGGTCCTCCTTACCTTAAGTGTTGATTTGAAAGAGATAAGTAAACTTGGTTCAAAAGCATTAATAATGTTTTTTACTGGGACTGTTGGAATAATTATTGGAGGTCCTATTGCAATAATTATAGTAAAAAACTTATTTCCAAATTTAGTTTTAATAAATCCAGAAGAGTTGGCAAGAGGTATGACTACTATAGCTGGTAGTTGGATAGGAGGGGGAGCTAACCAGACAGCAATGAAGGAAATTTTTAATGTTGATGGAGAGTTATTTTCAAAAATGGTCACTGTAGATGTTTTAGTAGGTAATGCTTGGCTTGCTGTTCTTTTGATTGGTGTAGGAAAAACTGTTTTTATAGATAAATTTTTAGGTGCGGATAGCAGTTCAGTTGAATCTGTAAAAGAGAAAATAGAAAAGTATAACTTGAGTATTGCAAGAATACCTGATTTAAAGGAACTTATTTATGTGCTCACAATTGGTTTTGGTATTACTGGAATTTCTCATTTAATTGCTGATAATATTGCTCCATATCTATTAAATAATTTTCCTAGTTTAGAAAAGTATAGTTTAACATCTAGTTTTTTTTGGTTAATTGTGATGGCTACAACTTTTGGAGTTATCCTTTCATTTACTAGATTAAGAGATTTAGAAGGTGTTGGTGCTTCTAAAATTGGTACTATTTTTATATATATTTTAGTTGCTACAATTGGATTACAAATGAACTTATTTACAGTTTTTGATAACCCTGGACTTTTTTTAATTGGATTAATATGGATTTCTGTACATGTGATTTTATTGTTTATTGTAGCAATTCTTATTAAAGCTCCATATTTTTTTGTTGCTGTTGGTAGTCAAGCAAATGTAGGTGGTGCAGCATCAGCACCAGTAGTTGCAGCAGCTTTTCATCCATCTTTAGCAGCTGTTGGAGTTTTACTTGCAGTTTTAGGATATGCTGTTGGTACATACGCTGCATATATATGTGGTATTATAATGCAATCAATAGTTTAATTACCGTGAGAAAATATTGATATTTTAGGTTTTAACTCTCCTCTTAGAAAGAGATTATATTCATCACATGTTAAATATCCTTTATTATCACTAAATGGACATGTTTTATATATTTTAGAAATTTCAGTTTCTGTTATCATTACAGAACTTCCTTTGCAGACAGGACAAATTTTTTTATTATTTGGACATTCAATATATCTATATGAAAATAATTCAGTCAATATATTTTCAATATTTTTTTCTTTTTCTAAGACATTTTTAGTATTTGATAATTCTAAAAATTTTATAGCTTCTTCAAAATATTTTCCTAGAGTTCCCTTCATTTCAATATATTTATTTAACCAATTAATAGACTGTTTGTATTTATTAATAAAAAAAGAATTTTTACCAAATAAGAATGTAATTTCTGAGGGTACTAATTTAGAATTTAAAATAATATTTTTTAATAATGAATCAGCAGAACTATAATTTTCTTTCAGTATGTGATTTTCTGCTGTTTTAATTATTTTGTCAGTTTGTGATTTCTCGATATTCTCTTGAGAATAAATAGAATTATTTATGTAAAATAAAGAAAATAGCAATAAAATTTTTTTCAATCTATTGCTTTTGAGTGAACAACAATTCCTTTTCTCTTGAAGACTTGAATGTTAAATTTTTTTCTTATGAGTGTTGATAAGTTGTATTGTAATTCTGAGATATCATTATTTTTTTTGTTGAAAATTGTCATAGAAATTATATTTTTTAAAAAGCTATAATTTGAACACATAAGTTTTATTTCATTTTTAAAAAAATTTTTCCATCTATTTCTGTAGAATTCTTCATGTGAACTACCATTCCAAAGAAAACTTAATTGTATTTCCCCATAATTATATCTGTATATAGCTGAAATCTTATTGTAAAAAAAAATAAAATCTTTAGAGTTTTTTAGATTATAATTATTAATTAATTTAGAAGTTTTATCTAGAATACCAATTGAGTTAGTTTTTTTTTGATATGTATTGATGGAAGTAGAAATTAAAAATTTAATTAGCGATGATTGGCTTTCTTTTTGGACCTTTTTTAAGATGTAATTTTTATCTGCCTTAAATAGCTTGATTTTCATATTTAAATTTAAACATATTTTACTAAATTAGTTACATTGATTTATGTTTGATTTATTATTTAGCATGATAGATTAGCATAGACTTTAAATATTAATAATTTTACTTTTTATTTTTGCAAGAATTATTAAATTTTTATTTATATTGGACAATAACTTTACTTTAACTATATGAAAAAATTTTACTTATATTTTATACTTTTTTTTACAGTTTCTTTAGTTTCATTCTCATCATTTTCACAAGCACTAGTTTCTGGTGTAATTGTTGATGGTTCGTCTAACGAACCTTTGATTGGTGCTAATATTTCAATTAAAGAAACTACAATTGGTACATTCAGTGGCTTGGATGGATCATTTTCTTTTACTGCTGATGTTTCTACATCATCAGTTGTCCTTATTTCCTATTTAGGTTATGAGGATATTGAGGTTCCAGCTGGAGCCGATTTGGGTGTAATTAAATTAACAGCTCTAAATATATCTTTAGATGAAATTAAAATTACAGCTGATTATGGAGTAGACAGACGTCTTCCTGCAACTTTTTCTAATGTATCTACTCAATATATTGAGGAGTATGCAGGTACACAAGAAGTTCCAGAACTTCTTAAATTCACTCCTGGTGTTTATACTACCAAAGAAGGTGGTGGAGTAGGAGATTCTAGAATTTATATTAGAGGTTTTGCTCAGGAAAACATTACTGTTATGATCAATGGGGTTCCCGTTAATGATATGGAAAATGGTAGAGTATATTGGTCAAACTGGAATGGACTTGGTGATGTAACTTCTGCAATGCAAGTTGTAAGAGGTCTAGGTGCTTCTAAACTTGCTATTGGCTCGATTGGTGGAACTATTAATATTATAACTAAATCTGTAGATTCTAAAAAAGGCGGTTCATACATGCAGCAAGTTTCTGATTATGGTCAGTTTAAAGAGACAATATCTTATAACACTGGAAGAATGAATGGTGATTGGGCTATATCTGCTTTACTTTCTAAAACAGATGGTAAAGGCTATGTTGATGGTACTTATGTAGATGCATTGACTTATTTTCTTTCTATTTCTAAAGAATTTAGTGAAAATAGCACTTTTGTTTTAACAGCTGTTGGTGCTCCACAAAAGCATGGTCAGAGAGATCAATATTTAAGTCCTGCTGAAGTTGATATGTATGGTCATAAGTATAATAGAGATTGGGGAATGCACAATGGCGAAGAATTGAATGGTAGAAATAATTATTATCATAAACCTCATATTGTACTAAACCATTATTATAATGTTAATGATAAAACTACATTAAATTCTTCTATTTACGCATCTTATGGAAAAGGTGGTGGATCAGGACCATTAGGTAGCACATCTAGATATTATGGA
>ERZ651768.2978-NODE-2978-length-11504-cov-4.615822_pt1 | contig 11504 bp, 6 predicted proteins | sample MGYA00514754_ERZ651768 | MGnify/ENA metagenome assembly ERZ651768 | reverse complement strand
GATTCGTTATCGATGTTTTGAATCTCAGGCGCAGCCGCCTGCATGCGGTATGCGAGTTCAAATGAATTAATTCGGGCCTCCAGTTTGTCGTCGTGCCCACGCTCGCTGAGATGCTCCTGGTTAATTTGCGCCAGCAGATCGAGTTCACGGCGTTGTTGGGCTAACGGTTTGCCGTGTTTGTCGATGAACGGAATTTTGGCCTTATCAATCGGGGTGGCTTTGGTGCCTATCTGTGTCCCGTGAAAGTATGAGGGTAGAAAAGCGGATGACCATGCGTTCATTCCACCGTGTGTACCGGTGGGTTTGAATGTGATGTAGCCGGGGAGGTTTTGGTTTTCAAATCCCAAACCATAGTTGAGCCACGAACCCATTGACGGGCGGATAAAAGTATCCGATCCAGTGTGAAGTTCAAGCAGAGCTGAGCCGTGACGAGAATTCGAGCCGAACATCGACTTGATGAAACAAAGCTCATCCGACATTGAGGCAATGTGCGGGAAAATATCAGAAGCCCATTGGCCGCATTGGCCGTACTGCTTGAAACTGTAAGGTGATGCCACAAGGTTGCCTGTGGCGCTGGAAACAATGCGCGGTTTTTTGCCGGGATATGGCTTGCCAGTATCGCGCTGGAGAGCTGGGCGGTAGTCAAACGTATCGACCTGTGAAACACCGCCATGCATGAATAGAAAGATGATCCGCTTGGCTTTTGCGGGAAAATGAGGGGCGCGCTGGGCGAGCGGGTTTTCCGGCGAGACAGCCTTGGCTTCCTCACCAAGCAAACCGGCAAGAGCCAACGCACCAAAACCGGTACTCGACTTCTGGAGCATCTCCCGTCGAGTCATCGGCAGGGCATCAAAACCGCTGCAATATTTACCTCGTTCGCTCACTCGAAAAACAGTACGAACAGGATGCCATTCTTGTTCGATAAAAACACGACTAAAAAATCAGTCCAAAAACATGAACTCATTTGATGAAAACAGCACTTGGGCAAAACTCTTCCAGGCTTGCGCTTTGGCCTTGGTGGCATCGTCGCCGGCTCGGCCAAGAGCGTGTTCGGCAAAGTCGACTGCACGCCTGGTTTCGGCGGCGCTTGGTTTGCGGTGTAAAATAGCTGCGTAAATCTGATTTGCTGATTCGGCAAAATCGAGAGCTTTCGCAGCACGCTTGGCCAGGCGCTCACTGGCCTTGGCCACGAGATCGTGGTTCATCATGAACAACGCCTGCGCTGCGCTGACTGTGCTGCTGCGCTGGCCTTGGATAACGGCGGGATCACCAAAGTCGAATGCCTGCAGTACGTCAAATGTGCCACTACGAATCACCGGCAAATAGACCGTGCGACTGGAGCCGTAAAAGTACGGGTGATTATTTTGCGAAACGTACTGGCGTGGATCGTACGTCATCAATTGCCCCTTCATTCCCCAGTCGATCGAACCGCCAGTAAAGAGAAGTGAGTCACGAACTTCCTCGGCATAAAGGCGTCGACGATTAAAGCGCCACCAAAGTTTGTTGCCCGGATCCACCGCATACGCCTGCTCATTGTGTTGCGAGCTCATTTGGTAGGCAGCGGAATTCATGATAATACGGTGCATCTTTTTGATCGACCAACCGTTGTCGACAAATCGCATCGTCAACCAGTCGAGCAGCTTCGGATGAGTTGGGCGTAGGCCGAGTTTGCCGAAGTTATCCGGAGTGCGGACGATTCCTTCGCCGAAATGCCAGAGCCAAATTCGGTTCGCCATCACCCGGGCTGTGAGTGGGTTTTCGTTTGATGTGAGCCATTCGGCAAAGCCTGCCCGACCGCTGGCATTCCTGGAAGGGGTTGTAGTTTGTTTGCTGGTTACAACACGCAGGTAACCGCGTGGCGCAAGTTCGCCTTGTGTCATGTAATCGCCACGAAGGTGAATCTTTAAGTCCCCGGCCTTTCCCTCCTTTACCGCCATCGCTTTTGGCACTTTGGGATGTTTTTTCTCAGTGTCGCTGAGCTGTTTTTGGAGTCGCTTTAGTTCCTCCTGCTCCGTTTTTGGAAAAAGTTTTTCGACGTCCTTTGGCGTTTTGAACGGGCCATTTTTGTCGTGAATCAACGAGTGCAGAGAATCTCTTTCATGAGTTGCAGCAAAACGCGAACGGATATTTTCAATTAGTTTTTCGTCGATTAGCTCGCGTGGGTTTTCGATATATTTACGCCATTCATTGAGAGGCGATTTTTTGTCTTTTGAGATCTGTTTCAGATGTCCAATCCATTGTTGCGTGAAAGTGTTGTGGAGGTGAGCCAAGCCGTCCGCCGCCAGGAGATCAGATTGATCACTGGGCAGAACCAAAAGTTTGTCGATGTGTGGTGTGGGAGTGGCCCAATCGAACTTGAGGACATTTATTCCCGCATCAAGTTGGAAGGTGCCTTCCCAGAACCACTTTTGAGAGTCGGGATACCAAGTGCCGGTGACGCTGCCGGTTGCCATCTCATTGATTAATTTGTTATTAATGCTCAATTTGGCTGGGCGCGAATCGGCAGCAGCGTAGCGCATATGTAATGAATATTTGCCGGCCTTTTCGATTGGTAAATCGAACTCAACCTGAGTGGGGCCGCTGCTCAGCAAAACACCGATGCCCTTGCCGTAGCCATCGAATGTTTTTAATCCATTCCCTCTAGTAAAATTTTCAGCCTCAATGAGCAGCATGCCCTCGGTTTTTTCTTTCGGTTGCTCTTCGAGTTCTTTGAGGGTGAATTGAATGCGGGCTTCTTTTCGCAGCTTAACCAAAGCACCGATAAGATAATCCGCTGCAACACTGCGCGCTTGAGCGGTGATGGATTTGGCGGACTTGGATTTGAGACTCTCAATTGTCTGCTTTTGTTTTTTTACCTCCTTGTCTACTAGTTCGCGTTTGGCGCGCAAATCTGCTGAGCCAAGTTCCACCTCGTGCCACTGGGCGACAACCTTGTGGTTATCCATCGTGTGGGTGCTTTTGAAGATGCCGGCAAGTGAGTAGTAATCCCGAGTGGGGATCGGATCGAATTTGTGGTCATGGCAACGGGCGCAGCCAATTGTCATTCCCATGAACGCTCGGCCAAGCGTGTCCAGTTGTTCGTCGATGATGTCCATTTCCATTTTTCGACCATCATCTTCAGCAAGCATCTTCGCGCCTACGCTCAGAAACCCCGTTGCAATAAGTTGGGAGTGCCGTAACTCATCCGATTCGTTTTTGCTCAAAGGAAGCAAGTCTCCCGCAATTTGCTCTTGGACAAAGCGATTGTAGGGCTTGTCTTCATTAAACGAATTAATGACATAATTCCTATAGCGAAAGGCGTTGACGTAGGCCAAGTTTTCATCGAGGCCATTACTGTCTGCGTAACGTGCCACGTCCAGCCAGTGCCGTCCCCATTTCTCACCGTAGTGTGGAGAGGCGAGCAGGCGTTCTACGGTTTTGCTGAATGCGTTGGGTGATTTGTCGGCTAGGAAGGCTTCGATTTCAGCAACTGTCGGCGGAAGACCGGTCAGGTCGTAGGTGGCCCGGCGAATGAGCGTGCGCCTGTCGGCCGGCGTGGCGTGGCGGAGGCCGTTTTCTTCAAGCTGCGAGAGGATGAAACAGTCGAGATCCTCCCTTGGCCAAGCGCTGTCGTTGACGTTTGGCAGGGCAGGTTCACTTGGTTTGCGGAACGACCAAAACTTCCGCGCCTGCTCGAAGTCTATCTCATTCGACTCGGCTTTGGCTAATGTGCCTCTGCGGGGATCGGGTGCGCCCATGTCGATCCACTGCTTGAAGTCGGCGACGACCGACTTTGCCAAGCGGCTCTTGGGCGGCATGACCAGCTCCGAGTCGAGGTACGTGACGGCGCGGTAAAGGTTGCTCTCGTCCGGTTTGCCGGGGATGACCGCCACCAACCCCGACTCGCCCCTGCCGCGGACGCCCTCGCGCAGATCGAGCCGCAGTTTGCCCTCGAGTTTCCCGTTTTTCTCGGCCTCAGCCGAGTGGCACTTGTAGCAGTTTTCCACCAGGACTGGCCGGATTTTTTTCTCAAAAAAGTCCAGCCCGTCCTCCACGGCCGCCAATGCTCCCGGCGCGGTCAGCAGGCCAGCCGCAAACGGAAAACAAAGGGCTCTGGCGATGGGATGCAAAACGGGAAAAAGTGCTTGGCAGTCTGGCCGGGTTATTTCTCCACGAACCAGATGTTTCGAAACTGCAGCGGGTTGTCGTGGCCCTGAAGCCTGATTGGGCCAGGCCTGCCCTCAGGACCGCTTCGGCTTCCGGGGCATTTGCTGTCGATCTCAATGTTATTGTGGATGACGATTCCGTTTAGGCGGATGGTCAAGAGTGTGTTTTTGAGCTTTCTGCCATCCTTCACGACGGCGTTGGTGAAATCGACATCGTAGGTCTGCCACTGCAACGGCGGCAGACAGGCATTCACGTCGCTGGCCCGCTTGGTGTAAATGCCACCGCACTCGTTGTTCAGCCCCTCGAGGCCAAACGAGTCCAGCACCTGCACCTCATAATCGTCCACCTGATAAAAGCCGCTGTTGCCCCGGCCTTGGCCGCGGGCCGCCGGCTTGTATGGGAGCAGGAACTCGATGTGCATGTGGTAGTTGTTGAATTTGCGTCTGGTGCGGATGTCTTTTCCGTCCGTGTTGAGCAGGCCGGTTTTGGCATCGACCCGGCCGCCGGTCCATTCGTTTTTGTTGCTGCCGTCAAACAGCACGATGGCTCCCTGGGGAGGCTTTTTGCCCAGCGTGCCGCTTTTGCGGACAACGTGCTCCAGGCGGAATGTTTCCCCGTCGGTGTAATGACCCTCGGCCACGCCGCTGTCGGTGGTCATCCCGGCGGCTCGGTGGCCGGTCGGCGGGAACTTCCTTGTGGCGCTGAACTCATCGGCCGGCTTGGCAAGGTAGCGGCGTTTCCCGCTGGCAGCCTCGAACTCGCCGCGCCCCTCATCGACCCAGCCCTCGAGCAGTGACTTGTTTTTGCCGTCCCACCCGGCGCCGGGCAGTCCGCCTGGCAGGAGGATTGCCTGGAATTTACCTCCCCCGAGCGCGATCACCTGAGCGCCGAGCTTGTTGCCGGCGGAAGTTTTACCGACGTATTCGCCCTGGATTTTGAAATCGACTGGAAGCGTAGGGTCTGACGGATTGGTCCATAACCCATTAGCGGCCTGCGTGGAGACCAAGCCAATGGCCAGCGAGAAAAGGAGGATTGTAGCTTTCATGAAAACGAATGCCGACAACCTACCCGCTTGGCCAAGGGGAGGGAAGTCCTTTGCGTCACCTCCGGCTGCCTAGCGGCCGGGCGCGGAGGTTGCGGAATCGCACGACCCCGCCGGAGCCGTGATGCTGGATGCCGAACCGGCCCCGCAACGAGCGACCATCCTCAAGGTCGGAAATCAGCCGGCCATTGATCCATGTTTGAATCCGCGGCCCGACGGCACGCACGCGGAATTTGTTCCACTTGTCGTCGCGGAACAGCCCCCTGTTTTTTTGCCTCATCGCAGCGGTTTGCTTTGCGCCCTTCGGGAACAGCCAACCGCCCAGCCCGATGCCGTAAACGCCGCCGTTTTTGCCGGCGGATTCGCGCTCGACCTCGCACTGGTAGCCCTTGGGCTTTCCGGTTTCACCGAACAGCCGAAACCCCAGCCCGGAGTTGAAATGGTCGTCTTTTGCGGCGGCTTGCTCGGGGAGTTTCACTTCCGCCTCGACCTCGAAGTCGGCCATCTGCACATCCGAAACGACCCAGACATTCGCCGTGGAGAAGAGATGCAACTCGCCGTTGACCGCCTCGAGTCGGTCCGCCCGGCCGCGCGGCGTCCAGCCCTTGGCCGACTGGCCGTCAAACAATGGCACCCAGCCGCCCTTGGCCAGGGGGGCAGTGGCCGGGTGGTATCCGGCGACGTTCATCGGGATGCGGTACAGGCCGCCGCCGGCTGTGACGTAAAGCACGTTGGCTTCCGTGCCGGTGCCGAAACAGCAGTTGGTCGGCAGCGTCTCGGTCGGGATGTAGGCCAGTTCCCGGCCGGTGGCGGTGTAAACCACAATGCCGAATCGGCTCGCCGAGCGCACGGCGGCGTATAGGTTTCCCTGCACGTCAACCGTCATGCCGTCGATGCCGGCCTCGGCGCCGAAATCGACGAGCACTTTCTTCGATCCCAGGCTGCCGTCGCCGCGAAGCTTGAACGCATTCAACGTCATCCGGCCACCCGGGGCGTTGTTGGTCTCGGCGACGTAAAGCGTGCCGCCGTCCGGCGACAGGGCCAAGCCGTTGGGCTTCTCGACTTGATCCGCGCTGATGGCTCGTTTCACGGAACCGTCCGCCGGGTTGTAACGGTAAACTGCCATCTGGTCCTGTTCCTCTTTTTCACTGCCGACGTAGCGGGGGTCGCTGAAGTAAATCGTCCCATTGGGCAAAATCACGAGGTCGTTTGGCGAGAGGTAGCGTCCGCCGTTGAATCGCCCGGTGAGCACTTTCAGTTTTCCGCCGGGCAAAATCTCGCACAGCGCCATGAGGCCGTTGTTCGCGCCGCAGCAGGCGATCAGCCGCCCGGCACTGTCGAACATCAGCCCGTTGCTCTTGCCGGACGCCGCACAGTGGACGGTGGTTTTGCCGGTGTTGGGATCGAACTTGTGGACTTGGCCGGTGGTGCCTTCGCCGCTCGGGATGTCGCTGAAGTACACCGTGCCATCGGCAGCGACCGCGACGCCCTCGGTGAACTCGCCCTCATTCCAAAGTTCCTCAAGCCGGGAACTCGACGGCAAAATGGATAGGCTGCCGCTTGGCTTGGCCGGCTCGGCATTGGCCAAGCGCGCGGAGCCGGACAGGGCCAGCAGGAAACAAGTCACAAAACGAATTGGCATGCGGAAAAAATGACAGGCCAGACGCGCGGAGGCAAACCCGCAGCGGGTGTCACTCCGCTTTTTGCGGTTGCCAGCGTTCGTTGAAAAAACCGGCCGCCGCGATGCAGTCCGGGTTGCCGGCGTTGTACGGCTGGCGCATGTCCGCCAGCGCCCAGTCGGGCAGCTTCGGCGTTTGCGTGGCGTTGCTCGAGTGGCCGAACCGGCTGAAGGTGAAGCCGGAATTGAGCACGACGTACCGCTTGGGGTTGAGCGGGTTCGGGAAAATCAGAACCGGCGCGTGCGTCGCCGACTCCGCTTCCGCCTGGCCTAGCTTCACTGTTGTTTCGTTCCACTTGAGCGGCAGTTGATCGATGACGCGGGCGATGGCCGAGTTGCTTTTCGGGTCGCCCCAAAGGATGAGGTTGCAGTCGGCGATGTCGGCGGCGGTCAAGTTGATGTCGTCTTTAACCAGCGGCTTGCCGCGGAGCTGCAGTTCCCAGTCGGACAGCGCTTGGCCAAGTTGCGCCTCGGCCCACTGGGCGGCCAAGCGGGTCATCGCCTGGCCGGTCGGTCGGATCATGAGGAAGCGATCCATGAACGCATCGTCGATTGGCCCCTGCAGGCCGGGGCGCTTGGCCAGGCTGGCGAATTCAAACCGGCCGACGGCCTGCCATCTGCCGAGTGCGTTGACGAAGAGCGACTCCCACGAGCGGTCGGTGCGGACGCGTGCGCCGGTCAGTTCATCTCCGTCGATCACGACGGTGGGGTGGCCGTCGGGCCGCAGCGGGCAAAGCCCGGAAGGGATGGACAAAACGAGGCGCGAGACGTTTTCGGTGGTCAACTCGACGCGTTCGTTGCCGGCGATGCGCGCCTTGATGCGGGCTGGTTTCCAGTGCGCCTCGAGTCCGTCAACCCGAACCCAGGCTTGGCGATTGTAGCGCAGCGTCCGCGTCACGAGCCGCACCTCGCTTGGCACCGGGTTGCGGCCCTTGGCGGCGGCGGCGTTGATGCGCTCGTTGATCTCCGCCTTGGCTGCGGGGTGATATTTGTGGCCGGTGTCCGGGCCGATCACGTGGTGCAATGCCAGGCCTTCGTCGGCGAGGTGGCGCGCCATGATATCCGCGGCTTGCTTTTGTTTGTCGATCTCGCCGCTGTACGCGACGGTGGCGGTGTTGAACAGGTTGCCGGCGTATTTCGTGGCGTCGTAAAGCCCCCAAAGCGCCTGCTCATGGGCGGGTGGCATCGCGTTTTTCCGGGCCAAGCCGAGGTACTCGAGCGACTCGGCAAAACCGGCTCCCGGTGCTACCGCCACCCAGTCGCCAGCGAGGTGGGCGCCCAAGTGCCAGCAACCGCCGCCGCCCATCGAGAAGCCGCGAATGCTCACCCGGTTGTTGTCCACGGGATATTGTTTCTTCGCGTGGGCGAGCGCCTCGAGCACATCGACTTCGCCGGCGAATTTGAACGCGTTGCAGAAGCGGCCGTACGGGTGGAGGACGATTGTGTCGGGCGGGGTGAACTGCCCGGCGGAGGTGCGGCGCTGCTGGATGAATTTCAGTTCGCTCAGCTTGTTGTCGCGGCCGTGCAGCCAGATGTCGAGGCGGCGTTTGCGCCACGGGTCGGTGGAGACCGACGGCGGGATGACCAGCCCGTACGGCTGCACTGAGTCGTCGAGCCGGGAGACATAGCCGCGCACGACGAGGCCGGTGGCGCGCGTCCACGGCGTTTTGCCCTCGGCCAGTTGCGCGGCGCGTTCGCGGCCTTCGGCGAGCAGCGACTCGGCGGTTTTGAGTTCGCTTGGCTTGAAAAAGATCCGGTGTTTCAGCGCCCAGTCAACGGCCTTGTGATAGACCTGCACATCGGGGAGGTGGCAGAGCAGCGGCGGCGTCTCAACGTGCTGTTTGGCCAGCGCGTCAATCGCTTGGCCAAGTGCGTCGGTGCGTTTGCGGAGTTGGGCGTAGGCGTCATCGGGCAGTTCGATGCCGATGGCCGGGACGCGAGGTGTCTCTACGACAAGCGGAATTGCAGGTTTATCCGCTTGGCCAAGCGCTGAGGTGACGAGGCCAAGCCCCGCAATGATGTGTGTTGGGAAGCGAAAACTCATTGGTAGGTCAGTCGATGGGTTGGATGGCATTGCCAATTTTGATGGCACCAGATTGAACAACCCTGGCCAGCACGCCCTGTTTGTTGTCCATCATCCGCTCTCGTAGACCAGGGGCGATCTTGTCCATTTTGTGGCAGGGATCGCGAGGTGCGGCAATGTACAGCATGGCTTCGCCGACGCGGATCTTGCGGCCCACCAAGGCCACGAGGTCGATGCCCTCGGTCTCGATATTGGAGCGAACCAGCCCCGCTTCGATACCGGGAAGTCCAAGCGCATTTGCATGTTCTGCGATCTGCTCCCTCTCGATCAGGGACACCTGCCGCTTGGTCAGCTTGCCGGTGGAGCGGGATTGGCGATGCCAGTAGCGGGTGTTGCCGACGATACCGGCGTTGGTTTCGATCGTGATGGAGTCGGCAGGCAGCATCGGTTCACCAGCGCCGGGCGGGTGGAGGTGCAGCGAGGCCACGCGACCGTGGGCTTGGTTTTCCGGGTGGGTTGCCACGCGGCGGAGTTTGGCGGCAAATCCGGGCCGGTGCAACCGGCGAACGGCCGGGGCTTTAGTTGAGGATGCGACTGCCCTCGGAGAGGAAGATGCCCTTGAAATTCATCTCGAGCGCCTGGGCGTTGGAGGCCTTCTCGAGGGCCTCCTCCTTGGTGATGATGTCATCCTTGACGAGTTGGAGCAGGGACTGGTTGAAGTTCTGCATTCCCTCGTCGGTACCGGTCTCGACGGCGGCGTGGAGTTTCTCGAGGCGGTTCTCGTTGATCAGCTTGGAAACGGTTGACGTGTTGATCATGATCTCGATGGCGGGAATGACGCCACCTTCTTTGCGCACGGTCATGCGCTGAACGATGATGGCCTTGATGGTGCCGAGCATCTGCTTGCGCACCGACTCGCGCTCCTCGGCGGGGAAAAAGTCCAGCATGCGGGATATGGATTGCGGCGCGTCGATGGTGTGCAGGGTGGACAGGACAAGGTGTCCGGTGTCGGCCGCGCTCATCGCGGCGCGAAAGCTGGTGGCGTCGCGCATTTCCCCGATCATGATGACGTCGGGATCCTGACGCATGATGTGCTTGAGGCTGTGGTTGTACGACGGGGTGTCCAGGCCGATTTCGCGCTGCTCGATGATGCAGTTGTTGTCCTTGAAAACGTACTCGACCGGGTCCTCTAGGGTGATGATGTGCCGCTTTTGGGTGGTGTTGATGTGGTTGATCATCCCGGCAAGCGTGGTGGACTTGCCGCAACCGGTGGTCCCGGCCACCATCACGATGCCCCGGTGTGCCTCGGCGATGGACTTGATGACCTCCGGCAGGCCAAGGCTGTCGATGTTCGGGACCTCGGCGACGACGTGGCGCATGGCGAGGCACCATTTCCCGAGATGCTGATAACAGTTCGTCCGGAACCGGCCGATGTCGGGTACGTGGTAGGAAAAGTCGATTTCACGATCCTCATCCAAGCGCTGCTTGAAATGTTCGGGAACAATGTTGTCGATGACTTTCTGCAGCCATTGTTCCTCCGGTTTCTGGGCCATCTCGGTCTCCACCAACTGGCTGCTGATGCGGTAAACCACGGGCGCATTCGGCTTGATGTGGATGTCGGAAGCGCCACCATCCACGGCGGTTTTCAGGATTTTGTGGAACAGTTCCATCTCAACACAGCCGGGGAGACAATCAGGAATGCGCCGCCCCGGCAAGCGCCAAAACGGCGCTTGGCCAAGCGCGGTCTCACCACTCGATGACGGCCGCGCCCCAGGTCAGCCCGGCGCCAAAGACAAGCAGCAGGATCAGGTCGCCGCGCACCACTTGGCCCTGCTCGACCACCTCGTCCAGCGCGATGGCCACCGAGGCGGCGGAAGTGTTGCCGTAGCGCTGCAGGTTGCTGAATACCTGGTCTTCGCGGGCACCCAGGCGGTCGCCCACGGCCTTGAGGATGCGCATGTTGGCCTGGTGCGGGATGATGCACTTGATGCGGTCGATTCCGAGTTCGCACCGGGCCAGGGCCTCACGGGCGGCCTTGGTCATGGCCGTGACGGCATTCTTGAACACCTCCTGCCCATCCATCTTGAGATAGTGCAGCCGGTCGGAAACGGATTGGCTCGTGGCCGGGTGCAGGCAGCCACCGCCCGGCTGAGAGAGGATCGATGCCTTCCGTCCGTCGGCTCCCATGCAGGCGGTCAGCAGGCCGTGCGTGTTTTCGCGGTTTTGCAGCAAGGCAGCTCCCGCGCCGTCGCCGAAGAGCACGCAGGTGTTACGATCCTCCCAGTCAACGATGGAGGAGAGTTTCTCCGCGCCGATCACCAGCACGGTGTCGTATGTGCGGGACATGATGAACTGCTGCCCTATCTCGAGCGCGTAAACGAACCCGGAGCAGGCCGCCTGGATGTCGAATGCCGCGGCATTGTGCGCGCCTAGTTTTTTTTGCACGAGACAGGCCGTGGCGGGGAAGGGCATGTCCGGCGTGATGGTTGCCAGGATGATCAAATCGACATCGGAAGGATCGACCTCCGCCCGGTCGAGGGCGCGCTTCGCCGCCGAGGTGGCCATATCGGAGGTGTACTCGTCGTCAGCGGCTATGCGGCGCTCCTTGATACCGG
>ERZ651768.2977-NODE-2977-length-11505-cov-80.739149_pt1 | contig 11505 bp, 7 predicted proteins | sample MGYA00514754_ERZ651768 | MGnify/ENA metagenome assembly ERZ651768 | reverse complement strand
TCTATGCATCCTGTGAGAGATTCGGATATTTAGTCTGCAGTATCAATTACTGCAGTCAAGAGTTGTATTGTAGCCAATTGTGAAATTATCCACAGGATCTTCATTACTTTCATTATCTGAAAGATCAAATGAGCTACCATCTTTTGACCAAAACGTAAACGACGCTAGATTACCTAATGTCAGATTATCAGTAGAATGATCGGGGATTGTTGAAAATCCTCTTAGATCAATTAAAATTCTATAACTACTACCTGAAAATGGACCTATAACAGCTCCATCTGATTTATTCGTATTATAATGATATCTTCCTGTATAACTGCTTGTATACAGTCCGGTAGTTGCACTTTGCGATTGAGAAATTAGGTCAGTTTCACCTGCATCATCATCTACCGGGTTATCATCCGGAGATGCATTGTTGGAAACGAAGACATCTAAATCTACGTCATTTGAGCTTAAAGTAGCTCCACCTTTCCCGAACATCCAAAATAAGTAGGTATAACTGGTATTATCATATTGATTATAGAAGAACATGTTACCTTTGGTAGCTGAAGGTGTAGGACCGATGTGCAGGTTTTCAGAAGAACTGTTTACAGTATTAAAGTCATAGTTGTACTCAACAGTGCAATCGGAATCATTGTCTCTTCCGCAGACATCGCCGCTGGACGCATTATCAGTATAGGCAGTGATGTTTGCAAGAAATTTTGAGCTATCCGTTGAACTCCGCTGGTCTCCTGTCCAAATTGACAGTACATTCCCTGAAACACATGTTCCAGTGACAGTAAGATCATAAGTCTGAGTTAAGACATACCCGCTTGCTGTTGTAATTGTAATTGTAATATTTGAGTGCGTTGTAATTTCTGAGGATTTAGAGGGAGTCCATTCAATAAGTCCTGTAGAGGAGATAGTCATACCATCAGGCTGATTGCTCAGAGAATATGTGATCGTCCCTGAATAATTGTTGTCGGTGGTCACCTGGTACTGATAGCTCTGACCAAAAACTACAGTAGTTCCATTATCAGGAACTGAGCTCGGATCGAAAGAGATGTCTTCTGTGATAGAACTTGAACTACTTGATGACTCCTCCTTTTCAGAACAGGAGATCATGATAGTAAGACCAATGCAGGAAACTAGTGTAATGTATAAAATATTTTTCATTTTTCTCCCTTAGACATAGCACCTTTAATTTACATTTTAATCTTTTTCTACATACTTCCGCAAGAAAAACTCCAGTAGTAAAGTTGTGAAAAAAGTAATAAATTGCTATTTGGTTAGAATCTCTTATTTACAAATGCTAAAACTATGCACATTAATCTTCACTCTTTTCTCTCACCGTCTTTCTATGCATCCTGTGAGAGATTCGGATATTTAGTCTGCAGTATCAATTACTGCAGTCAAGAGTTGTATTGTAGCCAACAGTAAAATTATCCACATCTCCAAGAGCGAAAGAGCTGCCATCTTTTGAAAAATTATTAAAGTATCCTCTCATTTAATTATTTTAACTGATTTTCAAATCTTGGGAATGTCTGATTTTATCAATATCCTCTTCCATGTCCCTCAGTTTATGGATCAAATCGGCAGTGAAAATTAGATCGAGGTTGTCTTTCAGAACCTCTTTACCTGCAAGGTGCTTCCTTAGTGCTTCACTATTCCAGCGTATAATCTTAGCTGCCTCCTTGCCGGTTTTGACATCCGCCGATGTTTTTTCTCCGGTTATGTAGGACTGCTCGCCAATGAATCCGCCTGTAGGAATAATTAGTTGTTCTCCATGTTTGAGCACCACTTCAGCCTCACCTTCCACCACATACATAAGGCTGTCCAGCTCTGAATCACGAGTGACAAGATTCACCTCAGGTTGGAATTCTTCCAAAGATCCATGATCGATCAATTTTTTAAATACCCTTGGTTCGAGAGATTTGAATGTCATATTATAGATATTCTGTTCTAAATCACTTAGTTCGATCGGCCTACTTTCAAGGTAAAGGTACAAGAGCATCACCAAGTTGATTAAAATATAGATACTAGCCCAGCCAATGGAATTCCACAAAGGTGGTTCAACGAAATATAAGTAATAGGGTACAACTAGGATATTCCCTGCAATAGTCAGTAACCTCAGCCAGACCATTTTTTTTGCCATATAAGCTACTAACATAATGATATAAGCGCAATTCAGCAGAATTACGTAAATGTTCCAGTCATTCATTCATTACCTACATTTAATTTGGACTAAGAAAATTATTTATCTATATTTAGTGTTATTACACAAGATAGGCCAAAATATGTATCTTCCTGTGAAAGTGCAGAATTTCTTTAACTCACAGCCTTTCTGAGCATCCTGTGAAACATCTTAAGTTGGGAGTTCAACTCATCATTAAACTAAAAGCGTTCAATATCGTCATCACCAAGGTACTCACCCTGCTGAACCTCAATTATCTGCAGAGTTGTGTCTCCGGTATTTCCTAGCCGGTGGTGCATTCCTTTGGGAATGAAAGCAGATTCGTTTTTTTGCAGAATCACCTTTTCATCACCACGCTGAACATCAGCTGTTCCCTCAAGCACTACCCAGTGTTCACTACGCTGTTGATGGCTCTGGAGAGACAAACTTTTGCCTGGCTGGATTTCCAGCATGCGGATACGGTAGATCGTATTTTCCAGAATTGTCGTGGCACTGCCCCAGGGACGCATTACCCGTGTATGAAACTTATATTCGTGACGCTCCTCGCTTTTCAGTGTTTCAACGAGTTTTTTTACATCCTGGGAACGCGTCATGTCACATACCAGCAGCGCATCATCAGTTTCAACAATGATCAAATTCTCAGCGCCAATACTCGTCACGAGCTTTTTGCTGCTGAAGATAAGGCAGTTATGTGTGTCATGCGTAATAACGTTGCCCCGTATGACATTACCCTGTTTGTCTTTCTCTGAAACCTGATATATGCTTTCCCAACTGCCAAGGTCACTCCATTCCATATCAACTGGCAAAACCGCAACCCGCTTTGATTTTTCAAACAGTGCGTAATCAATTGAGTCAGACTCGATGGATTGGTATATTTCACGGATTACTTCCGGATCCGCAAGCTCCTTTCCATCAACCGTTGCGTTTTCGAACACAGCCAGCAATCCCGGTGCATGATTACGAAATTCATCCAGCCAGGTTTCTGCGGTTGCCATAAAAATACTCGCATTCCAGGTATAATCTGAGGATTCCAGATAGCTTTCTGCCGTTGACTGGTCAGGTTTTTCAACAAAATCTGCAACCTTAAAACCGACTTCAAGTGCTTCTCCTGCCTTGATGTAACCATATCCTGTTTCCGGCCGGTCCGGACGTATACCAAAAGTCACAAGATAACCTGAACTTGCCAGAGTTTCCGCATTTTTTAAGGCACCGATAAAATGTTCAGGTGCCTTTATCAAGTGGTCCGAAGCCAAAATGACGACCGGCTCACCGCGTTGATTTTCCGGAATCTGAAGAATCCCCCATAGTATGGCCGGTGCAGTGTTGCGGCTAAGCGGTTCAATAAGTAACTGTTCAGGACGATAGTCCGGATATATTTGCGCCATCTGCTGCTGAAGCTCTCCTTCATGTGATGCAGAACCGACAACATAGATTTTCTCCGGATCAATAAGTGTTTCCAAACGCCTGCATGTTTCCTGGAACAGGGATTCGTGAGTTGAACCAAGATTGAGAAATTGTTTGGGAGTCATACTGCGACTATAAGGCCAGAGACGTGTTCCTGTTCCTCCGGCAAGGATCATTGCAATCATATATTTTTTATACCAGTTAATTGTCAGGTTTTTCAGATTTTTGAAGAGATGTTTTTGAGAAAATCCAAATGACTAAGATTTACTGCAATTGAAGTCAGACTGATCAATGAACCGCTTCTCAGTTGCTCAAGTGACTGAATATATGCCCGTAAATGGGCAGCATTCATTTCTTCCAGCGGTTCCAGTAAAGTTGGGAAATCCTGTTCTTTCATTGTCTCAATTTTGTGAGATGCAAGCAATACTTCCAACAGCCTCAATTTGTTTGCATCCAATGTACGTAAAAGAATGTCCTGAAATTCCAGTTCCCAATCATTGCCTGGCTCCTGCAAAATCAGACGTTCTCGAAGCCAGTCTAGTCCAAATTTCTGTTCTACACTCTCTGCAATACGATATGCCGTAGAGACACCCAGTTTTTTGTTAATGCACAAATGAATTACATCCGGAGCTAATCTTAAACGCCGCAGTGAGGTCCTGACAGCGTCAATTGCACGTTGTTCGCTTAAATCTTCTGATTCAACTTTTTCCCGCTCGGAATCTGGAGGAGATTGATCGTTTTCTGAATTTAATGTATCTACAGAATTATCTGGATGCTCCACCAGTTCACTCAATAATCCATGATATTGGTCGATTTGTTCAAAACCCGGTGGAACTGCTTGACTCTGCAGTACATTTCGAACAAGCATCTTCAAAACATCTTCCAAATCTATCAGTACTTCGTAACGCTCTTTCTCAGTGATATCTGTCATAGAATACAGACGCTCCCGTATTTCTGTTGCACCAAGGCTTGATTCCAGTATCAGATAGGTCCTTATTATATCAGGTATGCTCCGTTCAGTGACTTGTGCCATTCTGGAAACAAAGGTTGAACCTGCCTGATTAGTGATATTGTTCGTCAGAACCGTAGAAACAATTTCCTTTTTCAGAGGATGATCGTTGGCATTTTCACCAAAGTGACTTTTTAAAGTTTTAGGAACATACTCTAAATACGTTGCAGTCAGTTCTTTTTCAAGCGGCATTTCTGAAGAGGTAAGCGCTTCGTAGATCTCCATTTTTGCATAAGCCATCAATACTGAAAGGACCGGACGCGGCAAAGGCATGTTTGCATGTTCCAACTGATCAAGTTCTGTACGTGTTGGAATGTATTCGCCGCGTTTATTCATACCCTGTTCCTGCAGGTGCGCAATCAGCTTACGGAACAAACGGAAATTGAGGTTGGAACGAATGCTGTCCATTGAGATCAAACGGTGCTGTCCGCGGTTATTGGCTAATACAAGCTCAGAAACCTCATCGGTTGCTGATGCAAGCAGATCATTTCGCTCTTCCTTTGACCCTACAATGCCTCTTCTAAGAAGCTGCTGGAGTAATATTTTGAGATTAACCTCATAATCCGACATATTTACACCACCGGAATTGTCAACAGCATCGGTGTTCAGTCTAACTCCATTGTTAGCAAGATCAATGCGCGCCAATTGAGTCAAGCCTAAATTAGCCCCCTCACCAATAACCTTCATTTGACATTCAGTAGTATCAATTCGTAAAGAGTTGTTTGCCTGGTCTCCAACTTGATAATGAGTTTGATCAGCAGTTTTAATGTATGTACCTATGCCGCCAAACCACAGCAAATCTACGTCCATTTGTAAAATAAGCCGTACTGCATCTTCACCTTTTAAACTGTCTGCATCTGTACCAAGCATTCCTTTTATCTCAGGCGACAGCTTAATGGATTTTGCATTACGCTCATAGATTCCGCCTCCGGAACTGATTCTTTCCGTAGAATAATCCATCCAGCTGGATCCAGGCAAATCAAATAGACGTTTTCGTTCCTGCCATGAACTTTCAGCATCTGGATCAGGATCAAGAATGATATGCATATGATTGAATGCAGCTTTGAGAAGGAGCATTTTACTCTGCAGCATCCCGTTACCAAAAACATCTCCACTCATGTCTCCTATGCCAATTACTGTGGTGTGTTCAGCCTGAATGTCCCGCCCCATTTCCTTAAAGTGCAGTTTAACGCATTCCCATCCTCCTCGAGCTGTGATTCCTTCTCTTTTGTGATCATAACCGACTGAACCGCCTGAAGCAAAAGCGTCGCCCAGCCAGTAATCGCATTTTTCAGACACTTCGTTGGCTATATCTGAAAAAGTCGCCGTCCCTTTGTCTGCAGCAACAACCAGATATGGATCCGGATCATCGTAGGAAAGAACGTGACTTGGAGTTTGTATCTTACCCTGTGCGTCAAAATTGTCGGTTATCTGCAGCATTGCACTAATGAAACGTCTGTATTGATTTTTAGATTCTGTGATTGCTTCTTCACGTGATGCCGGAGTGTTTTTCAGCACAAAACCACCTTTTGATCCAACTGGAACAATCACCACATTTTTTGTTTGTTGTGTTTTGACAAGCCCCAATATTTCCGTTCTGAAGTCATCCGGCCGATCTGACCAGCGAAGTCCACCCCGTGCAACTGGTCCAAAACGTAAATGCAGACCTTCCATCCCCACATCATGCACATATATTTCTTTGAAAGGCACCGGGTCCGGCATCTGTTCTATTTTTCGAGAATCAAGTTTGATGGAAATACCTGTTTCTTCAGTATCTTGCTGCAGGTAATAATTGGTTCGCAAAGTATTTTCAATCAATTCAAACAAACGACGCAATACTTCATCATCAGTAACCTGTTTTACTGTTACTAAACTCTCAATGAACTCATGTTTTTTCTGCGGCAAAAGCACTTCTTGACGATAAATCAAATTACCAAAAGAAGATTCAGGAGAAAATCGACAGGCAAATGTCTCAAACAACAAGCGTGAGCAGAGGGGATGCCTGAGCAGAACCCCATTTATCGTCTCACGGGTTAAAGGTGCACTTAATTGGAGAGATAGATTGCGATAAAGCTGAAGTACATTAATTTCCCGCCATGCTAAATTTGCCAGTAAAGCCAAACCATTCAAAGGGTCATTTTCTGTTTTTTTCTTGAAGACCTGTTTAACTATTGGTGCCAACAATGGTTTGAAATGCTCTTCTTCTATTTTTCTCCTGTCACTGCGTACTACTCTAAAAGACTGGATGAAAGCTAAAGTTTTTTCATCATTTCCAATCCTTGTCGTCAACTGGTCGATTACATGCAGTCCAAGATTTTGCAGGACAGGCATGATCTCAATCAAATGTATTTTCTCTTTGCTGTAAACATAGAGCAGGGAAACAGACTTGCCAAGTACTGATGGAATTGAGAAGTGTTTTAAGTCGAATTGAAGATCATCATCCCGGGTCAGCAATTCCATGAACTGAATATTTTCCAGGGCTTCCAATATTTCAACACGGGCACTGTAATGAGAAGGCATCAGTGGGACATAACGTTCATATAATCGTGCACCTTCATCACCTGTATTTTTACTCTGCAGGAGTTCGCGCAGTTGAATTTTCCACGGTTTTATCAGTCCGCTGATTTCATTTTCAAGCTGCAGCAAATCAACATTAGGCAATTCACTTTTTCCCAGTGTGTCTTCCTGCAGCTCAAATTCCAGATGTAGACGTGATTTTTCACTTCCGCGTGCTTCAAACCAGTCACAGTGCTGATGTGGAATTTTTGCCTTGAGTAAGACAACAGTGTGTTCAATCGCTTCCTCAGAGAAAAGTGAAGTGGGCATCACTATCATCAACTTTAATACTCCTGTAACTCTGGTATTTATCTGAAAACAATAAATATTATTAGGATTGTTGACAGAAAGGAGTCCATCGCAAACCTGAATCAATTCTTTCCTTGATGAACGGAATAATTCAAATTTTGGTGTTGCACGGAATATCCGGACGACTTCATTGTAGTCATAACTGTTCACCAGCATATTCCGGTTTTTGAAAATATAGTCCATCTTCTGGTGAATAAGAGGCGTTTCAACATTTTTTACTTGGAGTGAGCTTCCCCTGAGCAGACCGAGAAAAACATGCTCAACCATACCTGATTTCTTATCCGGAACACGGATACTCAGCATCATCAAGTTTTCAAAACGTAAAACCGGACTGGTGAAACGAATCAGGTCCAATGCAAAAGGGAATTCTGAGTGACGGCGCTTACTAAGACGTGCAGTTACAACATTCAAAAGAGTCTTGGAGGATTTAGCTAGAAAGGTCTCTGCCAAAATTCCCAGTCCGGAATTGTCTATAGTTTTAATGAAATTCGTAGAATCTGAATCCTGCGCTACAAGTGTGATAAAACCCATTAAAGTAAAATTGTCCAGTTTCAACCATCCACAAAGTTTCGACCACTCTTCCTTTGTATCAGAGGAAATGACAGTAACTGTATCAATTTCTTTTTCCATTGATTCCAGCCGCTTCAACATATTTTGACGCTGATTCTGGACAAGCTGAACTGCCAGCATGTGACCGGCAATCAGGTTTTCAATACGTTTCAAGGAAACGATGTCTGCATCAGCATCAATTTCCAGATAGAGATGATCAAATTTTTCTGATGTATCTACTGGAGAAATAACTCCCAAAATCTCTTTCTCTGCAGTCAGGCGTACTCCCATTATAGGATGAAGTTTTCGATGAATCATTAAATCCAACTGACGCAACAGTGCCTCAACAGTAACGACGATAAACGGTGCATCTGGAGAAACTATTTCTATTATTACATTCCCGGCAAAGTATGATTCTTCATGTGTGTTAGATGGCAGTTTATGAGGAACGACTTGTACCATTCCACTCCTGCTGACTGCTTTCCTGAAAAAAGCAAATCGATCTTTGAGAAAGACTTCCAACTCTGAATTGCTGTAGGTCTCACGCATTCGTTCTGACATACCACGCAAAAAATGTGTGATAAACTGATCAAAAACCGAATTATCGGAATCATCCTGCACCAAAGTATTTTCTTCTCTTATCTTCTTAATTTTGGACATTGGATCATCTCTCTAATGGAAAAAAGTTTATTCCACGTACATCATTTTTTAAAACAAGTACTAATTGAATGGCTGATATTATTTAGTAAAGTAAAATACATCTCTGGACCCGGAGAAATGCTGGTACCAATAGGATCAAGTATTCCTTTTTTTACAGCAGTTCCCGAAATGACAGTCTGCACCAATTTGGGAGAAAATTGCGGTTCCGTGAAAATACAAAGAACGTTTTTATTTTTTATTTTTTTACGGATATCTATCAACCTGCCAACACTTGTTGAAGGACCTGAACTGACAGTAACTGAAGCAATTGGATTGAGTTGATAACGCTTCTCAAAATATTGATATGCATCATGAAAGACAATATAAGGCTTTGATGAAACAGAACTCATTTTTGTTTCCAATTGTATGTTTAAATCAGAAAGTCGGAGTATTGTTTTTTTGCCGTTACTGTGATAAGTCTGCGCATTTTCAGGATCAAACTCACTCAATATTTGGACTAAATTCTGGGTGATTTTTTGAGCATTGAGTGGATCCAGCCAAATGTGCGGATCGTTTCCGGGCAACCTGTGAATTTCCTGTTTCTTTAAATGGTCTTGATCATTTTCAGATTCAGGATCAAGTTTCTGCCACTCTTTACCTGAGCGAAAGGGCCGCAGTATGAGTCCCGGTGTATCTTCAAATGAAACCACCCTGGCTCCTGCAGCCAGAGAATGAATTGGTTTGGCCAAAAATCCTTCCAGATTTTCTCCTCCCCAAAAAACAAGATCTGCGTTTTGAAGCTTGACGGCAGCGCTTGGCCGCAGGGAATAGGTATGTGGTGAGTTGTTTCCATTTAAAAGCAAAGCAGGTTCTGAAACCCCCTGCATTACTGTAGAAACAAGTGAGTGAAACGGTTTTATTGAAACCACAACTTTCAAATCTGAAGCTGCCATTGCCAGATTAAACCAGAGAAGTGGAATAACAATAATAAAGCAAATTCCAGTTTTCATCACAATCCAGTTTTTGCTTTGCGGCTTTGCTTTGAAGAGTAAAATATGTTATAAATATTGCTTACTTCAGGATAACTCTGACTAACTCATTTGTCAATGCTAACAAAGATAGAAACAACAGCTGATTTATCAAATATTACAGCAAACAAACAATACCTTCTGCAAACTGAGAATCTCTCTTTGTTTACCGGAGGACGTGAACTTCTTTCAAAAATTTCGCTGACAGTTTCTGCAGGTGAAATTGTGACTATCATCGGGCCAAACGGAGCCGGTAAAACCACACTACTGCGGGTACTGCTGGGCTTGATTCCTTTTGATTCCGGAAATATTATTAAAAAACCGAAGCTCAGAATAGGTTACCTTCCACAAAAAATAACTGTTGATCCAATTCTTCCACTTACTGTCAGCCGGATAATGAATTTGACTGGGAATTTTTCCGTTCAACAAATTGAAAATGTCCTGGATGAAACCGGTGTTTTATCATTGAAAAACAAGCCTGTGTATCAGCTTTCCGGAGGAGAATTTCAGCGTGTGATGCTGGCGCGTACACTTTTGATAAATCCGGAACTTCTTGTTCTCGATGAACCGGTACAGGGAGTAGACTACATGGGAGAGTCAGAATTGTACAAACTAATTGGAAACCTGAGAAATAAGCATGGTTGCGGTGTGCTGATGGTTTCACATGATCTGCATGTAGTAATGGCTTCAACAGACCGTGTGTTGTGCTTGAACCGCCATGTGTGCTGCGAGGGAGAACCTGAAGATGTGAGCCAGCATCCGGAATACTTGCGGCTGTTCGGTTTAGACTCCGGAAGTGCTTTGGCTGTATATAGTCACCATCACGACCATACACATCAATTATCCGGAACATTGCGTGAGGACAGCCCATGATGATTTTAGATGATTTCTTTTGGCGGGCTGTTATTGCCGGGATGGGAGTTGCCATTCTTGCAGGTCCACTGGGTTGTTTCGTGATCTGGCGAAGAATGTCCTACTTAGGTGACACCATGGCTCATTCAGCTTTGCTGGGAGTCGCACTTGGTATTTTTCTGGAAGTTGATTTGATTTTCGGTGTTTTTGTTGTTGCCATCGCCGTAGCAATGATTCTTTTTATTTTTCAACGACAAAAACAGCTTGCAAACGATGCTGTTTTAGGTACACTTTCTCATGCATCACTGGCCATGGGAGTGTTGGCAATCAGCCTGATGAGTTGGGTGCACGTTGATTTAATGGGATATTTATTTGGTGACATTTTGGCAGTAGACATGACAGATCTTTACTGGATCTATGGCGGCGGTCTTTTGATCATGCTGATATTTCTTTGGCTCTGGCGACCTTTACTTGCTCTTACATTTGACAGTGAACTTGCCCAGGCAGAAGGAGTTCCAGTTATCAGAGTACAACTGATCTTCATGCTTTTGATTGCAGCTGTGATTGCCTTATCCATGAAAATAATCGGAATTCTGCTGGTCACCTCACTTTTAATAATTCCTGTTTCTGCAGCGAGGCGTTTCAGTAGAACTCCTGAACAAATGGCACTTGGAGGTGCACTTATAGGTATGGCCTCAGTTGGACTTGGCTTGTGGGCATCACTGCAGATTGACACACCTTCCGGTCCCTCAATTGTTATTGCTGCAGTACTGTTTTTTTTCGCAGCCAATCTTTTTCCTCTGCGTAAATTTCAATAGAAATTGTTTAAAGATTCTTGGCACTGGTTTTAAAACGGCATCATTCTTTAGTAAAGAAAAAAAATAAAAATCCACTATACAAAAATGACAGCAGACCTGCTTGCAGTTACACCGGAGATCATTCAGCGTTACAATAGACCGGGACCGCGTTATACCAGTTATCCAACT
>ERZ651768.2974-NODE-2974-length-11514-cov-7.798461_pt1 | contig 11514 bp, 7 predicted proteins | sample MGYA00514754_ERZ651768 | MGnify/ENA metagenome assembly ERZ651768 | reverse complement strand
CGCCCGCGACATTCTGCCGGAGATCGGTTCACGGCTGAGTTTCCTGCGCGAAGTCGGCCTCGATTATCTGCAACTTGGCCGCGCCGTCACCACGCTCAGCGGCGGCGAAGCCCAGCGCATCCGCCTGGCCGCGCAGCTTGGCTCGAACCTGAGCGGCGTGCTGTACGTGCTCGATGAGCCGACGATCGGCCTGCACCCGCGCGACAACCAGCAACTGCTCGGCGCGCTCGAGCAACTCCGCTCGCGCGGCAACTCGGTCGTCGTCGTCGAGCACGACGAGGACACGATGGCGCGCGCCGATTACATCATCGACCTTGGCCCCGGCGCAGGCGTGGAGGGCGGACAGGTCGTCGCAGCCGGTTCGCTTCAGCAGATTTTGCGAAACAAAAAATCGCTGACCGGCATCGAGTTGTCCCGTCAACACTCCCGCGGCCAGGCGCTTGGCCAAGCGCGCCCCACTGCCCCGCCCCTGCCCCGGCGCGGTGCCAGCCAGAAAAACAAAACGCCGTCCCTCATCTTCCGCGGATTGCATAAAAATAATTTGAAGAACGTCTCCGTCGCCGTGCCGCTTGGGCGGTTCACGGTCGTGACCGGCGTGAGCGGCTCCGGCAAAAGCACGCTCGTACGCGAGTGCATCCTGCCCGCCGTGCAAGCGGATCTGAAAGCCAGACGCAAAAAAACGATCAACGGCGTCGGGCAGATCAAGGCCGTGCACGAGGTTGACCAGTCGCCGATCGGCCGCACGCCGCGCTCGGTGCCGGCGACGTACGTCGGGTTTTTCGACACGATCCGTCAACTGTTCGCGCAGGTGCCGGAGGCCCGGATGCGCGGCTTCGGCCCGGCGCGGTTTTCGTTTAACAGTCCGCAGGGGCGCTGCCCCAAGTGCAAGGGCGCAGGCATCGTGAAGCTCGAGATGAACTTCCTGCCGCCCGCCTTCATGACGTGCGACACCTGCCAGGGCAGCCGCTACAGCCCGGAGGTATTGGACATCGCTTACAACAGCAAAACCATCGCCGAGGTGCTCGAATTGAGCGTCAACGAGGCGGCCATATTCTTCGGGGCCATCCCAAAAATACATCGCGCAATAAAGGCTCTGAAGGACACAGGGCTGGGTTACCTCAAGCTCGGCCAGACCAGCCCGACTCTCAGCGGCGGCGAAGCCCAGCGCGTCAGGCTTGTCACCCACCTGCTGAGCGGCATCAGCGACAACGCTGCCCGGCTCAACCCTGACTCGAGGAAAAACCTCTTCCTCCTTGAGGAGCCAACAATCGGCCTGCACATGGCTGATGTGCGGCGCCTGGTCGGGGTACTTCAACGCCTGGTCGGGGGCGGCCACACAGTGCTGGTCATCGAGCACAACCTCGACCTTATCGCCGCCGCAGACTGGGTGATCGACCTCGGCCCCGAGGGTGGCGAAGCCGGCGGCCAAATCATCGCCCAGGGAACTCCGCCCGAGATCGCCAAGACCAAGCGCTCCCACACCGGCCGCTTTTTGAAACGGTTTTTTGGCTAGGGCAACGCCTGTACGCGATAAAACTGAAACTCCTCCCGCTCAGCTGGATCGATAAAAAACGTGAACGACCGCTGGGCTGTCACCGGTTCACCGACTTCACGCCACTTGGCCAGGGCCGCGTTCGGCTTGCTCCAGACCTGGTAACGCTTGCCCGGCACGCTGCCCCACTGGAGGGAGGTCCCTTGTTCATCGACGGAAATGCTCCCGATTTCCAGCAGCGGAAATGAACCGGTATCCATCGGGTTTTTCCCGGTCAAAAACTCCTCGCGATTGGTGTAGCCATCGGCGTCCGGATCGGCGTCGGCGTGCGCCTCGGCGCTGGAAAAAACAGCGAACTGTTCCCGCTGCCAGCGATCGTCCAAGCGGTCGAAGTTATGATCCTGCTCGCCGGAAATGATCTCGACAAATCCGTTGATGTAGGCCAAGTCGTTTCCTTTTTGCACGGTCAAGCTCCGCACCCCAGGCGCAGCATTCTTCGCCACGGTCACTTCCACCGAGATCAGTCTAAAACCGTCAAACGCATCCGGGTTGAATGTCGTTTCGCCGTGAGTCACCCCGTCGCCAGTCAACCGCAGCGTCGCACCGCCCATCGGGAGGGTGGGCGAATAGATGCCGATCGTTTGTTTTTTGCCGGTGCGCTCGAGCGCGAATGGTTCGAACGCCAACTCAAGCAGGTTTTGCTTTGTTGTGGGTGGCCTCATCGCCGAGACGTAAAACGACGCGCCGCCCTCCTTGACGTCAAAATCCAGCGTCACCGATCTACCGGCTTGAGCCGCCACCTGCTTGTAGCCGGTCGGCTGGAAATTCGTCTCGGCGCCCTGGTGCTCGAACGAAATATCGATGTCGCGAACCAGCGGATGCGGCTGAGCGTCCGGCGGATGTAACGGCGCAACGCGCAGCCGATACGTCGCGGGGGGGAGCGCCGTCAATTCGTACCGCCCGTTGCGCTCACTAACAGTCGATTGGATGATGTTGCCGTGTGCATCCTCGGCCAGCACCACCGCCCCGAAGACCAGGCCTTGCTCCATCGTCACTTTGCCGACGATCGACCCGAACTTGGCCAAGGCGTCCGGTTTGCCATACAGCGTCTGCGCGGCCGCAACCTCGTCCTTCAACAACCCAACAGCCAGGCCCACGCCAGCGCCGGTTCTCGAAAACATCGTCGCCGCCCCCAGCGGCGAGTGCTGCAACCCGATGAAATGGCCAAACTCATGCAACGCAACCGCCTCGACAAAGTTGTCGGCGGAAAACGAGTTATTGTAATCGGCGAACCATCGGTTATCGACGCCGTTAAAGACCATGTCCGCCTCGACGATCGTATAGTCGTCGAAATACACCGGGAACGTCACCGCCAACGCGCCGCTGATCTCCGTCCGCTCGTTGTTGACCCACACGGCACCGTTTGCCGCTGCCTCCTTCACCCAATAAACAACGTTCGTGTTGTCCCGGCCCACGTCTACACCCGCTGTTACCAAGCCGGCCTCCTCGAATTTTAACACCGTCCCCGGCACCGACTGCCATTGGCCAATCGCAGTACGAACCGCGTTCAACTCTGCCTCGGCGTTTTGCTCCGACCAGGCATCCCTGGCCAGGTAGTAGCGAATGGCGCGTGTGTCCCGGTTCACCACGTTGGGATCAACCCGAGGATCCAACTCATCAAGTCGCCAACGTAACGGCTTGCCATCCTCATTCTTGAACAGGACAAATGCCATGGCGGCATTCGTCAAACCAAGCGCAGCGGTGATCGCGAGCCATCGGCTCATTTCATCGCCCTCCTCACCCGCCGCATCAGTTCGGCCAGCGTCAGCGACTTCGCTTGGCCAAGCGCCCGCTTCACCACCGCGCGCGGGTCATCGCGCTTGGCCAGCCCGTGGAACGGATTTCGCACTGTGGCCAGGCCGATCTCCGGCTGCCTGACGACGTCAAACTTGCCTTGGTTCAGCCCAAGCGTCACCGCCTCGCCACGGCTGTTGAACACCGCAAACACAACCACTTCCGTACCGACTTTGTACTTCGGCTGGATCGGCGAGCGGGCAATCCGCCGTCCCAGCACGCCGCCGCCCTGGACAATCACCAGCGCTGCGCCGCGCTCTCGGCCTTTCACCTGCTCGATGATCTGGAGATGCACCTTGGTGAAAATGCGGCCTTCGTCGTCGCGCTGGCAGGACATGCGGACGACTTTGCCGTGCACCACTGCGTCGGCCTTGGCCGCCAGCGTCTCGATCGACAGCGGCACCTGGCTCGCCGCTTGGCCAAGCGCGGCACCGGCCAACAGGGCTGTGAGTAATGCAAACGACCTCCCTTTCATGCTGCCGCGAAGGTTGCTCGCTTGGCCCGGAAAACTCAATCCGGCATTTTACGCTGGGCAACCGCGTCCAATTCATAGAAGCATGCGCGCCGCATGATGTATTTCTTGTCAAAAATGGTGGATCGCTTCTTGAACCCTATCAGTTTGATTTGGCTGGTGTTGCTTATTGCCTGCGTTCGTGCCGTGATCAAAAAAGAGAAGCGACAGGCACTTTTTACCGGCGCTCTAGCCCTGTTCATCACAATCGTCGGCAGCACGAAACTCCCCGCCTACCTCCTGTCCACTCTCGAAAAACCTTACGCAGTCGAGGATTTGAGCTCCCTCCCCGACTGCGACGCCGTTATATTGCTGGGCGGTTCACATGGATTTTCAAATTATGGCGTTAACTCAATCGAATTCAGCGCAGCGACCGATAGAATAATCACTGCTGCTGAACTCGTCCGTTTGAAAAAAGGTGAAGCGTTGGTGATCGGTGGCGGCGAATACTCCTCATCTGGGCAAACAGGATTGCATGGGCAACTAATCGCCGAATGGCTGGAATCTTGGAAACCGTTCGATTCACCCATTCACGTATTGGATTACTCCAGTAACACCAAAGATGAAGCTGATCAGACAAAAGTATTGGCAGAAAAGAATGGGTGGAAAAAAATCATCCTTGTGACTTCCGCTTACCATATGAGAAGAGCTGAAGCACTATTCAAAAAAACCGGGTTGGAGGTGGTTGCTGTCGGGTCAGATTTCGAGGGACTAAGCTCGCTCGAGGCAGATTTCAGAATATACAGTATCGTTCCCGGCTCAGGCGGTTTTCAGGCACTTGGTTTTTACCTGCACGAGCAGGTCGGGTGGCTCTACTACAAGCTGCGGGGTTGGATTTAGACCAAACGGAGGGTTAACGACGGCGACGACGCCCTCCGCCCTTGCGGGTGGACATGCCAAAAGAGTAACCCCGGCCGACGGAGCCGCCACGAAAACGCGGGGTCGACCCAAGTTTCCCGTCGTCGAACAGCGAGGTGTACTTGTAGTCGAAGTCATCCATTTTTTCCCGGTTGATTTTCTTGCCGATAAACCGCTCGACTGCCTCCATATGCTGGCGATCCTCAGCCACCATGATGGTGAAGGCATCCCCGGATGCTGCGGCACGGCCTGTCCGGCCAATGCGATGGACGTAGTCCTCGGGATGCTGCGGCACGTCGTAGTTGACGACATGGCTGACGTTGGCAATGTCCAGTCCACGCGAGGCGATGTCGGTGGCGACCAGAACCTCGTATTTTCCATCCCGGAAGCCGTTGAGCGAGCGTTCCCGCTCGGACTGGGTTCGGTTTGAGTGGAGAATTGCCACGGAATGATTCTGGCGTTTCAGCAGGCTCCCCACCTTGTCGGCACCCACCTTGGTGCGGCAGAACACGATGACTGAATCGAAGTCCACCTTCCCGAGCAGCGCCAGAACGAGGTCGTTTTTCTGGTCAAACGCCACCGGATAAACAGAATGCGAAACGGTGTCGGCCACGGAGCGGCGCATCCCGATTTCGACTGTCTCCGGGTCTTTCATCGCCCACTGGATAATCGTCTCGATGATAGGCGGAATGGTCGCTGAGAAGAGGGATGTGTGCCGGTTTTCCGGGCATTTCTGGATGATTTTCTTGACGTCCGGCATGAAGCCCATGTCGAGCATCCGGTCGGCCTCGTCGAGCACGAGGTACTCGATGTTTTTTAGTGTCAAATTTTTCTGAGACAAGTGATCGAGCAACCGCCCCGGCGTAGCGACAATGATGTCGGTTCCGTTTTTCAGCGCGTCGGTTTGTTTACCATATTTGACGCCGCCGTAAACAACCGTCGTTCGCAGGTCCGAATACCGTGAAAAATCCCGGAACGCCGTCTCGACCTGCGAGGCCAACTCCCGCGTCGGCTCAACGATCAGCGCGCGCGGTATGTCCGCCGGTTTGTCGAGCTTCGTGAGGATGGGCAGGCCAAACGCCGCGGTTTTGCCAGTGCCGGTTTGCGCGCTGCCAATCAAGTCCCGACCCTCAAGAAACAGTGGGATGCCCCGAAGCTGGATCGGCGTCGGGTCTTCGTAACCCATCGCCCGGATCCCTTTGAGAACGGTGTCGGAAAGTCCCAGTGAATTGAAGGACATGGCGGGGGGGTGTAACAGAAACGCAGCTGATGGGAAACGCAAATCGCCGCGACTCGTGTCGCTGAGCTTGGCTCAACGCTTGGCCAAGGCTAAAACGCCCGCGTGGAAATTACCCAGGACCATAACCGCCGTGTCTGGGACGATCGCGTCCGGCAAGGCCTCCTGCACACTCGCACCGCCCGCGACGACGAATTCGACGACCCGCTGAAAGCTATCAACAGCCGGGGCTGGATCGACGGCGCTCTGGACGGCAAACACGTCCTCTGCCTCGCCGGCGGCGGTGGGTTGCAGGCTCCGCTTTACGCCGCCGCCGGTGCCAAAGTCACGGTGGTGGACATTAGCCCGGGGATGCTCGAGCAGGACCGGCTGATCGCCCGCGAGCGCGGCCTCGAGGTGCAAACCATCGCGGCGTCGATGGACGATCTATCGATGCTCCCCAATGCATCGTTCGACCTTGTCACCCAGCCGGTCAGCACCTGCTACGTGCCGAATCTGGCCAAAGTTTACACCGAGATCGCCCGCGTGCTGCGCAATGGCGGGCAGTACCTCAGCCAGCACAAACAACCGGCCAACCTGCAAGCCGCGCCGACGCCCTTTCCCAGTGGATACGCCATCACCGAGGATTACTATGCCAAGGGGCCGATACCGCCACTACAGGGCGAGTTTGAGCATCGGGAAAAAGGCGCGCTTGAGTTCGTGCATCGCTGGGAGGAGATAATAGGCGGTCTCTGCCACAGCGGCTTTGTGATCGAGGATCTCGCTGAACCGAAGCACGGGGACCCCGCCGCCGAGCCAGGGACGTTCCGGCACCGCAGCCAATACATCCCACCGTATGTCGCCATCAAGGCGCGACGCATCGACAGCCTGGCGCTTGGCCAAGCGGTGGGCGGCATCGTTGTACCGTGAATCTGCTTGAGCCGCACCACGGGCCAACGGTAGCTTGTCGCTCATGTTTTTTCGCACCTCGCTGATCGTTGCAGCCGGCATTCTTGCCTCCTGTTCCTCTACGAAAACAAGTCTCACCCCCAAGGCCGGATTTTCTGGCGACTGGGCAGAGTTCGAGCGCTTGGCCAAGCGCAACCGCACACGAGTCGCACTGCCGCCATTTGAAACCACGCCGCAGGCTTCGCTCGACGCCATCACGGCCGCGATCGCCGATGCTGACGCCCGGCTCGATACCATCGGCATAATCAAGCCAAGCGAGGCGACCTTCGACAACACGATCGGCGCGCTCGATGACTTGGCGTTTGACCTGTCGCTGGTGGCCAACCGCACCTACATGCTCAAGGAAACCAGCGAGAACGCCGAGCACCGCGCCCAGGCCACCGAGGCGATCAAGCAGTTCGACGAGTGGGCCGTCGGCCTCGACTATCGCGAGGATGTGTACCGCGTGGTCAAGGCGTACGCCGACTCGTCGCCCAGGCTGAGCGGCGAGGCCAAGCGTCTGCTCGAGCAGACGCTGCGCGACTATCGACGGGCCGGCCTGCACCTGGCCAAGCCCGAGCGCGACGAGGTCGAACGGCTCCGCAAGCAGCTCTCCGCCGCGACGACCGAGTTCCGCACCAACATCACCAACGCCAAGAAGGAACTGAAGTTCACGGCCGCGCAGCTCGAGGGGCTGCCGGAAAGTTTCCTTGAGCAGGTCAAGACCGGCGACGACGAGTACACGCTCCAGGCCAACGTGACGTTTCACTATCTCAATGTCATGCGCAGCGCCAAACCGGAGGCCACGCGCAAACGCATCTCCGGCGAGCGCAAACGGCTTGCCCGTGAAAAAAACATCCCGCTGCTAAAAACCGTACTGCAACTCCGCGCCAACATCGCCACCAAGCTCGGCTACAAGACATGGGCAGACTACCGCTGCGAAGTCAAGATGGCCGGCACCGGCACCGCGGCGCGAGAGTTTTTGATGAACCTCAAGCGCGGCCTCGAGCCGAAGTGGCAGTCCGAGCTTGCGCAGTTCACCGAGCTGAAGCGCCGCGAGACCGGCGACGCCAATGCCACCCTGAAAATGTGGGATGCCTTCTACTACATGAACCTGCTGAAGAAGGAAAAGTACGCCGTGGACACCGAGCAGCTCCGCGTGTTTTTCCCTTACGAACAGACGCTACATGGGATGTTCCGTGTGTACGAGCGCATCTTCGGCCTGAAGATTGTGGCCGCCACCGCACCATACAAATGGAACAACCAAGTGACGCTGCACCTCGTTTACGACGCGGCCACCGGCAACCCGCTGGGCGCGTTGTACCTCGACATGTTCCCGCGCGAGGGCAAGTACAACCACTTCGCGATGTTCCCGCTAATCTCCGGCAAACGACTGCCGGACGGCACCTACCAGCGGCCCACCGTCGCGCTGATTTGCAACTTCCCCACGCCGGGGAAGGACAAGCCGTCACTGCTCTCGCACGACAATGTCGAGACGCTCTTCCACGAGTTCGGCCATGCGCTGCACGGCATTCTCACACAGACTCGATACACCCGTTTCGCCGGCACGAGTGTACCGCGTGACTTCGTGGAGGCGCCGTCTCAAATGCTCGAGAACTGGATTTGGGACAAGACCGTGCTCGACTCGTTCGCCGCCGACTATCGTGACTCGTCGAAAAAAATACCGGAATCCGTGCTGGCGAAACTCAAGGAGGCAAAGAAAGCTACCATCGCCCGACACTATCGCGGCCAGCTTTCGTACGGACTCGTCGACCTGAGCCTGCACTCGCTGACGGTGGAGGAGGCCCGGATCGTCGAGCCGGTTGCATTGTCTAACCAAATCACCGAGGCGATCTATCTAAAGCCACAAAAAAACACATCGTTTGTCGGCTACTTCGGCCACCTCATGGGCTACGACGCCGGCTACTACGGCTATGCCTGGGCCGACTCGATCTCCGCTGACTTGGCCACAGTGTTCGAAAACGCGCCGGAGCGCTACTTCGACAGCGCAGCAGGACAGCGCCTGCGGCGGGAGATTTACGAGGTGGGCGACTCGCGCGACGTCAGCGAGTCGATCGAGAAATTCCTCGGCCGCCCCCGCTCCCTGAAACCATTCCTTCAAGACCTTGGCATCTTGAATGAATAGCACTTGACCAAGCGGCTCAGTCGGTGGCCTCGTTTAAGGAGGTGAGGACGGTGTCGGCGCTCAGCAACTCAGGAAGTAGCTTGGGTTGCTTGGTTTTGTCGGATGGAAAAACCAGCACGAGCGGCACGCCCGCTCTGCCCCAGCGGCGCAACTCCTCGGTGATATAATCCGGCCGGCGCGTGTAGTCTGCCCGAAATGCCTTGATATTTTTTTCGGCCAACACCGTACGCACCGACTCGATATCGATGCTCGTTTTTTTGTTCCAAATACAGGTCGCACACCACTTGGCCGTGAAGTCAAGCAGCACGGGTTGCCCCCCTTCGCGCGCCTTGGCCACGGCCTCCGGCGACCAACGATGCCAGCGGATTCCCCCGGGGAAATCCTGCACCACATCAGCCTTGGCCGCCGACGGGTCGGTCGGGGTTCGCCATTGCATTTGGCCCTCGAGACCGAACACGATCCCGCCAAGTGCAAGCCCCCCGGCGATGCCTAGGGCCAGGCCGCGCCGCTTGATTCCGCGCTGAAAAAACTCTCCAAACACCCAGATTGCCATGGCAAGCACGGTCAGAAAAATACCGAACCACAAAATGCGGTCGCCGTAATATTCATAACTCACCGTGAAGAGCCAAATCGCGGTGGCCAACATCGGGAAGCCCATTGCCACCTTGAACTTTTCCATCCACGATCCCGGCTTGGGCAGGAAACGTAGCAGTCGTGGATTCCAACTCAGCACGACATACGGCAACGCGAGGCCAAGCGCAACGGTGACAAACATCAGCACGATCACGGCGGCTGTTTGCGTGAAGGCAAAGCCAAGCGCCGGCGCGAGGAACGGCGCTGTGCATGGCGTCGCCAATACCGTGGCCAGGACGCCGTTGAAAAACGCGCCGCCCGCTCCCTCCCGGCTCGCCACCGAGCCGGCCGCAGAGCCCACCGCGCCGAGCGTCACCTCGAACGACCCGAACAAATTCAGGGCCACCAAGGTGATGAGGATGGTCAACAAAACAACGAACTGAGGGTTGGACATTTGCATGCCCCAGCTCGCCATTTCGCCGGCGCTTTTCACGCCGATCACCACGCCGGCCAACACCAAAAACGACACGACCACGCCGGCGCCGTAAAGCATCCCCAGCAGCCGCACGCGCGCCGGCGACTCCTTGCTTTGATTGACGAAGCCTAGAATTTTCAGCGAGATCACCGGCAGCACGCACGGCATGACGTTTAAAATCAGACCGCCAATGAACGCATACACCAGCATCCGCCAAAGCGACTTGCCAGCGGTGGCTGTTGGTAGCGGCCCGGCGGCCGCTGTCGTTCCGGCAGTGCCCGATGCGGAGGCCAAAACCGGGAACTTTACCTCGAATGCCTCCATCTTGTCGTGATCTATCAGGTTGCGGACAGCCAAGCCGGTGAGCTCGCTTGGCCAAGCACCCTCAAACTTCGTCACCGTTTTTTTGATACGAACCCTAGTTGCGGCAGAGGCGGTCACTTCGCTCTCCGGCGACACGTCGAACGACTCGGACGGCATCGAAAAGAAATCGGCATCGGCACCCGCTTGGCCGGCGTCGAACTCGATCAGCAATGTCCGTTCATCATCCTTGACCGCGCCATCCCACCAGGCCTTGACGGCCAACCTGACATCGGCTTTCGGCAGTTTCTTTTTTGTCGCATCGAGCTCAGCGGCGGCGACGGAGAGCTTGGCCGTCCCGGCGATCACCAACGTTGCACTCACCTGCTGGTCGCGCGGGATGCAGCTCTCCTTGCACTCGAGCCAACTGACTTTGCCTAAGATCGCCGCTTGGCCAGGCGCGACGTCGGCAGCAATGGCCAGAGGCACGAGCAGGATTGTTTTGTCGTGGTAACCGTAGCCGATCGAGCCAAGCGCGTTAAACTTATCCGGCGTTGGCCATTGAATCTGTCCGGCGGTCACGCCCTTGGGTAACTTCCATTTGACCGAAGTCGCAATGCCAGCTTCACCAGGGTTTATCCAGTAGGTGTGCCAACCGTCGGCCATGGTCAACTCGAGGCCGGCCATCACCGTTGAGTCCGGCTTGATCGTGTCGTGGGACAGCAACAACTTGACCTTCGTCGCCGCTTGGCTGCCACCGGCTTGGCCGCCACCGAAAGGGTCATCGAACTGCGCTGAAACACTGGCTCCGGTCGCCAGAAAAAAAATGAAACCCAGAACGCGCACGCTCATCGGGGATTAGGATGCCTACGGCGCCCGGCCTGTTCAATTCTCGAACGGGCCAATCTGGAAAAAATCACACGATTTCGGTCGGGCACTTGGGCAGTGAATCGAGGAAAATCTGGCCGTATCGCTTGGTCAGTACGCGGTTGTCGAGCACCACGACGATGCCCTCATCGCTCTTGGTGCGGATGAGCCGGCCGACGCCCTGGCGGAATTTCAGAACCGCCACCGGCAGCGAAAACTCCATGAACGGGTTGCCGTTGCGTGCCTCGATCGCCTCGATCTTCGCCTCGACCAG
>ERZ651768.2973-NODE-2973-length-11517-cov-4.745804_pt1 | contig 11517 bp, 10 predicted proteins | sample MGYA00514754_ERZ651768 | MGnify/ENA metagenome assembly ERZ651768 | reverse complement strand
GTTTCGACAAATAACAGCCCCGACTGCGTATTCATATTTTACCCGCCTTGTGTTCCTTTAAGGTGCAATAATAACGCTACAGCAGGTCTATAGTTGTCCACGGATCACCCAGAAATATCTGTAATGGGGTGAGATTTTGCACCCCCGCAGGGAAAGATCGATCCTGCGACTACCCACTTCTTCCCTAAGTTATCAATCTCTCAAAAGATCATTCACTTTGGTGTCTTGCCTCGAGATAGTTTTCGATCAAATCAAACCAATCAATAACAAGGTCAGGAAACTCGTCTGCTTCTGAAATCTCTGAAAGCATGTCGACTACCTCATCGGTAGACAGCTCACCCAAGTAGTTATGGATGGTTTTAATTGTTTCCTCTCTGATATGACCTGCCACTCCACCGGTACCGTCGGCACCATACAGGATAGTCATCGCATCAGTTGCCATTACTTATCCTCCTTAATTGGTAAGTTCCTATCATACTCAATGCATCTAAAGAATTAACCAATTAACTCGATAAATTGGCTAATTGACGACAAGGTCATGATTGCATCAGGAACCGTACTGACTGATATTACGTGAGCCAATTTTTCGAAAGATCTCTGAGGCCTGCGCCACTGAGGCATCCCATGTTACAAAACAACCGGACTGGCATCTTTCTCATCATCATCGGGATGACCATATTCTCCATCCACGATTCGTTGATCAAAGTACTGTCGACTGATATCTCCTTGATCCAACTACAATTCGTTCGTTCATTAGTCGGTGTCTTGACAATCATTGTCTACCTGAAGTTAACGCATCAACCGTTTGTTTTCCGAACAGGTTATCCCTTCTTGACCGTCGTACGAGGACTGTTGAGCTTTTTTGGTTACTCTGCTTTCTATCTTGCACAATCAAAAATGCCGATCGCCAATATTTCAGTACTATTTCTTACAAGTCCATTTTTTATCACCATTATTTCAATATATTTCTTCGACAGTCGGGTCGGTTGGCGCCGGTGGCTAGCAATGGTAATTGGCTTCTGTGGGGTAATCATTATCTGTAGCCCGGAAGGAGGAAAGCTCAATCTTTATTATGTGATACCTGTACTTGTAGCAGTCGCTTATGCCCTATCAGTTATCCTTGCAAAAAAGACCGCGGACAAAGATACGCTGTATCAGACAATTGTGTTTCAGTATCTTATTGCTGGATCAATATCAGTTGTGCTTGGCCTAGCTTTTGGTGATGGTAGGTTTGATAATGAAAAATATTCTGAGATCGAATTTGTTGTTCGAGCGTGGTCACTTGACGATCCAAGCATTATCCTATCTCTTGTTGGGCTCTCCATAGTGGGTGTTGCTGGCTTCGGGTTGTTGCTTCAGGCTTATCGAATTGCAGACCCAGCGGTAGTTAGCCCGTATGAATACAGCTTTCTTATTTGGATGATCCTTTGGGGTTACCTATTTTGGGGTGACATACCTTCAGTGAGTGAAGCAGCTGGAATGCTCCTAATTGTAGGTGCAGGTGTCTATATGTTTTATAGAGAGCAGGTTAGAAATCAAGAACTTGCTATCGACACGACCTTGAGATAATTCGTTTGCTACCGCCCCATCAATTTAGGCAGTGATATTCCAGTAACCCTATTTCGGAGAACGGAAACCGGATGACGAATTTACAAGAAGCAGCAGATTTAAACGACACAGTAATGATAAGCGCACGTCGTTTTGAGGAATCTCCTTTTATTTTGCGCCAAGATACCTCCAAGATGGTGCGGGGTGTCTATGCCGATCGGTTTCATGCAGTGTTTTGCGGCGAGGATCCAGTGCAGAAATACTGGACCCTGCGTCGTAAGGCTCTAATCTTTGATGTACCTGAAAAACCTTTAGAGATCCATGGTCCCGACGCTGTGCCATTTCTTGACAAAGTGCTATCACGCAAGGTGGCGGCATTGCCGGAAGGCCGCGGTTATTATGCAATTGCTTGTACGCCACAGGGCGGCGTCTTTATGGACGGCGTGCTCTTCAAGCTTGGCCCAGACCGCTATTGGTATGTTCAGGCCGACGGCGCGTTCGAAACATGGCTCATTGCTCATAGCGGCGGATTCGATGTCACGATCACTGATCCCAAATCGCGCGTGATCCAAATTCAGGGCCCCGCCTCAATCGACATTATGAAAGCTGCATCAGACGGTAAGATTGATGAAAGCATTCGCTATTTCAGTTCCGGATTCTTCGAAATCGGCGGGCAAGAACTCTTCGTCTCGCGCACAGGATTTACGGGCGAATTAGGCTTTGAGATTTACTGCAATAGCGTCACGACCGACCACCTCGCACTCTGGGACCATCTGATTTCGGCAGGTAAACCCCACGGCATGGAGTTTTCTTCAAGCCGTGCAATGACGATTCGTAGAATTGAGGCGGGCATCCTTGGCAACCTGACCGATATGGACATGACCATGACTCCGTTTGAGGCTGGTCTTGCACCATTCATCGACATGAATAAGGGTGACTTTATCGGTCGCGCAGCCCTTCAGGGTCGAGATCAACGACCTGTGCTATACGGACTGACCTGTGATCAAGCTACACCGACCTCGGGCAGTATCATTCTCGACAACAATACCACCGTTGGCCATATCACATCAGGTATCCCATCTCCAACCCTCGAGTGCGGCATTGGGTATGTGCGGTTCGATGCACCCGGAGACTGGATCGGGCGTATGCTACAACTGCGATTACTCGATGGGAACGTCTTTCCCTGTGAGATCGTAGATCTGCCATTCTTTGACCGGGAAAAGAACATTGTCAGGGGAATAAACCGCACAATCCCCTAATAAAATGCCCTGTGGAAGAAAGGGTCCCAGCTAAGGTGCCGGAGTTATAGGAAAATCCGGTAGTTATGGGAAAATCACATTATTGATACGACGCTAAGTCGTTGATTTATTGGTGGGCCGTGCAGGGATCGAACCTGCGACCACCTGATTAAAAGTCAGATGCACCCACATGCGTTTAAGACTGCTATTGTAGTGTAAACCGCAACTCGCATCCCCCATTACTTTTTGTTTTCGATTGTTTTCGCACTATTTTTTAGGTTATCGAACAGTTTTATGGGGGAGTAATTTATTACTCTCAACATCCCACTAAAACTTTAATCCTATTGTCTGAGAGATTACGAATGATGTTTTGCCTATCAACTCTAGGAACCAACTACTGTCTAGACAGCCAATTTTCTCGAACAATTTGGAATCCCGGCAAGTCTTCTCCATAAGAACGCCGCACTCCGGTACTTTCAAATCCTGTCTTTTCAAGAACTCGCCTTGAGTTGTTATTTCTAGGATGTCTTAGGGCTACGATTTTTTCAAGCGGGGAATGCTCAAATACAAATCGCAATACCCTTTGAACTGCCTCTGTCGCATAACCTCTTCCCCAAGCGACTCTTCTCAGGAAATAGCCTATCTCTATGTCTTCCTTTGGGAACTGATCTTCAATGAGTTGAACCCAATCTGTATCGTCCTTGTCTGTTGGAAGAGGCAGTAATGCAATAGTTCCTAGGGACTCACCAGTAATTCTATCGGAGATACACCATTTGCCAATGCAACCATTTCCGCCACGACGTATGTGGAATCTCATCTCCTCAACAATTTTTTCTTTCGAAACTCTGCCTCCAACGTATTTCATGATCTGCTCATCGGTAAACATTTCGACGACCAGACCAACATCGTTTTGCGAAATTGGTTTTAAAGCCAAACGCTTTGTCGTTAGTTCAAGATTTATTGGCATTATGTACAGACGACATTCGAGGCGAGCATAATCCCACTATCTTAAACCCAAATAGTGGTACTGTTAATTTGACCCTGAAGCTGAGAACTTACCGTTCTAATAACTACGGAAAGCCTAAGAATCGCCCTGCTCCGGCAGAGGTCTTTTTTTGTCTAGAATGTGGGACAAAGTGTGGGACAAAATGATCGGAATAGATCGGAACCAGTCGGTACTAAACAGAAGGCAACTCTATAAACACAGGGAAATACTACATATATAGAGTGGGTCACTGCCTTCACACGGCAGGGGTCGCTGGTTCAAATCCAGGCGCGCCCACCATTTTCCACTGCTTTTAGGCCATTCTGGTAGAGCACTGTCTCCTTGGATTTCTCAGTGTGCTGAAAACGTGCTGAAAATCCGAGATTATCCACTGCATCATGCAGATGATCGGATGCCAGATGCGCATACCGCTCAGTCATTTGAATACTGGCATGACGAAGTAGTTTGCTGACCTCAAAGAGCGGGGTGCCATTCCTCACTAACCAACTCGCGAAGGTATGACGAAGGTCATGGATATGAAAATCAGTTATCCCTACCCTTCTACAAGCGGTAGCGAAGGCTTTTCTCACACTCTTAACCTTGTCCCCAACCTTTGCATTAAAGGCTGAAGTTAGATGAAAGAAGACCCAAGGGGTTTCAGGACAAACTTCATCCCGTAACCGCATCCTTTGCACTAAGACCCGTCTTGCATCCTCATTAATAGGAACCGTTTGCCATTGCCCACTTTTTGTCTGCTCCAAATAAAGAAGACGAGTAGAAAGGTCAACGTGATCCCATTTAAGATTCAGCAATTCAGACTTTCGGCAACCGGTATTCAAAGCAAGTTCGATAAAGTCCCTTAAAACGGGGGATTTATACTGACTGCTGAGAGACCTACCCTTTCGGTCTACCGGGTTACCGGCAACTTGCAGCAAAGTTTTGGCCTGTTCATGGGTCAACCAACGGACCCTGCCCTTTGGCTCTTTGGGTGCTTCTGCTTTGATGCAGGGGTTTTCAATACGCCAGTGATCTCCCATCAGGGCGATTAACTAGAATCGATCCAAACGATATGGCGTGATATTGATTGGGCTAGGTTGGTCGCAAACCATCGCCGATGTCAGGCGGCCGGTCATGGGTGCCTGGGTCAGGCCAAGATGGCCATGACCAAATGCCGCAAATAGCCCAGCATGTCCTGGGACTGGGCCAATGCACGGCAACGAGTCAGGCGTTGAGGGCCGTGAACCCATCCACTCACTCACATCCTCGGCATTGAGGTCTGGCAGCATACGCTGGGCCAGGCGTGCAATCACTTTTGCCCGACGGTAGTCAGGGGCGGTGTCCAGGCCTGCGAACTCTGCTGTCCCAGCACAGCGCAGCCCCATTTGCATGGAACTCGCAGCGAATTTACCATCGCCATCCAGTACCGAATTATTTAAAGTGACTCCCGGACTGGCAAAGATCGTGTGATAGCCCCGTTCCGATTCCAACGGAATGCGAACCCCCAGGGGCTTGAGCAGTCGGGCAGACCAGGCACCACCGGCTACAACGGTCCGGGGCGAACTGAAAAAACCCTGGTCGGTGCGAATCTTAAATGACCCGGATCCATCCGGATTGAGTTCGTGCACCAACGCGCGGGTGAACACGACGCCCTGACTTCGCGCTTTTTGTGCCAGCACCTGTCCCAGTCTGGCCGGATTCACTGTGCGAGCCTGTTGCCCAATCAGCACGGCGGCCTGGTACTCCGGTGACAATGCCGGCTCTATTTCCCGCACTTCATCCCCGCTGACAAACTCCAATGACACGCCGCGTTCACGGCGCAACACCCACTGCGGCAATTCAGGATCAGCCTGACGGACATTCCGAAACACGTGAATGTAGCTGGAATCACGCACCAAGTCCTCATGATCCGTACCACGCAATAACTCACGGTAAAGCTTTGGGCAATCACGATTCAGCGCCAGGATCGCATCGGCGATTCCACCAACGCGAGACGCCTGGGCGCTGGCGAGAAAACGGACCAGCCACGGGAAAAGATACGGAAGGTAAGTCCAACGCAAGGCAACCGGTCCGTCCTTGGATAAGGTCCAGCCCGGGATACTCTTCCATTGCCCAGGCAACGACTGCGGTACACACGACCACGGGGAAATCACCCCAGCGTTACCGGAGCTTGTGCCCTCCGCCGGTCCATCCCGATCGATCACTCGCACCGACCTTCCGCTGGCGGCCATCTCCAGCGCACAACAGATGCCGATAATGCCGGCACCGATAACCGTGATGTCGTAGCCGGGGGCCTCAGGCATTTTGGGAAACAACAGGCTTAGCCTTTCGCCAAGCCGCCACCTGCTGAAACAGAACTGGCGCTACAAACACCAATGCAAAAAGGTCACTCTGCATTCCGGGCGCAACCAGCAGGACGCCGGAAAAGGCCATCGCCCAGCGAATGATTACCGGCATCCGTACCAGAAAGAACCCGGCAACCGAGGTTGCCACCATAAAGATACCAACGGAACAACTCAGCGTGGTCGAAAGAAAAGCACTCCAGGTGAAGTAATCCTCAATCACAATCAGCATCGCTGGGGAGTAGACAAACACCATGGGTACCATCAGTTTGGCGATACCCAGGGTAAACGCCGACACACCAGTTCGAAAAGGATTAGCGCCCGCGATGCCCGCGGCAGCGTACGCCGATGCACAAACTGGCGGAGTAATCTCCGAGATAACCCCGTAATACAAAACAAAAAGATGTGATGCCAACGGCGGTACACCGAGATTGGCCAACGCGGGTTGCGCCACCGTGACCAGCATGATGTAAAGCGCTGTCGTGGGCAGGCCAGCTCCCATCAGAATACAGGTAACCGCAATCAGTATTAAAGACACGAACAGGGTTATTCCCTGGACTGAAAAATCAACCAGCGGAATCCACGAAAAAACAGAGTAAAGGCTCTCTCCAATCGAAAGTGCCCCATTTGTGACCATAAAACCTAACCGAAAGCCCAATCCTGTGGAGTTGACAACACCAACTACAATCCCGATCGCGGCACAGACTGCGCCAACCGCCAGCGCGTAACGTACGCCAACCACACAGCCATCGAGAATATCGCGCAGGCCAATGCGATGCATCGGATTGACCAACCCCACCGCCAGCGCCGTTGTAATGCCCCAAAAAGCCGCCATGTGCGGCGAATAGCCGCTAAACAATACATAGATCAGCGCTGCCAACGGCAAAGCTGTCGGCCACCCTCTTTTCAGTACCGCCAATAGTCGGGGGATCTCTTCCGCTGGCAAACCTTTGAGGCCCAATCGCTTAGCCTTGAAGTGCACGATCGACAGTACGCCCAAGTAATGCATGGCTGCCGGCACCATTGCTGCGATCACGATAGTGGTATAGGGCACCTCCAGAAACTCAGCCATCACGAAGGCTGCCGCACCCATGATCGGTGGGGTAATCTGACCCCCAGCGCTGGAAGCGGCTTCGACCCCGCCGGCGAGGTGTCCGGGGTATCCCATACGTTTCATATTAGGAATAGTCAGCGAGCCGGTCGAGACCGTATTGGCAATAGACGACCCCGAGATGGTGCCAAAAAATGCCGACGACACGACGCTGACTTTGGCCAGACCACCGGTATAGCGGCCCGCAATCACAGTGGCTATATCTACAAAGAACTGTCCCAAACCCATACGCTGTGCAAGCACACCGAACAGTACAAAATGAAACACCACAGTGGATACGATCCATAGCGTCACGCCATAGATACCCTCGGCCGGGAAATACATATTGTTGATGTACTGTGCCCAGTTAATGCCCGGATGCTTCAGGATCATCAACGGCATGTACTGTCCGAACACAGCATAAGCTGTGAAAAGGAGAATAATGATCGGCACCACAATTCCCAAAGTCCGGCGCACAGCCTCTAGCAGTACCGCAATGAGGACGGTACCGAAAACGACATCGATGAAAGCCGGATCTCCCTGGCGCAGCACTTGTTCAGACAGGAAAAAATGCCAGCCCAATAACTCAAAATCAATCTCGTACCAGGTGATGCCGACATAAAGCGATGATGAAACTCCAGCCAGGATCAGCAACCAATCCCAGATCGGAACATTCGAAAAACGCCACCAGGTGTTGGCGTGAAGTTGGCGGCCACCGCCACGCTTGATCATCGGGTAAAGAATAAATACCAGGATGATCACGCCGGACATATGAAAACCCATATGCCAGTAATCGACCGGAACACCGGTGCCTGCGGTTACATAGTGGTACGCAGCAAAAAAAACCGAAAAAAGGAAGGTGAACTTGACCAACCACGGGCCGATTTCCCGGAACTGAAGACCGGAGTCGTACTTCTCTTCAAGTTCTTCGACCTGTCTGACATCGAATTGCGCCACAATATTCCCTCTGCTACGCCCGACTAGCACTAGAAAAAGGAACGGAGGCAGGTGGGCACCTGCCTCCGTTCCTGATTACTGCAACATTAAAGCTAATCAGTCGATCATGCCGATTTCTTTATAGTAACGCTCGGCACCAGGATGCAGTGGTATCAAAACACCCTTAAGCGCTGTCTCCACGCGAATGGCTTTACCTTTCGCATGGCCCTTGTCCAGCAGTTTACGGGTGTTCTTGTTCCACATCGCCTTGGTGATCTGATAGATCAACTCTTCAGGCTGATCAACCGATGTGACAAGTTGTCCGTTGACTGCCACTGTGGGAACATCGTAGTCAATACTCTCGTATACCCCAGCTGGGATATCCGAAGGCACGTAGTAAGGAATAATGCCGTTGATCGCTTTGCGTTCGTCTTCAGAGAACTTGTACAGCTCAAATCCCTTGGTCGAACCCAACTGGATCAACGCAGCGAAAGGAGTGCCGCCAGCATAGAAGAAAGCATCCAGCTGTCCATCGGCCAGGCGCTGGGAACTTTGTCCTAATCCCAGTTCATGCTCATCAGCCTTGATGCCATAGTGCTCGAGAATCATGCGCACCGATACCTGGGTACCTGAACCTGCGGCGGCAACACCGACCCGCTTGCCGTTGAGATCCATAAGGCTGGAAAGATGCTCGCCTTTGGGCGTAACCAGATGCATATCTTCAGGGTACAGGTTGGCAATCACCCGAACATTGTCCTTCTTGTGGCCGACAAATTTGCCTGTACCGTTGTAGCCCTGAGTCACGCTCTGCGCACCAGCAAGACCGGCGTCCAACTGGCCAGCGTGAATTGCGTTCATGTTGGCGACCGAGGCATTAGTCGAAACCGCAATCGCGACCAGTCCTGGCACGCCACAGCTGCCACCTTTATCGCAAGCACGCGAGCCTGGCGGATTTGATATCGCGTTGGCGAGAAGGCCGCCGATCGGGTAGTAAGTACCCCCGGCGCCGCCAGTACCGATACGGAAAAACGTCATGTCCTGCGCCTGGACGCTACCCATCATCAGGGCCAGCCCTGTGAATACTGCGCCAAGCAATCCTCTCTTAGTTACCATCATTTTGTCTCCTTTATAGGTGTAAATACTGAAAAAAAATCCAGCCTAGGCATAAATACTCTAGCCCGGTGACGGTCACTATCGACCTGAAAAGGTATATTGTCAATTAACCATTTTTGGTTAACTTTGGGTTTTTTAGAGTTTTCAGAATGTATCGATGGGCAATAAATGCGGATTTTCTGGGATTGTGATAGTTGATAAGTGCCTTCTGGATTTACCCTAGGAGGCTCTAAAAGGGGGGTGTATACGGGATTGTTGCCCTAAGTCATAGGACACCCCTACCCTACCCACTTATCTTGTATACACCCCCTTTATTTTCATTTGGGAGTTATGGCTCCCCTGTCCGTCTGCTTTACAGCCAGTAACAGCGGATCGGTGTGCTGAAAATGTGCTGATTTCTGACCACTCAGGGCTAATCAGGAAACTTTGCGTGGAGTTGATGCCTGATTATTAAAGGGTTTTTGGGCTGTTAGTTGGTAGAGCACTGCCTTCACACGGCAGGGGTCGCTGGTTCAAATCCAGCCGCGCCCACCATATTTTCCTGTGTTTACAGGACTTTCTACAGTTAGTAACGCCTGTTCCATCTGCAACTCAATGGTCAATGTGACCAGAATGTGACCGAAACTTCTCCAACTTGTGTACTGCGTCGTGAATATCTGCTCGATCGCTATGCATATAGCGGTCTGTCATCGAGACACTGCTGTGACCCAATAGGTCTCGAATAGTCAGCGCCTCTACACCCGACATCTGCCCTAACCAAGAGGCACACGTATGACGAAGGGTATGAAAGGTGACTCCCTCCAGCCCTACCCGTCTGCAGGCCGATCTCATTGCGGTCTTTACATCCTTGATGCGATCGCCAATCTCCGTGTTCCTAGCCCGTCGGAGATGGAAAAACACCCAAGGGGTAGATGGACAACACTCAGATCGGATACTCGCCCGACGAATCAAGACACCTCTAGCTGAAGGACTAAGAGGAACTCTCCGGGCCTTGGCACTTTTTGTATGACAGGCCTCAAGAATGATCTCGTTTTTCTGCCAATCAATACGATCCCATTTCAGTTCCAACAACTCCTTTCTTCGACAGCCTGTCTGCACAGCAAGGTCGATCAGGTCCACGAGATGTGGCGCTTGTCTATCAACTGCTTTAATCAACGATGTCGCGTCTTCTCGACTCAAGAAGACAGTCTTGCCAGCTGATTCTGGGAGTCGTTTACCCTGACAAGGGTTGGTTAACCCCCAATCCCACTCGGTATTCGCATAGTTAATCGCGACTGACAAGAGACCTGTTTCCTTATTGCAGCTAGAGGCCAAGACCTTTTTCAGCCTATGCGCAACCGACCCCTGGGTGCTTTGGAGATACACTCATTTGCAGTTTGGGTAATAAGAACCATATCGCAGTGTCGCGTCGCGCCGACTCCCGGAACAAATGTGTACGGCTCGATACTCATAACCATACCCGGCTGCAGGGAGGCATTGTTGTAGCCACGTAGGTTTCCCTCTTCGATACGGCCTTCCCACTCGCTGACCACGCCGCGAAGAAGGCCGGTGCCTACTGGGCTTTCGCCAAATCCGTCTCGCGTGAAGATCGAGTTGGCAGCGACGATCTTGAGTGTGGGAACTAGAGCGCATGCATCTGTTAATGTCATGGGAGGCCGAAGACCCAATGCTTGAGCGTTTGGACACGCTGATGTTAGACGGTTGATGCCATTGACTTCACTGATCAATACTAGTGGCTCAGACGGCGTTGCGCAGTCCCTTGACCGGTGATGTTCTAGGTCGGTGCGCCAATGGGGCAACCATACTGAGACAATGCGTTTCATGACACCATTTGACTGTCCAATGATGGCCACCAGGAGTGCCTCGACAGCGAACGAGTTCAATTCGCCAACGAGGTTCACCAAGGAAATTGGCACCACCAATGCCATCATTTTCATTAGTGTTTGCAGGAAGGGCGCGCCAGCGTGTGATAGCAGTTGTCGAGCCGGCGGTAGCGTTGTGACAAAGTAATAGACATGGTGTATTACCGGTTCGTGCGGCTAGTTGTAGGCGTCTGCTAGCAGTCAGGCCGACGGCCGCAACTTCGCCGAGTACAGCACCAAGGCAGTGGGCACGTAGCGCTTCTTCTAAAACCCATAAAACGTGGCGTGCCTGGTGTGCACGCACGGCAATCAGAAAATTCGGGTCAAGCCCGAACAAACGCAGTCCCGGAGCATAGGGATCAGTTTGACGAAAACACCACAGCGCCGGTTTGCGATCAGCGACAAA
>ERZ651768.2972-NODE-2972-length-11519-cov-6.047195_pt1 | contig 11519 bp, 9 predicted proteins | sample MGYA00514754_ERZ651768 | MGnify/ENA metagenome assembly ERZ651768 | reverse complement strand
GGTGTTGGACGTTTCAACTTTACTTCATATTGGGCCGTTACGGTACATTGTGGAGCATCCAATCCGTTTCTATCCATAATGGCCATTGCTGCTGTCCAGTTACCATGACAATCCAGTAGAGCCCCGATTATTCCTCCGTTTATGACCCCGGGAAAGGCTTGGTGCTTCTCTTCACATTCAAATTCCATTTCCAGCCCATCGTCCGTTCTGTAGGACTTAATCTGTAGACCTTCTTTGTTTGCGGGTCCACATCCAAAGCATATTGAATTAGGTGCATACCTGTCCTGAACAGCTTTCTTACTCACGATTGTAATTCCTTGATCTTGTTATCAACCAGATTGACAGCATAGGTTAACATGTTCTCATCAAATTCGAATTTTGCGCCCGCTGCTTCGAAAAGCTCCGGTAAGGTTGCGTTACCACCCATACTGAGAGCCTTCCGATACAGTTTCACAGCGTTTTCCTGATTTTTCAATGCATTTCCCCAGACTTGAATAGCTCCTAATTGAGCCATCCCATATTCCACATAATAGAATGGAACGTGGTAAATGTGGAGTTTATTATGCCATCCAGTAGCAATCACATCCTCAAATTCACTGGAATCTAGGTCCTCAAAGGTCTGAAATCGTTTCCAGAGATTCGACCATTCCTTGTCACAATTGGCAGGTTCCATTGCCTCTTCAGGGTTGGTGTATGCCCAGTGCTGAAATGCATCTACCACTGCCATGTATGGTAAGAACATGATTGACTTTTCTAGATGCTCTATTCTGGCTCGATTAGCATCCTCTACTTCGTAGAATCCTCCAAAATCTTTTGTCAGATAAGGTGCAGATAATAACTCCATAGCCATAGATGCTACTTCAGCGAATTCCATTCCTACATCTCTTTGAGAGGAGTAGGGTAATTGGTCCGATTCGAATACATGGAATGCGTGGCCTCCCTCATGCAACATAGTCTGGACATCACTATGTGTACCAACTGCATTCATGAAGATAAAAGGTAATCTTCGGTGGTGATATTCGGTGCAATAACCTCCGGGTGCCTTTCCTTTGCGATTTGCAAGATCAAGTAATTCTTGTTCTCGCATTATGCTGAAATGTTTTCCTAGGTCTGGATCCACTGCTCCAAAAATATTATGACACCCTGATTCTAGTTCGTCTGCATTCTCAAATGGTGTTAATGGTTCTCTATTGAATGGATCAACGCTCAGGTCCCATGGTTTGAGCACGTCCAAACCCAACTGTTCTTTTCGTTCCCTGATCAATTTGTTGGCAAAAGGCATAACAACCTTTTCAATTGCCGCATGGAAGTTCATGCAATCCTCAGGAGTATAATCAAATCTTTTCAGGTATTCCCATCGCCAGGAACGGTAATTATCGTAACCTGCATTCTTGGCAATTTCAATTCTTAATTCCAGGATCTGTTTCCAAATTTTGTTTATTCCTTCGCGATCCTCTAGTCTCCTTTCAGCAGCCAATCTCCAGGCCTTTTCCCTCCTTTCTCTATCAGTTTCAAGAAGAACGGGGGCCAATTGTGTGATGGTGACCTCCTCACCATCCCATTCCACGGTCTGAGCTCCTATAATTGCGTCATATTCCTTTGATAGTTTACTGTCTTTTGTTAGAAGGGGCAGATTATCTTCGCAAAATAATTCAACTTCGCTCTTGATTGCCCTTAGCGGTACATCAAAGTTCTCAGGGACAACATTCGTTTCAAGGAACTTTTTCTTTAGAATTTGTTCTTTAGAGCTGGCATTCTCGCTTATGTTGTCTAGAAATGAATGAAATCTCTTTTTTGCATCCTCATCAGTCGTATCAACAGTTGTAGCAACATAAACCTCGGTCCCAACCTCCCCAATCAATTCACTTAGATCGGACCAGTATTTCATCCACTCTTCAATATTTTGTTTATTTACTTCCTGATTCAGTAAATAATCAAAGTAGGGTTCGTAATCATTCCATTCCCAGTCCTGCATTTCCTTGCTGCCTTCAGGCAGTTTTAAGGTCATCGGACACTATAGGCGGCGGCTATATTTTAGTCTGTATAACTCCTCGATGAGGGTTTTAGTTCAATTTAAGGACCTTGAATGTATTAGGACCCACTTTTACTTCATCGCCTTCTTTAGCACCTTCCAAAGCTTTTGCGATTGGATTGCTCAATGGTATTTTCCCACTCTTTGGGTCAGCTTGATCTGGGTTGACTAGTTGGAAATTGTGTTCCGTTTCTTTCGCGAGGTTTTTTACAATAAGACTTGATCCTATCACAGCCATTTTGGCACTATCCTTTTCGCCGGTTGCCGGTTCCTTATCAACATTCTCAATACTGTCCAGTCTGGCCTCTTTGATTTTATCTTCCAATTCTTTGTTCATCTCGGTCACACTATCAGCCTCCTCCCTCATTTCTCTAGCTTGCTCACTGGTTTTAGGAATCTCGATGTTCATGGCTTTGATCTTTCTTTCAGTGTCTTCTTCACCACCTATAGTTGCACCTTGAAGAAAATCAAGATCCTCCTTTAGCTTCTCGTGTTCGCCTTTTTCAGTTTCTAATAACCTTTCTGCCTTATTCCGATTATCTATAGCTACGCCCAATTCCTCTTTAGCTGCATCAAATTGTTTCTTTAGACTCTCCATTACTTTACTTACTTGTTTGGACGCCTTTTCCAATGTAGCCAGATCGTTCTCAGTTTTCTTCTTTCTTTGTACTTCAGTCTTAAGATCGTCTTCAATACCTTCATTCGTATCCCTTTGTTCTTTGACCTGTTCTTGTAATTCTTTCATTGAATCTGTTACTTCTATAATTTCTCTTTCTTTTTCTCTGTGTTTATCAGCTTCCTGCTCCAATTCTACTATAGTCTCTCTTTCCAAATCCAATTCACTCAATGCTACAGCTGCTCTTTCTCGAGTGTCCGCCAATTCCTTCTTAGCCTTTTCCAAATTTGTTGTCAACGTTGAAAATTTATCGTTAATTCGTGCTTTGTTCTTGTCCATGAGTTTCACTTCCCGATCCATTTCTTTTCTTCTTTGTGCAGCATCATTTTTCTCAGTGATGGCTGCTTTTTCCCTCTCATTTGCTTCGAGGGTTTGCTGCTCCAATTCCATTATTTCTTTTTCAAGATTGTTTTTCTCTTCTACGGTTTTATCATAAGCGGCCTTTACCGAATCATAGGATTCCAAGGCACTAATTGTTTCAGGTTTCTCAACCTTAAGTTTATTCTCGGCTTTCTGAGCTCTTTCCTCGGCTTCATCGCTCATTTTTCTAAGGGAGCTTATTTCACGAGTCATTCGGTCGCTTAGCCTCATGTCATTTTCGTGTTTCCCTCTCATATCCTCTATTTCCTTTTCCAAGTTGCTTTTAGCAGATATGTCATCGCTGAGCTCCTTCTCTACCATACGAGCCCTTTTTTCCACCTCCGAAGTTGCCAATCTGGCAGTTTTTAATTTGGACTCCAAGGAATTATTAAGAGTATTAACGCTCTGATTCAGTGCAGTAAGGCGATCCAATTCATTTTCCAAGTCTTCAATACCTTCGTAATCTATGTTGCTGGCAGATACTCTAACTTCTTCTATTTTCTTTTCAGCATCTTTCAGACTCTGCTCTGTCTGTTCGAATTCCTGAAGTAGGTCTTTGTTCCTTTCTACTTCACTCTCTTGTATATCTTGTTGCCTTTCTATTAATTCTTGTTTCTTTAGTATAGCTTGCCATTCCTCATCAATGTTACCAAGGATGTACAATGTTCCCCCTCCTGTCAACATACTTCCAATTAGAACAATAAAGAATCCCATTCCAGGCCTCCATTCAAGAGTAGTCAACCTAGCGCTGATAAGATCACTATCACCCTGCACAGTGGCGGGAATATACTCTTCACAGGTACCCTGATTATAGAAATTGAAATCATTAGGAGGTTGTCCATCAACAATACATCCCAGTCTGGAACTCACCCCCTCCTTTTCAGTACTAATCATTCTTTCATCCTGAATCAGGGCTTCTGGCCAGGTTGTATAAAATAGAAATCCGGTCAATACACCAAGAAGAAGCACTAGAATTGCAACATATTTGAGATTACTCAGCACGCTTCGCAAATTTTTCTTATGTAGGCTTTTTACTGAACTATTAGCCATGTAGGCAACAGAAAAGGCAACTATTGCAGTCCCGTAAGCTAGGAGCTTGATGTTTCCTGCTGCATCATCTTGATTTGTGCAGTCCTGGCAATCAGTACTAGCGTATGCGACACTGTCAGTCGTCATGTCCGCGCCGTTGTAATTTTCATAATAGTTCAAATAATAACTGTATACAAACGTATAATCATCAGAATCAGTTGCGACAGTAGTCACAGTGCCATTACTGTCAGTGACATCGGTATAGGTGATATCCTCTTTCACTCCACTAACTACGAACCATTTCCCATAATCACCGTCACTATGTACGGCAATCAACACACAAAGACAGGTAACGATTGCGACGGCTTGTATCTGCTGAAGCTGCTCTTTCATGGGGACTACTTTTTGGTCCAGCACCTATTTAAAGTTTACTTATTCGATTCTTGCTTTTATTAACCTTCAGCGTTTTTTTCTTTTCAGTTAACATTTTAATGACTCGATTCTGTTAATGATTATGAAGGTATGTTCTGTTTGTCAGTATGAAGAGGAACAGGACAGTGAAGTAAGTTGTGCAATTTGCGGTTCGGATCTGGTATCTTCCGAATTCACTCAGGCCCCTGTGGAGACCGAGCAGGTGTCCGAGCAGGTGTCCGAGTCCTCTGCATCCCCTGAAACAGAGAGTGAGAAATCCAAAGGTGAAACAATCGAAGAATCTTCGATGACTGATGAAGAGAAGTTGCTTGAAGAGACCCTTGCTGCAACCGAGATTGCTGATTCAGATGCACCTGGAGAATCGTCGGCTGCAATGTCTGCATTTGCTTCTTTTAAAGGCCAGCTATCAAAGTTCGGTTCTAACTTCAAGACAATAAATTCTAGACTTGATTCAATATTCTTGACCAAGGGTGAGCTAAATTACGTAGCACCCACGGCGATGTTGGTCGCATCAGTTTTGCTCTTTTTTTCAGTAATAGGATTAGCCATCACAACAGTACCTGGTGTTACGGAAGAATCCTCTGATGGTTATACACCGACTACACCTTATAGTAAGAATGAAATTTATGTTGGAAGAGGAACTGCTGAGTCATTCAGTGGTGAGTCATTTAACTGTGAAATATGGGATAGTTTAAGATATGAAGATTTCGGTGTCGTTAGTGATGAGGGTTATTACATAGCTGTAACAGATTCCAACGGAAACGGTACTGTAGAAGACGATGAAAGATTTGGTTGTCCCGTGAACATGGGGTACATAAGCGGTTTTACGTTTATCATCCTAAATTTAGTTCTCCTAGTTTCGGCATTTTATATCTACAACCATATATCGAACACATCGATTGCAAATCCAATCCTTGTTTTCGGTTTTGCTGAATTCTTGCTCTTTGTAGTATATGGTGGTATTGCTAACAAACTGATTTTTGCGTTGCTCCTTGCTGTTGGTCTTGTATGTATGGTTGGCCTAATTGTCTCAACTGGTGTACTGTTGGTGAGAACTTCATTGGGGAGGCCGTTGGATGATCCTCCTTCAGCCACATTTTATATCTTCATAGTTGCAGCTGCATTGCTTTTGTCCTCAGTGTTTTACAATTATTCCTTGGGCCCCTATTCAATTTGCGTAGATCAGTATAGTCCCTCAGAACTTCTGGACCTAAACCTCAATGTGGAAGAGGAATTACAGACCGAATGTCAACAAAAGGGATATAAGAATTTGTCTGCGGTACCACTTGATCTGGGTAGCGGAGATAACATGATTCTCTTAATGGCAGCCACCTTTTTATTTGCAGGAGTTGGTAATTGGTTGGTTTCTAATACAAAGATCAATGACGTTGTTGAAGCCAAGTATTTTTCGATGATAATCTCAGGATTGTTACTCCAATTCCTTATTTTGACGTATAACGTGGTCACCAGTGAGGATGGTGGCCTGGGTATGGATGAGAATGATACTACTCTTACGGTAATGGCCCTTGGTATTTCTACGGTTGGCATGGTTTCGTTTTACAGGAAGAGAAGAGGAGAACCAGGTTCAATGGGTGTAGCCTACTTTGCTATCTTTGCGGTCGGTATATTTGCACTTTTTGCAACTTTCCTTGCACCAATTGTAATTGGAGGAAATGATATTGAGTGGCCCGAGGAGAGGGATGAGCAATTCAATCTCGTATTGGCAGCTTTGGTCACTGCCATTGGTTTCTGGTTAAGTTATAAATTCGGTTCCCAGAAACTAAGACAGATGTCTGCTGCAAGCGATGCAGCTATGCCTAATCGGGACGACCCCTTTGCACCCACAGTTCCGGGACAGCAGAAGGCAATGCCTGAGTGGAGCGTGGACTCTGCAATGGAATTTCTAATGGAAGAGTATGGTGACGAGTTCCAGATAGAACTGAAGCACAGTACTGAACATACACCCGATCTTGAGCTTGTCGAGAAGACAATGATGGATACTGTCGATCAGTCTGTCACAATCAGAGAAGCAATAATGGTCGATTATGAAGTTGATTTTGATGAGATTGCTGAAGCCTATTCCACAACTAGAGAAACTATTGATGAGGTCATCACTCACTTGACTTCGGGAAAGAACATAATGCTTTTCGGTGAGCCAGGAACAGGTAAGACGGCTCTGGCTAATATATTACTTAGCAAACTATGTGGAGAAATTGATCAACCTAATGGAAGCAAGGCACCCAATTTCACTATAGTTACAGCTAATGCCGAGTGGTCCAATTTTGATGTTATCGGTGGAATCTCCCCTGATGATTCCGGTGGTTATTACTTCAAGGACGGATACGTTGCGGAAGCAGCTAAACTTTGTGAGCTCTCCATCCAAGAAAGAGCTAGACCACACTATCTGGTAATTGACGAGTTTAACAGGGCCAACATCGATGAGGCTTTTGGTAAACTTTTCACGGTATTCGAGTATAGGGATAAACAGCCTCTTCTGACACATAAGGAAACGCGTGGTGCTCCGTTCATGATGCCTCCAGAATTCAGAATTATTGGGACGATGAATACTCAGGATAAGAACACGCTTTTCAATGTTGGTTTTGCGTTAATGCGTCGTTTCGCTTTCGTCGAGATTGGACTACCACAGAAAGATGATGAATATCATCGTATGCCCGTGTTCGTCTATTTCAAATTGAAAAAACTTGGTCTGGTTCCAGAGAGGCCGGAGGGTGATGACCTTTGGAAATTTGAAGAAAAATGCAGACATTATCCAAGTCGCAAATTCGATTTCTATGATGAGGATGGGAGCATGTACAAATGCCACGAGAAGTTGGTCAAATTTTTGGAACCGAGTGAAGCACCAAAACGTGGTGATGAAGTAGCCGTTGGAGTTCGTACGTTCCGTAAGATAGGTCCGGCCTTACTGATTGATTCAATGGTTACAATATTTAATTCAGTCAAGAAGTACGGGCCTGAATTGGCTCTGGATAGGGTCATTCGTTCCAATATTATGCCCTCATTAGAAGGTCTAGAGAGAAACGAGATTAGGTGTATGTATTTGCAGGCCAAAGAAGTTCTAGGTCCAAATTCACTTGTAACTGAGACCTTGGATAGAATGGCTAATTCGGATAGTCTAAGTCTATTCTGATGACTGAATTAATAATTCGTAGATGGGATCTGGATATTGACGACCCAGTTACTGAGGAATCGTTGAGAAAGAAGTTAGAAGATAGAGGATACCGTGTCAGTTGCTATACTTATAGCCCTGGAACATATTTTAGTAATCATAAGCATGAAGAGTCCAAGATTGATGCAGTTCTGTCAGGGACCTTTAGAATGGGAATGCATGGTCAATTCGTTGATTTAGGACCTGGGGATTGGATAGAGGTTCCAGCTGGTGCTATACACTCAGCTGAAGTCATTGGAAGCGAATCTGTAGTCAGTTTAGATGCAATAAGGATCTAGTGGCCGTGCATATCGTTACCACAGCACATTGGTGACTTTATTTTTCCACATCCATCAGGACACTTTGAGACATTTACAGTTGCCCCTTCATCAGTTGTAATTGTTCCGTGAACCAGTTCGTTACCACATGTTCCACAGGTTAATCCTGAAACTGACATGTTACAGTTGTGACAAACGTATTGTACCATAATCACTTGATACAGTCCTCACTTATAAAACAATCATACATATGTTGATATCTTTCTTTCATATTCCGGAAAATAATGAGATATTATTTTAAGGTCAAAAGTTCTCAATATCATTTCTTTTGGTTCTCTTTCTAACAAAAATCTGAAAGAACCTTCCACTAGTTTTGTAGGGGTAGTGTCAGACAACGATAAATGGTCATAATATTCTCTTGTCAGATTGACTTTGTGAGTGGTAGAATTCCCATTTGAGACTGTTACCTCAAAAATCCAACCTGTCCCAATCTCAGATTTATTAATCTCTATTTCCGTCATATCTAAACTATATTCTTAATCATATAATAATCTTCTAGATTATATCCTAGTTTTTCATAGTAAAGTCTCGTACCTGCCCCGTGAGTAACTCTGAGTCTATCATAATCTTTTGATTTCTCTTCAGCAATTTTCATCAATTTGCTTCCCAATCCCATGTGTTGCACTCCCGACCCTGTTTTCCCTATATCTGCAGCCTGCCCGGTCACTTTTAGTTCCCTGACAGTTGCATTCTCGTCCAGTCTCAATCTCAGGTATGCTAGAAGTTTGGAACCAGATTCGTAGGATATGAAATATTCAGTTCCTCCACTGGATTTGTATTCTATCTCCTTAAGTTCAGCAGTAGAAGGATCAATCTGGGCCCTCCAAAGTTCTCTGCAATTGATACACTTACATTTTTTGCCCCTTCTCTTCATTTCTTTTCTTGCATACTGCCTCAGGTTTGAATTCATAACACCAGCAATTATCTGTGGTTTTGGTATATCTCGCTGGATTCTCTGGATTCTAACATAAGGTGGTACAATTTCTTTTAGATCTGCAACAACATTAGCAGCCGTTTCGGTATCATATGGCACAAAATCACCAGGGTTACGGGAAAGCGGTGAACCTTTGACTAACAAAGTAGGGTACAACTTTAGCATATCTGGCTGGAAATCCTCTTCCTCGAACAGTCGTTTGAAGTCCCTGACATCTGTTTCCGGAGTCATTCCTGGCAGTCCAGGCATCATGTGGTAAACCACCTTGAATCCCGCCTCTTTCAATAATTTCGTGGCTTTGATAACATCTTCAACTTTTTGTTGGCGATTTAATTTGTCATGCACACCATCATCCAGACATTGAACTCCAATCTCCACCCTTGTGGCGCCCTGTTTTCTCATCTGGAATACGGACCAGGGGGTGCATTCCGTAGGTCTGGTTTCCATTGTCAGGCCGACACATTTGTGCTTTGCATTTCCATTTCTATGCAAAGCCTCATCCAATGGCAATCTTTCGCCATTCAGGGTCTCAAAGGCTCCTGTCAGGAATTCGTCTTGATAATCAGGAGTTCTGGCGGTAAAGGTACCACCCATTATTATCATTTCAATTTTATCAGTGGGATGTCCATTTCTGACGTACTGTTCCAGTCTCGCATCCACCTGAGATCGAGAATTGTAATTGTGCCTCTTTCCACGCCTTGCTGCTGGTTCATGCCCCGTATATGATTGGGGACTTTCGTTTGATGGTCCTCCGGGGCAATAAGTACAGGTCCCGTGAGGACATGATGCAGGTGAGGTCATTATTGCGACAGGCGTTACTCCTGCACTGGTACGCATAGGTTTTACTCTCAATAATTTGGCTAGTTCTGGTTCTTCAGCGGAATCTATTTGTGCTAGAAGTTGATTATTGGGTGGAACCATCGAAAATTTTTGTTCTTTGGCTACTTCTAGCTTGATGAGCTGTACTTCCTGTCTGGTTTTAGGCTTTTTTTCCAGAAGGCGGTTGACCACCAGTTTTGCTTCAATCATTTTAGTATAAATCCTTCTTGGCTTTCGTTAAAACTTGGGGATTGTCTCCCTTGACCAGAACATCATCTTCTATTCTTACTCCTCCCTTACCTGGAATATAGATTCCCGGTTCGATAGTCACTGCCATGGATTCCTTGGCAATAACCTTTGATTTGTATGTTAGAGAAGGAAATTCATGTATTTCCAATCCAAATCCATGTCCCGTCCCATGGACAAAATTTCTACCATAACCTTTACTTCGTATAAAATCTCTTCCGGCTTTGTCTATCTTGTGTCCGCTGTTACCGGCCTTAAGTTCATGCGTGGAAAGTTCATTTGCTTCTAAAACCACTTGATAAATTTCCTTCAAATCATCTGATGGTTCTCCATTTACAAAATAGGTTCTGGTTATATCTGAACAATAACCGTCCCAGAAAACTCCAAAATCACATATTACCGGATCACCGCTTTCCAATTTTCGATTTGTATTGGAATGATGCGAATGTGCTGCATTTGGACCTGAGGCAATAATTGTAGTGAATGAATTCTCCTGAATTCCGCTTCTACCCATAAAATAATCGATTTCAGTTCTGACTTCTCTTTCAGTAAGTCCCTCACCACATTCCACTAGATTCCTTGCAAATTCTTGCCCAGCGTCAGACTGTTTGATTGCTTTCTTCATTCTCTCTAGTTCATCTTCCGTCTTTACGCCCCTCATTTCTGTAACAAACTCGTTCTTGGAGGCCTTTATTCCTCTTCCTAATCCGATTTTTGAATCTGTGTAGACACTATTGATTTTCTTTTCATTGAGAGTTTTTTTCAGTACATCCAGGGCTGTTTTACCATCCGATTTTATGTCCGGATAGAGGGTCCATAACCTAATATCATCAATTGAAGATTCTTTTCTGCATCTATGTTCCTCTAGGGAAGAGGTGATTGCTATAGGATCTCCTTTTCTGGGAATAACTACAAAGTTCATTGTGGAACCGGGAGGGCATCCTGGTGGCGAATCCGAGTTTCCCAGATATCTGGTATTGCCTGGCAGGGAAGTTATGAATGCATCCTTCTCATCAAGATTTTTCTTAATCTCATTCCATCTTCTTTCGTAATTAATTTTCATTCTTTCCCATTAGTGAATTTGCCATTGCGTAACCAGGCACGAGATTGCCTAAAATTAATAAACTTCCTATTATATAATAATCTTCCATTATGAAAAGCATTGAAGTAACGATAACGACAAGATACATTACATAGATATAGATCTCTGTTATTTTCATAGGCCACTCCCGATTATAGTTTCTGGCAGGTCAGGTCCTATTCCTGATAACCACAAGATAGACAGGATTGAAATCGGAAAGATCTGCATTGCAAGATCATCATCAAACCATTTTAATTTTGGTCTTTCAACCAGTACTGCAATTAGTCCACCCAATACAGAATAAAAGATTACACCAACAATCAGCTGGTATATCGCAAAACTACAGACAAAACCAATCCCAAACCCCCATCTATCTCCAAGTTTGAGATTAGCTTCTCCAATTACT
>ERZ651768.2971-NODE-2971-length-11523-cov-9.795737_pt1 | contig 11523 bp, 10 predicted proteins | sample MGYA00514754_ERZ651768 | MGnify/ENA metagenome assembly ERZ651768 | reverse complement strand
TCATCAAAAACGGATGTTCCAATCACAGCGCATGGAGGAACACTGATCTTGACGTCTGGAAATTCAGATGAAATATCTGATGACGACAGGAGTGAATGGAAAAAGGCAAGACTACGCCCTTTACCACCTAGTGATCCGCCTCCGATTCTTAAGAAATCACGACCAATATCCAGTACCTTGAGCGAGAAGTCAGCTACCTCCCCTCTCTGATTCTGTCTCTGGAAATCTCGCATCATTGTGAGAAGAAACGTTCTAGCTTCTTCCATATCTTCAAAATCGCCAACTTTCTTTGGCCGTAGAGCTTTGGCTAAATCAAATTCCGTTCGTGCTCGGAACCATCTTGAGAAGTCGTGACGTTCTCCATGATATTTTAAGGAATTGGAATCAATGTAAGGAAGAAGGTCTATCATTTCCTCAATATCTTTTGCCCTGCCAACTTCGCTACCCTCTGAATCGCGAAACACGAAATCCCCAAAACCCATTTTTTCACGCATGAAAGTCCTAATTCCCTTCAGCAACCCAGAGTCAGATTTATCCAAGAAATCAGCATTAAGTTCCTCAGCAATCTTCCTATTCTCGGGTAGAGAAGATTGCATTATAATGGGGACATCAAGATTATCCTGCTTAACGATTTTTATCAGTTCAGAACCTGCACTCGAATTATGTTTACCCTTCCATGGATAAGCTGCGTCTGTTATCAATCCAATTATATGCTTGGAATACTGTTTGTAGAAATATTGAGCTTGTTCCATGTCTGTCGCAAGCAGAATCTTAGCTCTAGCTCTTCGTCTCAGAACTTTATGATGCAGACTCAGACCCTCTCCAGCTAAACTGCCTGTCTGTTCCATCAACTCCTGATATAATTGAGGTAGAAACAGAGAATAGAAACGTCTTGAATCCTCGACCAGTAGGATAACTGGAACATCGGCCATGCTGGTATCTTCCTCTACATTTCTTGAGTCTTCAATAATTTTTATTATAGCAAGGAAAATCTGGGAATTGCCAGACCAGACGAAAACCAGATCAATACCCTGGCTTTTCTTGAACAATGCCAGTTCACGAGTATTATAGGCAAGCAATACTACAGGAATATCTTCTTGGATTTCTTTGGCTTTGTTGCCGAAGACATGAACCAGCATCTCACCAACTCTAGACATGGTGATTACCAAATCATAATGTCTTTCCTTCAATGCTTGAAGGGCATCCTCTGCTGTGGTGACGTGAGTGATACGGGGTGCGTAGGAAAGGCTCAATTGTTTATATTCCAACAGAATAGTCTCATTTATCCTTCCATCTTCTTCTAAGGTGAAATAGTCATAAGGACTGGAAACCAGAAGGACCTCCCGGACGCGAAAACGCATCAAGGCATCAAATCGGCTGTGTTGTGTAGGGAACCGTGCCACACAATCCTAGTAACAACTTACTTTAACTATCTGTGGTGAGGTACATATCGTGTTTAAAATTGCAAGATTTTGATCTCGTTAAAGAGTTAAGGAAAGAATTGAGTAGTATTTTATATGAGGATATTCAATCCGATTAACCACAGGAAGGAATACCTTGGAAACTGAACCATTTGTATCAATTGTAATACCTACCACAGGCGAAGTCAAATTCATCAAAGGACTGGTGGAGAGTGTAACCAAACTAGAATATCCTAAAGACAAATTTGAATTAATATTTATCGGCGATAAACCTACACACCTTCTGGAAAAGAACTCAGATAGGGCAAAAGAAGAAGGAATAGATGTGACTGTGGCATACAATTCTGTTCCCGCAGGTCAAAAAAGGAACATAGGGGCGGACATTGCTAAGGGAAGCGTAATTGCATTCACCGACGATGATACCATTCTGAGGGAAGACTGGATACGAAATGGGGTAAAACATCTCCACAAAAACGAAAAATATGTTGGAGTAGGGGGGCCAAACTATACCCCAAAGCAAGGTTTGCCTTTTGCTAAGGCTGTTGGCAGAATATTTGGATCTAAATTTCTTTTCTCATTCCGATATACTGTTGGGCATTCTGAAGCCAGAGATATTGCTCACAATCCGACTTGTAATTACATAATAAAGAAAGAAATTGTTCAAGAGATAAAGTTTCATGGGAACTTGTGGCCTGGTGAAGACGTAGAATTTGACATCCGGCTGAATAAGGCAGGGTACAGAATCCTGTACGCGCCGGACGTGGTTGTTTGGCATCACCGTAGATCTCGGCCTGCTGCCTTCCTTAAACAGATGTTTAACTATGGAGCAACGAGAGCTATGGTAACGAGAATGCACCCAAGTAGCTTTCATCCTCGATACTATCTCTTTCTATTTGCGTCTGGAATTATGTTTGTATTATACGCTCTTGCACTTTCTAATTATATTGATAGTGCTGAATATTTTAAAAATATAGTGACTATCGAAATTCCTTTGGGAATAACAGTTGCATATTTTGCTATCCTAGGCGCTGCGGGAATATTGGTAGGAAAACAAACTAAGTCTCTCAAACAGGCATTGTATGCACCAATAGTAATGTTTATTCAACATTTTGGATACTCCTTGGGACTCATTTATGGATTTCTAAGAAGGCCATAGTAAAACGAAAACCTTTACAAAGGGACCATTTGGGAGATTGTGGATTTAGACTATCAAAAATTGTTGGATAGGGCCAGAGAAGGTTTGGAAGACGTTATGAGTAATGCGGAGCGTTTTAGCCCGCCCGTTCCAGAGGTTCTCCATGAAGGTAGCAAAAAAACTATAATTCGGAACTTTACAGAGATAGTTGACAGTCTCAGAAGGGATGAGACTCATCTCTATAAGTTTCTACTGCAAGAACTAGGAACGGCAGGTTCAATCAACAACCGAAGATTGGTGCTTCAAGGTAGGGTCCCTGAAAGGAAAATCAAAGAACGGGTCAGCTCCTACATTGACACGTTTGTCGTATGCCAGGAGTGTAACCGGCCCGATACCGCTTTTTTAAGAAGCGCGAGAACTCTAATCCTGCACTGCGAGGCCTGCGGCGCGAAAAGACCTATCCGAAACAGTTTAGTAATCTGAACGTAGCGCATACTCTTAATACATGGCCAATCTATGACAACCTATGCAAAGGATTCGGGCATTGGCAGCAGCTTTCATGGTCGCCATGATGTGTTTTGGGGGATGTCTGGATGATAGCGAAGAAGGTGAAACCAACCGTGCACCTGAAGCTCTGATTCTGATGCCAAGACAGGCATCTGTTATGGAGGCAGGAAAACCATTCCAGATTGACGGTTCGGCTTCAATCGACCCTGATGGGGATGATTTGCAGTACATGTGGACATTGTCAGGTTTGGGGAGTCCTGTTGATCTGAGCACCAAGATGTCAGATTTGGTTGTCATTGATACGCCTGGAAACGATTTAGTTCTTACATTGATGGTCAGAGACCCCAGTGGACTTACAGGACAGGATATAGTCGTGATAAGTGTGGAACCAGGTAATCGTCCACCTACAGCCACAATAACCACTCCAAGTAATGGTGGTGCATACTCAGAAGGAAAGGAAGTTACGTTCAATGGGATGGCAAGTAGCGATCCAGACAACGACATATTATCCTACAACTGGGATCTGGGTGAAGCCGGTGGACCGACTTACACTGCTTCCAAACAGAGCAAATTCGAGATGGAACTGGATGAAGGCGATTACAGTGTTACACTTACAGTCGAGGATCCAGATGGGGAGTCCAGTGCAGTCACTCATTCTTTCTCTGTGACAAATTTGCCGCCCGTAGCCTCAATCAAAGCCGACACGACCTCGGTCTTTACTCAAGAGTCTATACAATTCTCTGGTGAGGATTCATACGATCCTGAAGGCGAAGCTCTGGATTACCTTTGGGACTTTGGTGACAACCAGACATCTTCGTTGAAATCACCTCAGCATAGTTGGGGAATGGCTGGAACATACAGTGTGAAATTGACTGTTGAGGATGGAAGTGGACAAGAGGGATCTACCACAAAGAGCGTTGATATCAAGTCTCTGGGACCAACCGCTGAATTTGTCTTCAAGGACGGTGGAAGTGAAGTGGAAAAGGTCAGAGCCAATTCCAATATCACCCTGGATGCCAGTGATTCCAGTGGACCTGACGGAGAAATAAAGGAATACAGATGGGATTTTGGTGACGGAATCGAAAGGACCACAAATGAATCCTCAACCGAATACTCATGGTCTGCTGGTGGCTACTACAATGTCACTCTGATGGTAGTGGACGAGAATGATGAAACGGGAGAAATAACCAAGATTCTACAAGTGGTTCCAGAGGATTATTCGGATGAAGGACAGGACGGAACATTAGTTATCCAAAACAGTGATGAAAATTATAATCTGGATGTCGAGATTTTTGTAGCACTTGTTGAAATTGATTTCAGTGAAATCGGGTGTGTTGGTGTGGGTGGTCAACTTGATTATACCATATCAGTTCAGGATTCAGCGGGGAGTGAGATTGGGAGCAATGAAGGAAGCGTGGGATGCGGCGGAGAAACTGCCAGTTGGGGTGTTATGTTATTTAATGATGAAGCAAAATTAGAACTTGGAGAATACAATGTCTCCATAGCTTTCACCAACAGTGGAGCTCCGGTTCAAGCTAACTGGGATTATCGATTCGCCATTACTTACGATTTCTAGACCTCTATCGAAAAGGAAACACTATTACCTTTCCTCTGCAACAAATCCTTGAGCCTAACTATTTCTGGATTCAAGGATGATAATCTAGTACTTATTCCCTCTATGTGGCCCTCGCCAACAACTGCAATAATCCTATCATATTTTTTTGTTCGGAAAAGTTTCACCAGACTAACTGACATGTGAGCGTCGCGCCTGTCAATCAATTGGGTCTTGATTGAAGGATAACGTTCAGAGAATTCCTCCAACTCTTTTGAGAAATCACCAGTCTTCATACTTTGGTCAAGATTGAGATCTCCGCCTCCAACAAAGGAAATCAGGCTATCCATAATTAAATTCCAAAATTCATTCCATGGCATGTTCTTCCATGCTCCCTTAAGTGTTGGGATTATTGGTTTGTCTATCAAATTAACATCTGCTCCTATAGTTCTCGCTATTTTTGCCGCAGCCAGCATCTCAGAACCGGGTGAACTGCCAAAAGTATCTCCCAGATATTCTTGTAAACGTGCCAAGGCTCTTACAAAAATAGGACCTCGGGACCGCTTTTTCCCAGAGTTAAGTGCAAACCACCGTTCCCTATCCAATTCTAGAGCTACTGCATGTGGCTCAAACTCCCTGATATATATCTCAAGTGGAGTCTTCAAATCGATAACATGTGCAGTTCCGATAAGCATCAAATTTAACATGATTAATAATCTGTAAGTATGAAGGAGTGTTATATTATATAACGTACGTAATTAGCTACTCATGTTCAGCTCGAAGAGCGATGACCCAGACTCACCCTCCAAATGTCCATCGTGCAGTAAGGATATAGGGGTCGAAGATAACACCTACAGATTTCAGATAGTTGACTTTACGTCTGAAGGAGCAGGTGGAAACCAGAGGAATGCGGGAAGAGTAATTGCAGTTTCTTGTTCCAAATGCAAGAAAGTCATGGGTTTCGTTAATCAATAAGGTATCAAATCCAGAAAGATAATAAGGAAAAAAAGAGTTGCAACCGCTTCTACGGTTGCTAGTATGATAGAGCCTTTTGCAACAGTGTCATAACTAGGTTGTGAATTAATGGGCAGGTATATGTAATGGATGATTATCTCTATAGGAAGAATCCAACCAGTCCATACAAGAAGTCGGTAATCCCAGGGATATATCTCCTGAATACCACAATAGATTAGAGTTGAAGCTCCAACTATAGTAAATAACCAGGAAAGGCGCATTGTGGGAACTGCTCCAAATTCGGTCGCGAAGGTACGAACTCCGGATTTACGATCAAAATCTGTGTCAACTGCCATGGTAGGACAATACAATGCCATCAGGTAGCATAGTGTCGCAAAGAAATAAAGACGGGGGAAATCAAGGAGGGGTTGATTGATAGACCATGCAGCTAAAGGAATCAGAAGGCCCAAGCTTAAGCCATTACATGCTATATCCAAACCAGGCTTAGTCTTCAAACGAAAAGGTTCAAGATTGTAAACAAGCGAAATAACTGTCAGGCCAAGTATGCAATAAACAAACTCAGAACCATAGCTCAAAGACATTACCAAGCATGAGATCTGGAAAACCCAGAATAGATACCAAGCTTGTCTAACGTTAAGGGCTCCACGAACCAGCAAACTGAATTCCTTGCGTGGATTCTTTCGATCCACATCCAAATCACAGATGTGATTAAGAACAAAAGTTGATGAAGTTAGAAGGGCCATAATCAGGAAGCCATAAAGCAGATCAAAGTCAAACAATTTTTTTGAACTGACAACAAAACCTATGAAGAATGGAACAAAGGCTACCATCCAGAACTCAAACCCCATCAATCTAAGCCACAGCAAACGGGAAGATTTGTATTCGAAGACTAATCTCATTGGTTAAATCACGTCTTTAGACAATGCGGAGCCCTAAGCTTAATAGCTTTAGGCCACATGAGAAAACATGAGTAAGGATTTTGATTATGCACATGCCAATAAGAATGTTGTTTGGATGTCGCAGAACACAAACCATCTACCAACTCACTCAGCCATTCAAAAAGCGATAAGAAAGACAGCTGACGAACGCGAATATACAAAGTATCCACTAGCCTCTGGCCTGCCTCAATTAAGAGAACTCATCCTGAAAGACCTAGGCTTGCCTGGCCATGATCTACACATAACCAATGGAGGGACTGAGGCATTGTATTGTTTGATGAGACATATCCAACCCAAGGGGAGTGAAATGATCACCTCAGACCCCTCATACTTTGTCATTCACAAATTTGCTAGGATAGGTGGGGCAAAATGTACGGACATACCCATTTATCATGGAAATTACAGATTTGATATTGAGGATATCAAAGAGGCAATAACTCCGAATAGCAAATCAATATTCCTGATAGATCCCATAAATCCATTGGGTAGCACCTATCCCAAAGATGAGAAAAGAGCTATCTGTGAAGTGGCTGAGGATCACGATCTATGGGTCATAGATGATATTACGTATCGAGATTTTGCACCAGATCATACCTTGGCGGCAAATTTGCTGCCTGAGAAGACAATTACCGCATATTCCGTCTCCAAGAACTGTGGTCTGGCAGGTCTCAGAGTTGGGTCACTGGTGGGCCCAAAGGACTTCATCGGTGATGTCCGAGGCACAATGGTATCTGATCTGGGAATCAATGTCGTGGGGCAGAGAGCGGCAATTGCGGCTCTAGAGACAAAACCAGATTGGCTTCCCGGATTGGTGGATACGGCCGTAAAGAATCAGGGACTGATAAAGAATGCAGTGGACAAGGTTGATGGGGCAGAATTACCTGTCTATCCCTCTGCAGCCAGTATGATGGTGATCGACATTGCAGAGCATAATGCAAATCCACAGGATATTCAGGACAAACTATTGTACGAAAATGACATATTTGTAAGGGCCGGGAACTATGTATCCACCAAATTTGGAGATAAGTTTATCAGAGTCTCTTTCTCAATTCCAACACCAGGGGTCGAACGGTTCGTAGAAGCGTTTCCTAAAGTTATGGAAGAACTTTCCTAAATATCCAGGTTTGCCACGGTCGTAGCATAAGCTTCGATGAATTCTTTTCTAGGAGTTACATCATCCCCCATAAGATCCTTAAAGGCCCGGTCTGCCTTTATCCCATCTTCGATAGTAACTTGGAGAAGGGTCCGTTGATTTGGATTCATCGTCGTTTCCCATAGCTGCTGTGCGTTCATCTCACCAAGACCCTTGTAACGCTGTACAGCACAACCTGAACCAAATTTGGACAAGGTTTTTTCCAACTGTGGCTCATTATAGGCATAATCTATCTTCTTTCCTTTTGTGATCTTGTAAAGGGGCGGTTGGGCAATATAGACGTACCCGGCATGAAACAGGTCTACCATATGACGGTAAAGAAAGGTCAGCAACAATGTCCGGATATGTGAGCCATCAACATCTGCATCAGTCATTATGACCAATTTATGATAACGGGCATTGCCCAATTCGAACTCTTCGTCTTCTTCGCCACCCGTAATGTTGCATCCACAACCCATTGCAGTGATCAAGGCCATCACCTCAGTATTTGCTAATATCTTGTCAATGCGTGATTTTTCAACATTCAAAATCTTTCCTCGCAATGGTAGGATTGCCTGCGTTGTACGATTACGTCCCTGTTTGGCAGTACCTCCTGCAGAGTCACCCTCAACAACAAAAAGTTCTGATATGGTAGGATCCTTGCTCTGACAATCAGCTAGTTTACCTGGGAGGCCTCCACCATCCAGAATGCCCTTGCGTCGAGTAAGGTCTCTAGCTTTCTTCGCAGCTTCTCTAGCCTGAAATGCTTGAATACATTTTGACACAATAATTTGGCTATCAGAAGGATTCTCAGCAAAGAAATTAGATAAAGATTCAGTCATGACTGTATCGACAATTCCTTTCACTTCGGAATTACCAAGTTTGGTTTTCGTTTGTCCTTCAAACTGAGGTTCAGGTACCTTTATAGAAAGAACAACGGTCAGACCTTCTCTGACATCGTTACCGTCTAAAGGTGGGTCTTTCTCCTTCAATTGATTTCTCTTACGTGCTACATTGTTTATGGACCGAGTCAGAGCCGTTCTGAGACCGGACAAATGGGTGCCACCTTCCCTAGTTGCTATATTATTTGTAAAGGTGTGTATATTCTCACGGAAGGCCGTAGTCCATTGAAGTGCAGCTTCAACTTGGACTTTATCCTTTTCACCATTCACATACAAAGGTTCACGCATCAAGGCGGTTCGGCCCCTATTCAGAAAAGTCACGTATTGTGAGATTCCACCTTTATAATAGAATTTTTGGGATTTCCCCTTTTCCTGAGTGAGGGTTATCCTGATTCCAGCATTGAGATAGGCCAATTCTCGAAGGCGCCTTTGTAGGGTCTGATAATCAAATTCAGTCGTTTCAAAAATACCCTTATCTGGTAAAAACCTAACAGTCGTACCATTCCCATCACTGTCTCCAATCTTCTTTAGTTTACTGTCTGGATTGCCTCTCTTATATGATTGTGTATAGATTCCACCGCCACGATGAATCTCAACTCTAGTCCACAAGGAAAGGGCATTTACGACCGACACGCCGACGCCATGAAGGCCTCCTGACACTTTATAGGTGTCACTATCAAATTTGCCTCCTGCATGGAGTTTAGTCATCACAATCTCAACAGCAGGTACCTTGTGGATTGGATGATTGTCAACAGGGATTCCTCGGCCATTATCTTTAACAGAGCAGGAACCATCCGAATGAAGAGTGATGTCAATGGTATCACAATGGCCATTCATAGCCTCATCAATCGAATTGTCAACGACTTCATAGACAAGGTGATGAAGCCCCGACTCACCAGTGGTGCCAATGTACATTGCAGGTCTTTTGCGTACTGCTTCAAGCCCCTCCAAAACTTGTATTTGGTCTGCCTTATAGTCGTCAGCTTTTGATGGCATAATATTATCCAAGATACAACTAGAAAGGGGCTTTTAAATATATCTCCTAAATAGGTTTTTATCGTCTATTAACTTTGTCTCAACTAAAGCGTTTTTCTTCCAGGTCTCCAACCTGCCGGACAAAGTTTCCCAGACTGTAAAGCCTGAAGGGTTCTGACTGTTTCATCAACACTTCGTCCGATGTATGATGGATTCACTACTAAAGATCTAAGATAGCCTTGATCATCTATGATAAAGGTTCCACGTAAAGCCTGTCCAGGTTCCTTATCCAAAACTCCATATGAACTAGCGATTTTTAGAGAAGGATCGGCCAAAAGAGGATAGGATAGTTTGTCTATGCCACCCTTAGTTCGAGGTCTTTCCATCCAGGCTTTATGAGTATATTTTGAATCCGTGGAACAGCCAATCAGTACGCAGTCTGCCTTTTCAAAATCCTTGATTCGGCGATTAAATGAATGTATCTCAGTCGGGCAAAGACTAGAAAAGTCACGAGGATAAAAGAATAGAACTGTCCATTTCTTTTTTTCAATAATCTTAATCAATGATATATGATCATACTGTATCTCTTTCTTCCTAAAGTCAAACTTAACGATATCGCCATCAAACAGAGGGGCGGATTTGCCTATTCGTGGGATTTGGTCAGTCAAAATCAATTACCGTTTAGCCCAATTAAGAAAAATGTATAAAGTTTTGGCCAATAATCTGTGTGTTAGTATGGCATAAATGGTGAGATCCTTAATAAATCATCCAAAAAATGATGTTACAGCCTCAATAACTACTGAAACGTCCTGGTCAGTAAGGGCTGGATGGACGGGAAGGCTCAGGACCTCAGCAATCAAACGTTCAGCGTTAGGACAGTTCGCTTTCAGACTGGACATGGGTGGATAGTGATACAACAAACTTGGATAATAGATTCCAGATCCTACTCCATTATCCATAAGATGTTCCTGCAATTGATTGCGGTGCTCGCAACGGATGGTATACTGGTGGAAAACATGGCCTCGACGATTCTCGGGAACTGTAACACAGCCTGACAACGCCTCATTGTAACGCTTCGCGATTTCACAACGACGACTATTAAAACTCTCCAACTTGGAAAGCTGGACGCGGCCAATCGCGGCTGAGACGTCAGTCATCCTGTAGTTATATCCAAATTCTGTGTGCTGGTACTGCGCAGTCATTCCATGGGATCTCATTGCCCTACAACGCTCAGCAATTCCAGAATCATCAGTGGTGATCATTCCACCTTCAGAAGTTGTCATATTCTTGGTAGGGTAAAAGCTGAACCAGCCTGTGTCACCAAAGCTTCCAGCCTTCCCTTCCCAGGATTGTGCATTATGCGCCTGGGCTGAATCCTCGATCAAAAGTAAGTTACACTTCTCCGCAATTTCGACCAAAGGTGGGATATTTGCCAATTCGCCATACAAATGGACGGGCTGGATAGCCTTGGTCTTCTCAGTAACGGATTGTTCGACCTGCTCGGGATCCAAACAGAAACCATCTTCCTCGACATCGACAAAGACAGGGGTGGCACCTGTCATCATAATTGCAGAGGCCGTCGCGAAAAACGTGAAAGGTGTCGTTATAACTTCGTCACCAGGGCCTATATCATTAGCCAGCATGGCCAAGTGACCTGCAGTGGTACCATTGCTCGTGGCAATGGCATGTTTTACACCACACATATCTGCAAATTCCTTCTCAAAATGAGATACTTCGGGGCCTTGTGCGATTATTCCAGATCTCAAAACTCTATCAACAGCTGCCCTCTCCTCAGAACCCAACTGCGGGCTTGCAATAGGTATCACAACGACCGTATCTAAAAAGTACCTATTAAAAATAGAGGTATGGACCACCATTTGGATTTTTTGGAAAAGGTGGAACATAAGATGGTTTTAAGAGGACGGATGGGGCGAAAGTTTATATACTAGTATCTACGGCGTCCCATTCGGTGCGAACCATGTTTGA
>ERZ651768.2968-NODE-2968-length-11523-cov-62.390093_pt1 | contig 11523 bp, 4 predicted proteins | sample MGYA00514754_ERZ651768 | MGnify/ENA metagenome assembly ERZ651768 | reverse complement strand
TGGCCGCTCGTATGGTCGACCCTGACGAGCCCGAACCCGAGTCGGCCACCGGCGATGACGAGGACTTCTTCGAGGAACTCCCGCTGCCCGAGGAAGCGGTCCTCCCCGGCCCCCCTCCAGATCCGTCCCGGATACCTCCAGTGCCGAGGATCATCGGCAGCCTCGACGTCGATTCGAGCATCACAGAGCTCGGTGGCCGGGAACGCAGCGATCCCGACATCTCAGTAATCATTGAGGTACTCGACCAGGTCCAAGACGAGATAGAGCCCTTGAAGGACAACTTGTCCGGAAACCCGTTGGCCGAGGCTTGGATCCAACTACTGCTCACTTTGGTGGTCAGGGAGCATGGTCACACCTCACTGCCAGTGAGCCTGATCGACGAGGCGGTCGGCGAGCGCATCGACCTTCACGGGATCGATCTGGTAATCTTCCTAGATCGCCTGTGGATGTTGAGGCGCCTTGAGAGGATACACGGCGGTGTAGAAACCCAGTACGCCCCGAACCCCAGCTGGCTGGAAGCACAGTAATACAAACCCTCCAACGCAACAACTCCTATGGAGTTGCCCAACTCATTTGGTGCGAAGGCATAAGAGACGAACGAAACTCCGACTGAGCATGCTGAGTACGTTTGAGTATGCCCGAAATAGAACAAAGGAGGGCAGGACAGCCGTTTTCCTAGTGTTTTTGATGCTGACCTCGCTGATGGTATCACTAGTGCCAGCAGTGAGCGCATCCCACATCACCCAGTACGCAGTCCAACGTGACCCTTCCCACCTTTCTGTTGGCGATCTAGACTGCGACGGACACAACGACATCGTTGCTGTGAGCATGATGGGCCACTACATCACGGTCCTGTACAACGATGGCTCGGGCGGCTTTCAAGACAGGCAGGACGTGTTCATCTCGAACAACGAATCCCAGCGCGCTGGGTTCGTTGATACAGCAAACTCTGTCGACGTCGAGATAGCTGATATCGACGGCGACGACGTGAATGATATTGTCTACTACCAGGAGAACATCCGCTTCGTCGGTGAGAGCTTCGTCAGGCCGGGCAACCTCACTACCATGTGGGGTGACTGCAGTGAGAGGGTCAATCAGTGGGACGACACTGAGATCACGGTCTCAAACCCGTATCATCTGGGTATGGAAGTCGGGGACATCGACGATGACGGCAACGTCGACATCGTGCTTGTGACCCAGGACGCAACCGCGGCCAACCAGTACATCCAGATCTACCGTGGGCCAGACCCGTCGCTGCTGACCAACCAGCAGTCCATCCCTGTGCCTCTGACCAATGGCTTGTATATCGAAATGATGCTCGGCCATTGGGGTGAGACCGTTCAAGGTGGCGGCATCCCAGGGGGCTTAGGCGACTGTGAGGATCTCGACATCTGGCTTCTCCGGACCCCTCCGTACAACATTGGCGTGGGCTACTCGGTCGGCCACTACGACAACATGACCGTGCTCGAGTACGACTGCCTGACCAATCAGTATCCCAATCCCATGGACGCGACCGCACAGGGGATTCACGAGTTCAAGTTGGACGCTGACCATAACTATCCGCTCTACGGCATCGACATCGCCGATACCGACGATAACAGTGAGATTGACCTCATCGCCGCCATCGACGGCATCACAGGCAACATCTCCTATGCCACCAAGAGCGGCAGCAGTTGGGACACTCAGAACTACGTCCACCTCGGCGACTACCTCGGCGCATCGCTGACCATCGTCGACGTCAACCGAGACGGCGAGGTAGACTTCTTCGTGCCGACCGAGGTCACCCTGACCCGTCTGCAGGACTCGACCGCTCAGAACCAGACCTACCTGCTCCTCGACAACCTGCGTGAGATCAACTCGGTCGAGATCATCCTCGCCGACCCCGGCGGGCCCGGTTATCTCTCATCGCTCTCGTTCGACGTGGGTCGCAGGCCCACCATGGCGATCCCCGGCCAGTTGCAGGGAGGTGACGAGAGCGCCTACGAGATCGTCATCGGCCAGCGTGACTACGGCTACAGGTTCTCCGACGGCGCCATGTGGCTGGACACCCAGGGCTGGGCAGGAGCCGGCGACTTCCTCTCCGTCCTCACTCTGGACAACGAGGACGTCGGCATCACCGGGGTGACGATTGCTCCCGCTTCGTACAACCCCGCTACCGGTCAGGCCGAGATTGGCGAGGGTACAAGATGGGTCAACGTGACCGTGAAGAACACGGGACTGAACCCGCTGACGGGGTCCGTCGACGTCGATCTCGAGGTCAAGGAGGTCGTAGGAGGAACCGACACCGTGGTCTACTCCAACGACTTTGAGGGCAATGAGGACACCACGAACTGCGCCAACTGCGCCTTCGTCAAGAACTCCTACACCGGGATGTACGGGACCGGCGCGTCCTCGTGGCACCTAGAGACCAACTCCACTGACACCCAGAACGCCTCTTGGTACGAGGCTGACAGCAACCCCACCGACTACTACTGGGCGGGTATGGACTACAACGGCGACAACGAGAGCGACTCGGGTTACTACAACAACATGGACGAGGCGCTTATTCTAGAGAATGTGGACCTGACCGGCGCTGATGCAGCGTACATGGACCTCTCTGTAATGTGCACCACCGCATACTTCGAACTCTATCTCAATGAGCAGTACTCGGTGGTGGAGCGCTGGCTGTACGAGGACTCCTGCGGAATCGAGGTCTGGTCCGAGGGCAACGGTTGGGAATCCGTCTTCTTCAACGGCGGCTGGGACAACGAGCGCTTCTTCCGCATCTACTGGCAGGGTGTCGACCCGGAGTACAACACGTACAACGGCAACCAATACGCCAACACTGCTACGGGATGGATCAACTACACTGAGGGCGGAGGCACTTCGGAAGACCCCAATGAGTTGGAGTCAATCGACCTCACGCGCTACGCGGGGCAGGTCATCGACATCCGCTTCCGCTTCCGCAGCGGCCTGATGGGCTCCGTTGGACCTGCCGGATCATCTCAGGACACAGGTCTGGACGGCTTTGCCTTCGACAATATCACCATCAGGAAGAGGGACGTCACCTTCGGGTCGACCGAGACAGTCTCTCAGCAACTCATCTTCAACGGCTTCGCAGCCGGAGCATACGAGGAGGTCAGCCTTACCGCGGATTTCATCGACAACAGGACCTACTACGTCAAGACCGAACTGACCAACCCGTCCGGCTTCACCAACATGGACGACCTAAACGACGATATCAGGTTCCAGCTCACAGTGAACAACCTGTTCGACCCGTGCCTCGCAGAGGAGCACTGGGTCGACCTCGAGAACGGCGTCAGGTACGCTTCGGGCGAGAGGGACGTGGAGGTGCGCGTGCAGAACTGCGGCAACACGGTAACAGATTTCCAGGTCGAGGCCTTCATCCAGAACGCCGAGCCGGACCTCATCGCTATCGAGGACTTCTCAGGAGTCGAGCCGATGTGGACCGACGACGGTAATCTGAACGGCAGCAGGCTGGACGACTCCACCGGCTCGAACGACATGCTGCCGCAGAACCGAGGTGTGTTCAACAGCCACGCGTACTGGCTGGGGCACCCCACCGACGGCTACGGCGACGATTGGAACGAGACCGTCACCTTGGACCCAATCCCGGTCGCATCGACAGGAGCCGATTTCACATACCTGACCTTCGACTACTACGCCGAGGGCGACTATCTCAAGGACAACAACGGCAACATCCTTGCCATTCGGGACGCAGCAAACCTCGAGATATCCTGGAACAAGCAGGGCGAGGTGTTCGAGGGCGTGGTCTATGGGACTTGGACAGATCTAAACGAGAACGGTATTCAGAACACAAATACAGATGATCCCAACTTCCACCGCTGCGAAGACTTCGACCTCAACGGCTACGACGAGGTCGAGTACTTCGGTGACCACTCAGACAACGTCAACTCAGTCGTCTGGTTCGATTCCGAGAACATCCTCAAGTCGGTCACCGTCGACCTGACTCACATCGTCATCCTGAACCGCACCAGCGCCGACACCTCTGATTGGCGTGACGAATGCACTACCCTCTCGGGGTCCGAAGTGACCCTGACCTGGAGGTTCCAGTCCAATGATGACGGCGTCAACGGCAACGCTGGACTGGCAGGATTCGGCGTCGACAACATCCGCGTCGAGGAGTTCACCTTCGAGGACGACGGCACCTACACTGTCGACGTCACCGGCCTCGACGCCGCGGAGCGCCAGCGGGTCAACCTCACCACGCACGACTTCCAGAGCGGCATCTACAAGATCGACGTGACCACCATCTTCGACAACACGGACCCGCTCACATCGTGGTACAACGAGTCCGAGACCAACACCGCGAACAACCACTCGTCAATCATCTTCAGCATCGCCAGCGCGGACATCACGCTGTTGCAGCCCGACGTGCTCGAGTGCGTCGCCGACATCACCTACGAGTGCGTCTACCCAATCGATGACGCATCCGCTCACAACTTTGCCGTGCCTCTGCTGAACGGCGTCATCGCGGGCGAGTACGAGATTACGATGAAGGTGGTCGACCTCGGCACAGGCCAGACGGTCTACGAGGACAGCAGCGACAACGGGCCGTTCGACCTCGAGCCTCATGCGAGGGCCCAGGCAAACTGGACCAGCCCGTACAACTCGTGGTACGACAGCCACACCTACAACATCAGCTTCTACGGGATTCTGACCGAGGACAACGAGCCCTCGGGCAACGACCGCTACTTCGAGATCCAGTTCTACGACAACATCGACGTGGCAATCCTGTCTAACCCGACAGACCAGAACCGCCTGCAGAGCGTCAAGAAGGACCTCGAGACGATGGGCAAGACCTACACTCAACTGCGATTGGAGAACTGGGACACCTACGGGACACCAGACTGGGTTGAGCACTTCGACAAGGTACTGCTGCCGTGGCAGACCGACTACAACGTCTACTACGGCGAGTACTACGAGGCCCTCGCTGAGACACGCGAGAGCGATGGACTCAGCCTCACCGAGACCCTCGAGGACTACATGACCGGCGGAGGCACCGTTCAGATGCACCTCGGACCGTACAGGAACGAGTACCAGCCGAACCGACTGCCTTTCGGTATGGATATCGCGATGAGGAACCAGGTCAACTTCACCGTCGACAACAGGATTCACTACAGCAACCTGTCTATCATCGACCGGTATCACCCGATTCTGAGCAATGTCGACCCTGTCGCGTTCAGCGGCGTGCACGGTGGCTCCTACGTCGCTCTGTCCGGCCTCGACACCGCACAGGTCCAGTCGACCCAGATACCGCAGGTCTGCGGCGGTCGCATCAGCGACCCGATAGGTACATTCCACACGCTGATCAGCGATTCGGTCTACGATAGCCAGTCACTGCTGTCAATATGCAATCGCGGTGCTGGCGGACTGATTGTCACCACCATAGACGTCGAGAACCCGAGCGTCTCGGAGGAATTCGGCGGCTCGTCGATACCACTGCTGTCGAACATGCTCTCCTACCACTTGACCCCGTACCCGAGCGACTTCGGAATCGCGGGCGAGAGCTTCGATCTGACCATCAACGGCGAGGCGCCTTCGATCGACACGGTTACCGGCGCCTACGCCACGATGTATATCAAGAGCAATTCCAATATCGACTTCAACTACGTAACCTCCGTCGAAGGCGTCTTCGCAGACTGGACACTCGAGTCTGGCAACAACGACTCGGTCACAGGCTGGGACGGCTCGATCATCGACGCTGGGGAGTACAGTCACACGCAGCAGCTCAGCCCGTCCATACCGACTTTGGGCTCGTTCTGCGTCGGCGACACCACCTCGAACACGGGTTGCAGAATAGGCGCGGAGTGGATGCTGACCCTGTATCTGCACGATGACGAGGGCCACACCCGAATCACCTACATCCGCATGGTGACCGATGACACCCTCGCCGATGAGTTCAGGCCCATAGCTTCGGCGTCCATGATCGAGAATACGGTCACTGATGCATACGTCACACTAGACGGTACCAAGACCGTGGCCGGAGTCGACTGGCCGGTATACAGAGCCAGGCTTTCGGACACCGGCGATTTGAGCATATCCTTCACCGCGCAGGACAGTTACGACCCCGATGCCCCCGAGGGGGAGAAGGGCATCGAGCTCTATGAGTGGAAGGTCTTCTTCGATTATCCGTGGGACAGCGCGGACCCGACTTTGGTGGGTCACGAGTTCCAGATACCATTCGCAGCCGGCGATGACTGGACCTACGTGTTCAGGAACCTGACCAGCAGCCCCGATGGAAACTTGGAGAACGAGATTCGCGTCGAGCTGATAGTCTACGACAAGGCTGGCAAGCAAAGCGAGAAGGCAAGGATGTACTTCATAGTCGTCGGAGAGGACTTCGGTGATGACGAGCCTATAGTGGACTTCTCGAAACCAAGGCCCGAGGACTCTCAGAGCGAAAGCCTCGTGACAATTAGCGGAAACCTCCTCTCGGGGGCCGAGAACAGCGACGTCGTCATCGAAGTCGCTCTGACTGAGGCCGTCTTGGACTACACGACGACCCAGAAGATAACCCAGAAGTCGATTGGCAAGTACAACAAGACGGAGAACCTAGCCGACGGCCAGCCGTTCACGTTGACCCTCGATATCTCGGATCTGTATCAGGAGACGGGCGTTGCAGCCACCATCTATGTGCTCATCACAGAGGGAGATGGAAGCAGATACACCATCTCCCAGACCCTCGCGATAAACCTCCTCCCGATTGTGCCCGACGAGCCCGATGAGGAGGAGGAGGGCATGAGCATGCTCCTGATGGGAGGGTTAGCGGCGTTCATCCTGATACTGGTCGTCGTCGTTACGGTGGTCATGCGAGGCCGTGGCAAGGAGGACTCCGACGAGGACGTCGTAGAGCAGTTCGGAGGCGTCGAGGAGATGGACCCGGTAGAAGCCTATGTCCAGCAGATGGTCGCCTCCGGATACGACGAGCAGACCGCTCGGACATACGCCCAGCAGTACTACTCACAGTACTACGAACAGCAACGAAAAGGCGGCGGTTGACGTAAACCGCCAAGCGGTTTCCCGAGACGCACCTTGAATACCGGGTGATTGCAGCGTAGCCCGTGGACACATCCGGACCTCACACCGTAGCCGATATCTCTCTAGCTGAGTCCGGCGAGAAGCGTGTGGCTTGGGCGCGCAGCAGGATGCCTGCCCTGGCGGCGCTGGGCGCCAATGCGGAGGTTGAGAAGCCCCTAGCCGGCCAACGCGTGGCCGGATGCTTGCATGTGACCAAGGAGACCGCAGTCCTAGTTGAGACGCTAGTCGCAGCAGGCGCCGAGGTGTCGTGGTCCGGATGCAACCCCCTGTCCACGCAGGACGATGTAGCGGCATGGCTGGCCCGGGAGGGATACGGGGTCCACGCGTGGTACGGACAGAACACCGAGGAGTTCTACCAATGCATCGACAGAACCCTCGACTTCCACCCCACACTCACTCTTGATGACGGTGCGGACCTGATCTACAGGGTCCACAGTAACTTCCCCGAACTCGCCGGTGGAATCATCGGAGGCACTGAGGAGACCACCACCGGCGTCCACAGGCTGCGCGCGATGGCCGACGCAGGCGAGTTGCTGTACCCAGTCATCGCGGTGAACGACGCAGCCACAAAGTGGGACTTCGATAACGTGCACGGGACCGGCCAGTCCACTCTAGACGGTATAATCAGAGCCACTAGCGTATTGCTAGCGGGCAAGACCTTCGTCATCGCGGGCTACGGGCATTGTGGCAAGGGCCTAGCGGTCCGAGCCCGCGGAATGGGAGCCAACATCGTGGTGACCGAGGTGGATCCGCTGCCCGCGCTGCGAGCGGTCATGGATGGATTCAGGGTCATGAGGATGGACGAGGCGGCTGTCATCGGCGATATCTTCTGCACCGCCACGGGGATGAAGGACATCATCGTAGACCGGCACTTCGACTCGATGAAGGACGGGGCAGTGGTCTGCAACACTGGCCACTACGACTGCGAAATCAACATCCCCGACCTAGAGTCGAAGTCAGAAGGCATCTACACCGTGAGGGACAACAATGAGGCCTTCCAGATGCCAGACGGCCGTACCATCTATCTGCTCGCACGCGGACGTCTGGTGAACCTAGCAGCGGCTGAGGGCCACCCCAGCGAGGTGATGGACATGTCATTCGCGAACCAGTTCCTCGCGCTCTGCCGTCTCGCTTCGGAAGGCGCTGGCTACGAGAAACGTGTCTATGACATCAGCGCCGAGCAGGACAGTGAACTGGCGGCGCTGAAGCTTCGGACCGCGGGAATCACCATCGACGAGCTCACACCAGAGCAGATTGCATACGGCAGTGACTTCAGCGCTGGGACCTAGTCATCGAGTGACTCAAGTTCACCGGGCTTCTCCTCCGGGTCACCTTCCGAATCACCCTCCCACCATTTATCGTCCATCGTGGAGAATGACGGGACTTCGGGCTTCCACCTGATGGGGAGCTTGTCGCCTGACTCAACTATCAACTCGAGCCTCTCGTTCAGCGCCGGCATCCGCTGCCCCGTCATCGCAATGTACAGTTTGCTGGACCTCACCGAATCTGGGATGCATACCTTACCGGTACTGGTTTCCGCGTCTATGGCTCGGTCAAGGTCGAGAGCATGGCGATTCAGTTTGTGCAGAATGCCCGACGTGAGACGTGAGATTACCATGAAGCAGGCTAAGATGAAGAGGAAAACGAACACGCTCCCCCACACGGTATCGCCCGCCACCATCATGGCGAAGGTGCCGAGGATGAATACCAACGGAGCGATGACTAGGAAAAGGAAGCGAGTGGGGGAAGTGGGTTTCCTGGCCTTCATCCTCTCGATGATGACCCAACGGGGGTGCTTGGGGTTCTGTGGCTTGAAAATCTCGTCCTGTTCCATTTTCGCAGCTCTGGAGACCATGCCCCTGACAGCTTCCATCCTAGCCAGCTGCTTGCTGTCTGTAGCATCCATCTTCTCGCTGAACAGCTCCTCGATCAGGCTGGCGCACTCCTCGTAGTAACCGAGTCTGACCAATATCCCAATTTGCTCGATGAGCGGAGTCACCTCGTACGGCGCGACAGCACGCCGCGCCTCCCACCATCTGATACCATCTTCCAACATCCCTAGATGGTCGACCAGAAGCACCCCTCCGAGCCTCCATGCATCGAAATTCTCGGGGTCGATCTCCACGACCTTGCGCAGGGCTGCCATCGCCTTGGCAGACTGCTGCAGGTCCGGCATATCCTGCCGACCCCTAGTTTCAGGAGGGAGAGTCCAGCGGGCCACGCCCATCCACCCATCTGAGTGGGTGGGGTCGATTCTCACAGTCTTCTTGGCAGCCTCGAGGGCGGCCTCCCTATCGCCAGACTCCTCAGCCTCCAGCGCATCGAGCCAAGTCAACTCGGCGCTTTTGGCCATAGCACCCGCTGGCGCTGATAATGCATGAAGGCTGGGGTACCTGAAATTCCTAATCAGCGACCTCTTCCGCCTCTGGCAGGTGTGTTCCTCCTACCTTTGGAAGGCCCCTTCCCCTTCCAATTCCTACGAGTGTCGGGTCTGCGCGCTCTCCGAGGTGTCGTCTTGGACCCTCTTCCAGGCACAGGTTTTCTTGTGTCGCAGCGGTTGCAAACGTCCCGTCTCGCGTAATTGTGGTTGTTGCACTTCGGGCAATTCCAGTCCCCTGGCTTCATATTTGAGTCTCTGAAACCACTCGAGTTACTAGATCGATGGCCACGAGAATCCCCGCCTCTTCCGCCACCGCCTCTCGGTTTCGGCTCTTCACAACCAGTTCGATTGCAGACCTTCTTGTTTGCGTAATTGTGGTTTTTGCATTTCGGGCAGCGCCAGTCACCCGGCTTCATACCCGAGCCCCTGTCCTCTCCGAACTTGCGACCCCGGCCCCTTTGGTCGTTACCTCGTCTACTGCCGGGACGGCTATCGCGCCCCCTTCTGAATTTACTCTCACCCGATCGCCTATCCTGACGACCTCGGTCGACCCTCCCTCTAGGGGCAATCTCAACGGGTGATCCGATGGCACTTCTGGCATCGACAGAATCCGGGAGTGGATGGATGTGAATCAGTGGATTGTCAGCCGAGCCAATCACGGTCTCCACTCGCCCCAGCGTCTTCCCCCCTACGACTCTGATTGTGGCGCCAAGCTTGGGCGCGCGCCCCTCGAAGGCGATGAGAAGACCCTCTTCATGCGAAGCCTTCGACACGGTTCCGCTGAAACTCATGGCTCAGCCGCGCCGCCTACCATACATGAGGGCACCGACTACAGCAACGATGAGTGCAGGTAGGCCAGTAGCAGGTAGCAAGCCACCATCTCCATCATCAATTGGTGGCGGAATAGGCTCCGGTTCTGGCTCATCGAAGAGGTGAGAGTTGTCCACAGTCTGCGAAACACTGGAGCACTTGTTCGAAGCGTCACAGCCCTCAATGGTGACCACGTGCTCCCCCTCATCCCACAGCTGGAAGTTGATGCTAGGGGTCGACCAAGTGTTACCGCTCGAGCTAACCGAGCCTGTATCGGAGCCGTCTATCGCCATTGTGAAGCTGACGGTTTCGCCGTCAGGGTCGCTGTACTGCCCCTGCATCGACCACTGCGAACCATCCCACTCGGTCGAGGTGATGCTGAGCGAAGGGGGAGAACTCTCCTTGGAGATGCTGAGGTCATACACGTGCTCCATGGAGTAGACATCGGTTCCTTGGACGCTGACCCAGACCTGAACCGGACCCGGTACCATGGATGAGGCTGAAACATCCACCGTGATTTCCTCGGTGAAAGTGACTGACGTGGATGCAGAAGCCGACCCTTCTTGCATCAGGGCGATTTCGACTGTGAGGTCCGGCCAGTCCGAAGTCTGGCTCAGGGTGATCGGATGTGGGTCGGTGAGGGTCTGCTGAGGTGTGGAGAGCGAGAATGGAACTCCAAGGTGCCAGGTTCGGTTGCCGGTGCTCTGGTCCGCTGAGTCGACAGCCTCGCAACTCACCTCAGCGGCGCTGCCACGAGGAATCTCGGCCCACAAAGAGCGGTCCGCTCCCTCGCTGAGTTGGAGCGAGGCCGCGCCAGTGCAGCGAACATCCAACTGAGAGACGCTGCCCTCGTCGGTGAACCACGAAGATACATCGCCCCATGTCGCCCAGACGTGCTGCCCGCCGCTGGGCGAAGGGAACCACGCGCCCTCTGGAGGAGCTGCATCAGTCCATTGGGGGGGGTTGTCGACAGGGATCGGAGCGGTGGTGAAGTCCGCGAACAGGTCTTCACCAATCGGCCAATCGGTTCTGGGGGAGTTTGGACTGAGGCTGTAGGTCAGGCTGCCGTCAGCGTTCTCGGTAATCTCGTAAGCCGAGGAACCGTCACCGATGCAACTGCCACGGAGCGGTGCTTGACCGCCTGAGGTGTCCTCGTCGAGTCCGACCACTCTGCCCTCGCACTCATCCCAGAGGTCGAGCCGCAGGTCCTGAGTCACAGGGAATGTGAAGTCGAGTGTCGCCCCTGACATGTTGGAGGCATTGAGAGCCAG
>ERZ651768.2966-NODE-2966-length-11528-cov-2.318924_pt1 | contig 11528 bp, 8 predicted proteins | sample MGYA00514754_ERZ651768 | MGnify/ENA metagenome assembly ERZ651768 | reverse complement strand
GGGCGCGCCATAATTTTCAATCACTTAGCGCCCTTCCGCAAAATTGAATCCTCCCACAAATCACGAATCCTCCCACAAAAATAAGAACATCAAGGTGGTAATCGATGGTTGGGGAACCATCGTAGGGAGTGTTGCTAACTCAGATCGGTTTGCTTATAGGCTCAAGACCTTTTTTAGAGGATAACCGTAAAATAATTCAGCTATGCTAATAGTGATTAGCCTAGGGGAAGAATCTGTAAGCGATGATTGATCCGGAATCTCGTTGGGACACTATGTTAGACGAAGAGAGAGAGGTTCGGCGCGACCTTGCGGCGTGTTACCGGCTGTTTGTCAGATATGGCTGGACTGATTTGACATTAACTCATCTTAGTGCTCGGATACCAGGTCAGGCGGAGCAATATCTGATTAACCCCTACGGCTTACTTTTCCATGAAATTAACGCTTCGGGCCTGCTAAAAGTGGACTTTAGCGGTAATGTTCTAGCCGGTGATCATCCCTATAACGAGGCGGGACATGCAATTCACACAGCTGTTTTCAAAACACGACCTGATATCAATGCGGTGCTCCATAGTCATACTCGAGCTGGGATGGCAGTATCGTGTATGGCATGCGGGCTACTTCCAATCACCCAGCATGCAAATGACGTAAGGGATTTAGTTGCTTACCACAAGTATGGTGTAGCCACGGATAATGAAGAGGAATGTCAGTCACTAGGGGAAGACTTGGCCGACAAATGGTTGATGATTATGCATAACCATGGATTGTTATCGACCGGGAGAACTGTAGCCGAAGCATTTTATTATCTCTACATGCTAGAGACTGCTTGTAAAGTCCAGGTTGATGTTATGGCCTCAGGGGCTGAACTCGTGATTCCAAAAGAAGAAGTTATTGCTGAACTGGCCGACTTTGGGCGTCCTCCTAGTGACGGACCTGGTGATTTTGTTAATCGTCTGTGGAAAGCGTTGCTTCGGGATTTGGAAAAAGAGGATGGATCCTATAAAAGGTAGGCCAACTGGTGGTAGTCTCACAGGTTATAGACTCTGCTGGTAATCAAAATAGCTAGCCCATGAGGGCAGTTTTTTCTCCTGTTCGTCGTTGTCGATAGCGGAGTACTAGGGCAGCGCCAGTTAGAACCAGTAAAACTAGGACCACTTCGACTACCGAAACCACGGCCAGTACCGGGTCGAGTCTGACGTGAAGATCTTCCCACAGTCGCAGGGGTAAAGTTCTTATCCTATAGCCTGCGAGAAACAGCGTAAACACTAGTTCATCAAGGCTAACCAAAAACCCGAAAAACGCAGCAACAAGAAATCCCGGCCTAAGAATCGGCACAGTGATTGATGCAAATGCACGGATTGGAGAAGCACCGAGCCCGCGGGCAACTTGTTCAAGCCCTTTGTCAAATGTTTGAAGATTTGCCGCAATCACGATGGTAGTCAGTGGGATCGCGGGAATCATGTGCGCTATTGCAACACCCCAAAATGTTCCAGACAAGCGGAGCACAAAGAACAGATGCCAAAGTCCCACCGCGAGAACAACATGCGGAATGATAAGAGGGCTCAATATGAGCGCCATCACAGTATTTTTCCCCGGGAATCGACCGCGCACCATAGCAATGGCGGTTAGAGCCGAAATTAAAGTTACGATCACTGCAACAACTACGCCAAGCCCGAGAGATGTGGATATTGCGTCGAACCAGCGATCGCTGGAAGCAAACTCCGCATACCACTTCAGAGTTAATTCTGTGGGTGGAAATGGCAGGAAGATCGAACGGGCAAAGGAGAAAACAAATGCAACAAGAATTGGGACGAACGTGATGAAAACAGCAAGGCTCGCGAGGATGATCCCAGGCATGGATTGCAGGAGCCTTGGTAATTGTCCGATCCAAAGAATGATAGTTGTGAGAGTCTCATCACGGAATTGTTCCCACCATCCGCGAGGGCCTCGTCGAGCCAGTTGAGCTTGCCAAAGCTCTTGTCGCGCATCTGCCGCCCATAGGCTATTTAGTGAAATCAGACGTGCTCCAAGCGTAAGAACAATTAACGTAATCATGAGGAGTATCACCGACATCGCCGCTGGAAACGCCGGACGAGTGAAGTTCATTTTGACGGCTTTGGCGAGAAGAACCGCATACACCTGATTACTGCTACCGCCAAGTAAATCTGGCGTGATATAAAAGCCGAGACTTAAAATAAAGACAATAATTACCCCTGAAAACACGCCAGGCAGACTAAGTGGTAAGAAGATCTGCCCAAAGACAGCGGTCGGAGGCGCACCGAGAACGCGCGCCGCCTGCAGAAGTTGCCCATCGATACGCCTCATTGTTGCGTAGAGCGGCAATACCATAAACGGCAGCAGTACCGCTACCATGCCAATCTGGACAGCGACTGTGGTGTACATCAACACTATTAGTTCATCAGTCAAGCCAACTTCCAAAAGAAGCCGGCTAATCGGGCCAGTTCGACTAAAGATCATCATCCAGCCGAACGTCCGAACTAATAACGCCACAAACATGGGCACGACGACCAGAGCCGTGATTGCCAAACGAATCCAGTTTTTCCCGCGAACCATGTAGTACGCCAAAGGATACCCAAGGATAAGAGTGCCAAGGGTTGCAATTAAGGAGTAGTAAAATGTTCTGGCTAACGCTTCCTGGTACAGATTACTTGCGAGGATATACCGGTAGAATTTCAGTGGGTCTCCGTCCGGCATACTGGTTAACACCATTTGTATAGTCGGCCACAGGAGCGTCAGCGCGTAAAAAAGAAGGACAGGGAGAATTAGGTACTCGACTCTCCATTGAAGTATTCCAGTTTTCTTCACGTTACAAATCAATCACTCTGTGAGTGCGTTTTTGTGGGTGTCACGGGACTACTACAGCGTCTCCCTCATCCCAGACAAGTGAAATCCGGGCACCGTTGTCAAAATCGATCTGACCGCGGGTGTTTGGCTGATCAATATCCAGCTTCTTCCCATCTAATAATTGCACGGTGTACCGAGTAAGGTCCCCCATAAAAATACTGCTTTCGATCACAGCTTTCAGGCCGACGACATTTTGATCCACGCTTAATTCGATACGTTCTGGACGAACCATAAGTGTCGCATGCTCGCCTTGCCGAACGGTGCTAGTTAGAGTCCCAGACAATTCAAAACCATCTTGAATACTTAGTTGGCATTTCTTGTTTTCTATTTTCTTGACAATTCCGTCAAGAGCGATTGAATTACCAATAAATGTCGCGACAAACTTATTCGCAGGTGCCTGGTAAATCTCTTTTGGGGACCCAATTTGTTGAACTATTCCATCTTGCAACACTACGATTCGGTCACTCATTGTCAATGCTTCAACTTGATCGTGAGTCACATAGACAACGGTTGTCGAAAGCTTGCGATGCATTTCAATTAGTTCAAATTGAACAGTCTCTCGAAGACGGCGATCAAGCGCCCCGAGAGGTTCGTCCATCAGCAATAATTGAGGCTGAAAAACGACCGCTCTTGCGAGCGCAACACGTTGTTGTTGCCCACCAGACAACTGGCCAGGGAATTTTTCAGTTTGATCAGAAAGCTCGACAAGCTCTAAGGCTGCTTTAACCTTTGCTTCAACCTCACTGCGTGCCACCTTGCGCATGCGTAATGGAAAAGCAACATTTCGAAATACAGACATGTGTGGAAACAAAGCATAGTTCTGGACCACCATACCAATATCTCTTTTTTCGGGTGGCAAGGTATCCAAGCGCCTTTCATCAAGATAAATTGCGCCTTCACTTACGTTTTGAAAACCCGCAACCATCGACAGTAGAGTAGTCTTTCCGCTGCCCGACGGCCCCAAAAGTGTCAAGAATTCACCTGGCGCGATCGAAAGGTCGAGTGACTTTACTGCCACAAAATCCCCATAGCGCTTTGCGACACTCTCGAACCGTAAAGCACCACCAAACTTTCCTAAATTACTAGTTTCTGTAGCTATGCCAGGAAATTTATTCTGATTCATAATCGTTTTTTAGAGTTCGAGCCATTGAGAACATCAAAGATGAAATCCGCCATCCACAGGCAGAACGATTCCTGTGATGAAATCAGATGATGGCGATGCTAGAAACTTTACTGCGTTGACTATGTCTGACATAGTGCCAAATCTCCGAAGCGGAATTTGTCCTAAGTAATATGAGCGGAGTGATGGATCACTCAATGTTTTCTCAGAGAGTTCCGTTTTAACAAAAGTTGGCGCAATCGCGTTTACGGTAATGTTGTACTTGGCCCACTCGAAAGCAAGATTGCGGGTGAGAAAATTTAGTCCGGCTTTGCTTGAACCATAATGGGCTCGATCGTCAGTGGCTCGTAGGCCTGCGGCCGACGAGATATTGATTATCCTCCCAACTTTCCTCTTGCGCATGTACCGGGCGACCGACTGGGAGCAAAAAAATAATCCCCGAAGATTCGTATCCAAAACTTCATCCCATTCGTCCGGTGACAGATCAAGTGCTGCCCTAGGAAGATTGACACCAGCATTATTTACCAGTACCTCTATCGGTCCAAACTCAGTTTCAACATTGCTGACGATCTTCGGAATCACGTCAGTATCTTTTACGTCAAGTTTGATCGGATAGACCGAGCGATTATTTTTGACAATTTGCTCGCTAATTTCTTGCAAACGATCAGGGTCTCTTGACGTAATCGCCAGATCGTAATTCTCACCAGCCAAAGCCAAGGCAATGCTAGCTCCTATACCTCGACTCGCTCCCGTCACTAATGCAACTGCCATCCTCGATATTCTGCCTTTCTGTTTAAACTATATTCTCTCTGGTTCAATCAGTAATATTGGTCTAATCAAACCAGCCCGACTCAATTGGATTGAGTACGTGGATATTTGTTGTCGATAAGCTTAGATATTTCAACGGATTCTTGCAGGTTGCGTTGAGTTTAGGATAGTTTGCCCTACTCATCGATCACCTCGATAATGGTTGGTGAATTTTTTTCTAATGCTACCTGTATGCAGTTCGCTAGTTCATCTGGTGTTTTTGGATTCTCATAACCAGATCCAAATCCTTTTGCGACACTAGTCAAATCAGGGATTGAAAAGTTGACGCCAAGCGGCAACATGCCGCGGCTTTTCATGTTCATTCGAATAGTTCCAAACCCCCGATCATTCCAAACAAGCACGGGTAAGCCAATATCGTTTTCTACTGCAGTAAGAAGTTCCGTGCAGGTAAATAAAAATCCGCCGTCTCCAATAATCGCAATTGCTGGCCGATCTGGCTGTGCAATTTTTGCGCCAATAGCCGCCGGCAATGAATACCCCAGAGTACCGAATGCACTGGGATAGAGCCAGCTTCCTTCCGTTGGAATATCAATGAAGGGGAACCCGAGATAGGCGATGAGCGTAGAATCAATCGCAATAATCCCCTCATTTGGGATGCTCTTTCTTACGGCTTTTAGCCACGGCTCATAATTTTCTCCCAATTCCCTGGCCTGCTTTTCGACTTCTTTCTTAATACGTTGGGTGGGTGCGCGTGAACGAGATTCCTTTCCAATGGTTATTTTTTCGAGAAGGATTGTGATCGTGGTTTTTGAATCACCCAGCAACTCAACAGTAGCGGGAATATTGGCATGTAATTGGGTACGCGTGACATCTGCCCGAATCAGTGGCTTTTGTCGCGCCGCATATTGAGGTAACAAATCCATTGCTGAGACCGCTGCAAAGTCGCTTCTTCCGAACTGAGTTCCGACTGCTAGAATTGCATCAGAATTGTTTACCGCATCGACAATTGATGAGAAGTGAAATCCAGCACCCAAGTAGAGTTCATGATCATTTGGAAATGAATCTTTACCATTCATCGTAGTAACTACTGATGCACCAATACACTCCGCTAACTTTGGTGTTAAGTGACGTGCACGGTATGAACCACCACCTAAAATCATGATGGGCGAGTCTGCACCGCGCAGGATGTCTACAGCTTTTTGAATTTGATCAGCCCCAGGAACAGCCGCTGGGGTTTGTGTAAATGATGGGATGTCTACTAAATCAGACTCTTCCAAGATATCGGTCGGAATTCCAATATGGATGGTTTGTGGCCATCGAATTCTGAAATGCTCAAAGGCATCATTTACCGAAATTGGAATATCCTTTATTGATTGAATGCGGATGCTCTGAGCACAAATGGCAGCAGTTAGAGATTGTTGATCACTAATCTCGTGATTAAAGTCCGCTTGTTTACCGTAGCTAGTTGTTGCGATATCGGCTGACAGCACCAACAATGGCACGCTGTCGGTATAGGCTTCTCCCATCGCAGTCGCGATGTTTGTCACACCTGGCCCACTGATAACAACAGCAATACCGGGTTGTCTACTTGCCCGGGCATAACCATCTGCCATAAATCCCGCGCCCTGTTCGTGCCGAGTTGTTATATGGTTGATCTTAGATTTCTGGAGAGCTTCATAGATGGGAACAGTTACGTCACCAGGAATCCCGAATATGTGGCGTACGCCGTGCTGTTCTAAACACCGTACCAGGACTTCCCCTCCAGTTAATTTATCCATGTCGATTTCTATTAGATCTCAGGCGTTTCACGATGTTTTGTGCTTTGTATAAGGAATATCCAATTGTCGTTTTATTTGGCAAATAAATGCCTCTTAAAAGTTCTTGACATGCAATTTTTCCGGTGCTAAGTATATATCCTATGTTAACCAGGTTTGACAGATTTGCACTACGTTAACTTAACGTGTTCTAGATTATTGTAATTTGTTTGTAGTGAAGTTTGATTAACTAAAGTGAGGAACTAACACTATGAAATTTCATAAATTTGTTATGGGGGCAGGCTTGGCACTTTCATTGTCCGTGTCGGGTTCAGTCGCACTAGCTGATCCTGATAGGCCATGGATGGACTGGGACCTTAAAGGCGAAATAATTAATGTTGGGTACGGGGGGTCATTCTCAGCAGCTGAATTCGAATTTTGCTGGGATCCATTCTCGGAACTCACAGGTGTCAAAATTAAAGAGGTACCTTGGACTGGGGATATTTACGAACAGGTCCGGACTCAGATAGAAGCGGGGCGGGTAGAGATAGACCAGTATTCGGTGTTTGCGTCGAATTACGATACCTATGCCGCTTGTTGTCTGGAAGAGATCGACTACTCCATTTTCCCGCAGGAAACGCTGGATGGCATGCTGCCAGAGCATAAACTCAAATACGCAATCGCTTACGCCGAAGTACCGATGGTATTGGCATACAGCCTCGACGCTTTTCCAAACGGTGGCCCCCAGCCAAAAAATTGGGCCGATTTTTGGAATGTCGAGAAATTCCCAGGTGGTCGCGGCATGGTGGGTTGGACAGCAATGGAGAATATGGAAGCAGCGCTGCTAGCGGATGGTGTCTCTCGGGAGGATATGTACCCCATTGACTTTGAACGTGGGTTCAAGAAACTGGCTGAGATTAAACCTCATATCGCAAATTGGTGGAATAGCGGAACCGAGTCGCAACGGCTACTAACTAGTGGTGAGGCGACCATGGTCTTGATGTCGAATTTTCGAATCGAGAATCTGCTCGATGAGGGATTCAACGTTGCATACACTATGCAAGACGCGCTTACCCACACAGATTATCTAGCAGTGCCGAAGGGAGCTCCGAATCGGGATGCTTCGATGGCCTCAATTGCTTATCGCTTTGAGCCTGAAGTTGGGGCAGGAATTGGTGAGGCTTGGCGTCAACCGATTCCGTCTAAAGCGGTTTTCGAAGCGGCAAATCCTGAAAAAGCCAAAGTTTGGTCGAGTTCAAGGGTTAACGTTCCGGAACGCGGCGGAGTACCCAACGACATCGTTTTCCGGTATGACATTTTCTTCTGGTATCAGCCTTCTCCAGATGATCCAGACCGAACAATTCATGATGTTATAAATGACAGGTTTCAGGAGTTTATTGCACAGTAATTCTTAGATTGAAGCAATTGCCAGGCTCGAGTTTTTTAACCGAGCCTGGCTTTTGTTTTTGGAGACCAGATGACTATGAGTGATGCTCAGATTGTGTTGTCTAAAATTCCAACTAAGACATACTACGACCCGGCAGTTTTTGTTGAAGAAACTGAACAGGTTTTTCGACGTTATTGGGGGCTTGCATGCCTCACGACAGAAGTAGGAGTATCTGGTGCGTATGTAACAACCCACATAGGTGACGATAACATCATTGTGGTGCGAGATGAGGGCCAACTCCGTGCATTTCATAACGTTTGCCCTCATCGGGGATCTGAGATTGCCTCAGGAACAGGTGTGGCTACAGAATTCAAGTGCCCATACCACGCATGGACCTATGGTCTAGATGGGTCACTCGTTCGAGTGCCTGGTGTAAGAAATTTTTCTAAGGGAATTGGACTGCGACCACTAAGTCTGGAAATCTGGGGCCCCTTTGTTTTTGTTTGTAGCGATCTTGATGTTGCTCCTTTATCCTATTTTTTTGGAGACTTATTCGAGTACCTCCAAAACAAGGTAGATTTAATCAAGATCGTTTCCTTTGGCACCATGGAGGAATTTAACTTCGAGATTGAAGCGAACTGGAAAGTTGTTGTGGAGAACTCTCTTGAATGCTACCACTGCGCATATGCTCACCCAGGATTAGCGAGTTCTATTGATCTTAGTAAATTTGAGCAATGGGTTGAAGGTTGGTGGAGTGCGCAGCAGGCACCTCAGCGTCTTGAAGGGAAAAAACGGGGAGCTGCACTTGGTCAAGCAACCCAGGCGAGCGCCAAAAAAAGCGGCATGGATACGGCACGGTTTAATTTTCTGTTTCCAAATTTGTATGTCTCGATATGGCCAGGCTCCCAAGGCTTTTCGACTACGGAAATTTCTCCAAAAGGCTGTCATCGTACCCGGACTCGTCATCGCCGTTTTTTTCAAAACAAGGTATCACAAACAGAGCGAGAAGAAAGTCATGCTTTCATAAGTGAAGTGATCAATGAGGATATCGCACTGTGCGAATCGGTCCAACGTGGCTTAGATCGTGGAGTAACTGATCAGAGGTTAATGGTCAACCGAGGGGGTTTCGGTGCTGACGAAACTTGTATTTTGCATTTCCACGATCTCTTGCAACATAAACTTGAACGGCCAACTCGTCAATTTGTTCGGGGATCGAACGTTTGAAGGACAGGAAAACTTCGGTAGATAGTTTATTGCGCCATGGGACGTTCCTCACAATGGACGAGGAGAGACGAATATTTGTCGATGGCTCGATCGCGATTGATGACGGAAAAATAGAAGCTATTGGGACTGATAGAGAAATTGAGGCCGAATTCAGCAGCTTAAATGTACGTGACTTGAATGGTGCTGTGGTACACCCTGGATTAGTAGACGCACATGTTCATACAGGGATGGACCTGATTCGCGGTTTGGTGCCAGAAAGCAGCGCAAATTGGACTAACGTAGAAACTCCATTTTTACGATCTCGAACTTCGGAAGACGATTATCTAAGCACGCTGATTTGCTGCATGGAAATGGTATCAAATGGCTCGACTATTTATTCAGATACCGGCAGCTCTTATGATCTTGATGCCACAGCAAGAGCTACAGAATTGGTGGGATTGAGAGGCATGCCAGGAGAATTTGTAGCAGATCAGTCCGGGGAAATTGAAGGGTGGCTGGCTCCACTTGATGAATGTCTAGAAACTTTAAAAATTCAAAGTGGGAAATATCCTTTTCATGGAGGAGGAAAAGTTCGTTGCGCTATTAGTTTAGGGGGAATGGAAACCGCCTCAGATCAATTGCTCATCGAGTCTAAATTACTTGCCGATCAGTTGGGGCTCCCGATGATTATGCATCAATCGTGGGACGAAGAAGAGGTTGCCAAAACGCTGACGGAGCACGGAAAGCGTCCAATTGAACACCTTGATGATCTCGGAATACTGGGCCCAAATCTCACACTTGTTCACATGATTCACTTAGATGAAAGTGAAGTTAATCTAATTGCGGAAACAAAGACAAATATTGTGCATTGTCCTTCGGCTTCGATCCGACGCGCAAAAGGAGCATTTCGTGTTGGCCGAATAGTCGAGATGCTCGAACTTGGCATACCGGTTAGCTTGGGATCTGATGGTCATAGCGGTAAACATGATATTCCAAGACAGATGTATCTTGCAGCAACGGTTCACCGCGAAACTCGTGGTCGCCTACCTACGGTTACTGCACAGACCGCTTTCGAAATGGCAACAATAAATGGTGCCAAAGCGTTGGCAATGGATAATGAGATTGGGTCTCTTGTTTCGGGTAAATCGGCAGATCTCGTGATCCACAGTCTTGATCGTATTGAGTCAAGACCACGCTTTAAGAATCCTGTGGTCAATATGGTTTATCACTCCCTTTCTAGTACGGTGCAGTCGGTTATGGTGCAAGGCGAATTTATTTTCGATCATGGAAAGTTCACTTGCTTTGATGAGTTGGAAGTATTCCAGCAACTCGATATTCGCTCGCGAGCAATAGAGGAGAGCTGTGGAGTTCAAAGTTCAGATTCGTGGCCATTAGTTGAATAACTAGGCCAGGAAACTTGTTTGCTGATTTAAATCTTACTTCATACAAAAAGAGATACCACTGTGGACAGAGGAAGACTAAAAACACAAGTAGATCAACTAATTCAGGACTACACCAAGCGAAACACACGCTCAAAAGCACTTTTCGATCAAGCGCAGAGTTCGTTGCCAGGTGGTAACACCCGTACCGGGGTTTATTTCAGTCCGTTCCCGATTTATCTAGCGCGGGGTGACGGCCCGATTATTCACGATGTAGATGGTAATGCCTTGTTGGATTTTATGAATAACAATACGGCTCTGATTTTAGGGCATGCGCACCCAGCTGTCGTAGAGGCGGTTCGTCAACAAGTATCACGTGGGACTGGATTTAATCGACCAACCGAGCTGGAAATCGTCATGGCGGAACTGCTTTGCCAGCGTATCGCCTCGGTCGAAACTGTGCGGTTTTGTAATTCCGGAACAGAGGCATTGATCTGTGCGATGCGTGTTGCAAAGGGATATACCGGAAAATCAAAAATTGCGAAATTTGAGGGCGCCTACCATGGTTCCGGTGAATACGCGCAGATCAGCCATGTGCCACCATTGGGTCCAGACCTCGGTCCTGACAATCGCCCCGCTTCGGTACCCTCTTCACCTGGAGTTACCGATGCGATTATCAATGAAGTCGTCGTCCTGCCGTTTAATGATTCGAAATCGTGTGAGGAGATCATTCAGCACGAGGCTGATGAGTTGGCTGCCGTAGTTATAGATCCGATTTCTACTGGAGCGGGATTCACATTACCACTAGAAAATTTTCTTACCCATTTAAGAGAAATTACAGAGGATGCGGGCGTACTACTAATATTTGATGAAGTGATTAGCCTTCGAATCCAATCTGGTGGCGCCCAAGAATACTATGGTGTTCGACCGGATTTGACCTGTATGGGAAAGATTATTGCGGGTGGGTTACCTGGTGGCGCGTATGGTGGGCGTGCTGAAGTTATGGCTCTTTTCGATCCTTTGGCAAAACCAAGAATTGCTCAGGCAGGCACTTA
>ERZ651768.2965-NODE-2965-length-11531-cov-12.917234_pt1 | contig 11531 bp, 10 predicted proteins | sample MGYA00514754_ERZ651768 | MGnify/ENA metagenome assembly ERZ651768 | reverse complement strand
GCAGCGTTGCAGCTGGACATAATTTTGGGAACGTAGAAAGGATTGACTTTCCGGGCACCTTTGTTCCGTAGCGTATCGGCCATTTCAACAAGAGGAGCACCACTGGCGACACCTGATCCAATAATGAGCCCTGTTTTTTCGCTGGCCAGGTCTTCTTCAGCAAGACCTGCATCTTCAATAGATTCGGCCATGGAAATATAGCTGTAAGCTGACCCGTCACCCATGAATCTGAGCTGCTTTCGGGGCACCAGCTCCTTGATATTTGCTGTAATAGTACCGCAAATGTGTGAACGGAATCCCAAGTCAGCATATTCCTGATTGAATTCGATTCCACTTCTCTGGTTTTTTAAAGAATCCAGCACCTCATTGCGATTGTTGCCTATGCTTGAGACAATCCCGATCCCTGTTACTACAACTCTTTTCATGAATTAAAAGGGTTCAGTTTCCCCAGGGGGAGGAGGATAGACGAGATTCTCGAAAAGTCCCACTTGAACATTTTTTGCAAAATAGATTGTTCTGTCTGCCACTTCTACTGTGGCATCCGTGAGGCCCATCCAGATCGGTTTGGTGATGATTTTCTTGATGTCGAGTCGGTAAGTCACTTTCTTGTGATGAGGCCGAATCTGGCCTTTGAATTTCACTTCTCCACAGCCCAAAGCACGACCCTTGCCTGTCCCACCCATCCACGAGAGGAAAAAACCGGTAAGTTGCCAAAGGGCGTCAAGTCCAAGGCAACCAGGCATGACGGGGTCGTCTTTGAAATGACAATCAAAAAACCATTTTTTGGGGTTGATATCCATTTCAGCATGAATAAACCCCTTGTTGAATTTCCCACCGTCATCAGTGATTTTCTTTATGCGGTCCACCATTAGCATTGGAGGGAGGGGAAGCTTTCCACTCTCGGAACCAAAAACACCGTCCGCACACTTCATCAATTCTGTATTATTGTAGCTTTGTTTCTTCTCCATAAACTTTTGATAGTTTGAATGTAATCAGACTAGAAGTTTACGTTCATTTTGATTCTTTACCTATGGCGGCTTACCCTTTTGAGGGGGGTTTGTTTTGGAATAAATTGCCTCACTCAGTAAAGGAGTTTAGCAATGAAACAGTGGGTATTAATCTTGGGGTGTTCCACAGGTCATGGTGGGGCTACCGCTCGTAAACTAGCGGAAGATGGTTACGGGATTATCGGGTTTCATTTTGATCGTGGGGATATCAAGAAAGAAGCTGAAACATTTTGTGAGGAGTTGAAAGGACTTAACGACGGCCGCGCCCACTTTTTTAATAAAAATGCAGCTGACAGCAAAGTTATGGATGAATTTATTCCTCAGATTAAGGAGATTACCGGTGGCGAACCGCTGAAAATGTTGCTTCATTCCATTGCTTTCGGTACAACCACCAATTTTTTCGGCGAGCGTCCCGTTACCCAGAAACAGATGGATATGACGGTACATGTCATGGGGACATCACTTCTTTACTGGGTACAGAAACTGTTTGATGCCGACCTCCTAGGTAGCGGCTCCAGAGTGCTGGGACTCACTTCCGAGGGTAATTATCTTTGCATGGATGGGTATGGCCCAGTCAGTGTAGCCAAGGTTGCGTTGGAGAGCATTACTCGACAGATAGGGTGGGAATTGGGTCAACACGGCATTACCGCCAACTGTATCCAGGCGGGCGTTACGCCGACGCGGGCACTCACAAAGATCAGTGAGAACTGGGAAGAGTGGATAGAAAAAACGAAAAAGCGTAATCCCATGGGCCGAACCACAGAGCCACACGACGTTGCTAATGTTGTGCAACTTATGCTTCAACCAGGTGCTGATTTCATCAACTGTTCCATCGTTTACACAGACGGAGGGGAGCACCGATCTGGCACATTCGTATGATGTAGGACGTGTTTTATTTCTAACTCTCTGAAATTTCGTCAACTGTCATTGTGGATCGTTGCGGGACTTCTCACTTTTGTTGCGTGTTCAAAAAAGAACCCTACGGGAAGCAATCCGTCTGTTTCTGTTTTCTCTCTGGAGGACCTAAACCCTAATTCACCAACCTACCAGCAGTTCATAGGTCCTTCCACTTATGAGGGGAAAGTCTCTGGCTACTATTTTGGGGACCAGGGGTGAGGTACCTGCCGACACCGGTTCGGTGTCCTGAATGACCTTTTACTGGAGCTCCACTCCGAAGGGATAACTGATGTTCATATCCTGGGCATCAACGGCATCGATTATGAAAATAAATCGCTTGGGGGCATGATTAACGGAAGGATATTGCCTTGGGTCCAGGACAATGCAGATCAGCGGGTGTGGGAATCGTGGGAGGTGATCATACGTGATTTATTTGTCCTGGACAGAGATGGGAATGTTGTGGAGGTGGTGAACCTTACCTCATTCAATCCTGACCCATCAGAGAATGATGGTGATAACTACCTCACCATAAAGAATTTATTGTTAGAAGCGAGAGATCAGTAATCTTGCAGGTTATTGAGTTCCTCCAAGATCTGGACCATCCGGCTGTTTATTACCTTATGCGGTTTGCCTCTTTGCTGGGTGATGATATCTTCTATGTTGTTTTCTTTCCTACCATTTTCTGGTTCTGGAAAAGATTCAACGCCATCAGGCTTACAGTTCTTCTTTGTACCAGTATCTATATCAATTTTGTTCTGAAGGAGGTATTTCAGTTTCCTCGTCCAGAAAATGTGGGTTTTATTGAAGCTGATGGGTTTGCTTTCCCAAGCGGGCATGCCCAGCATGCCGTGGTGGTATGGGGATACCTAGCATGGGCTTTGAGAAAACACTACGCAATTGCCGGTCTTACGGTTTTTTTCATTGGCCTATCTCGCCTTTATCTGGGTGTACACTGGCCTGGTGATGTGGCAGGGGGTTGGACAATCGGTGCCATATTGCTCATGTTTTTCATATTTTTAAATGGGAGAATGGAACGGAGTCAGCTTTCTTTTTCGGCGCTGCCCGCGACGGGAATTTTACTGGTGTTGACGCTCTGGTTTGGTCTTTTCTTTTCGGTTACTTATTCCGGAATAGTTATGGGTGTTCTGTTCGGGTTGGTGGCCGGTGCCACCGCTGCAGGCTATGTGAATATTCCATCCTTTTCCCGCTCCACGATTGCCGGGGCAGTGGTGGTAATAATCGGTGCCGCCGGACTCTACGGAATCTATCGTATTGCATCGCCACTGGCTGCCGACGGAGAAGGGACTCTGTTTATTACCTTAGCGATTATCGGAGTCTGGATCAGCCTCGGCGCACCATGGCTTTCCGGAAAAGTTGTTGAAATTATTGGATTGGAAGTTGCTGGGAAGGAAGCGGCTTAAGTTTCCGTTTCTATATTGAGTCTTTCCAGGCCCCGGCGCTTTTTGAGAAGTTCCACCATTTCATAGTTTTCTTTTGTAGGCCACATATCAAACGTGGTTTCAGCTTCCTTTAGAGCGTAGTCGTACCACCCTTTTTTGGAATAGGCTATGGCGAGATTGTAGTGTGCTTTGGCAGCCATATCCAACTCATCCCGTTTCATCATGCGTACTTCAATAGGATAGAGGCGGATCGCTTCACGGTATTCCAGGATAGCGTCATCTATCAACCCTTTCTGGTAATACCAGTTTCCCAGATTGAAATGGCGCTGAGGTTCGTCTTTGCAGCCAAATGCAAATAGGCAAAGAATTACAAAGAAAAAATTTCTATAACGTTTTATCATATGATGACTTGGAACTACGGGAATTTAGAAGGCGACGAAGACTAAGAACAAACAAAAATTATGAATGCTACATGACCATTTCTGATGGAGCAAATTCAGTTCTTTCGGTTTTTGGTTCTTTAGTAAAAAATGCTAGTGACAAAGTGCCTAAGAGAATGAAGAAGCCAAGACCTACAAGGACTGTTGCAATTCCGTGACTGGGAATGAAAATCCCGGACAGAATGATAAATATGACGACGAACGGTGCTATGAGACTGTCTGTTAGTGCAAAGTAAATTTTCTTATCGCCTTCATCACCGGCGAATTCGAAAATGAGACTCATGGAAGTTGTGAGAAAACCCCCTTGCCCTATACCAAGGAAGACGAATATGAGATAAGTATGCATCATGGTTTTCGCATTCAGTGCTGCAACAAGAGCTGCGAGATAACCGATGAATACAAGCACCAGCGCATGTTTATGTCCCCATTTGTCGCCGATCTTTCCCATTGTGAAACTGGACAATCCCGAAAGCAAAACAGTGATGGCTGTAAAAATTCCAGCTTCACTCACATCGAATTGAAGCTTCTCATGGGCATATACAGCATAGAGTGATATGGCCGGATAGTTTGCTGCCAGTAAGATGCGGCTGAAGAGATAGCGTCTGTAGTTGCCGTCTGTTTTGAGCACAAATTGCAATTGATTACGGAACAGTCTGAAATCTCGGTTGGGTTTCTTGCTCTTTTTTTGTTTCAGCCGGTAACCCAAAAAGAGGGTCACGGCAGCCATGATACAGACAGCATATATCAGGAAACCGTATCCAAAATTGGAAGGAAAAGGTACCGATTTTAATAGTTTCTTTACGGCAAACCCGCCAAGGAATCCTGCAGCATTAGTTATGGCAAAAGAGATTCCAAAAAACTCACCCCTCCGTTCCGGAAGATGAACAAGTTCAAGGAAATCGGCCCAGATGGGGAACACTACTCCAACCCCAAGAGAGAATAACACAAAACATCCAAAGTAAATAGCCCAAGCGTTGGGCCCAGTAGGAGCTAGAATACCGAAAATAAAGCCTGCCAGCAACATGGGTGGAATCATGACGGAGTGAGCCAAAACAATCCCTTTTTTTACGTTTTGAATCCTTTGCCCAATGAAGGCCATGGTTATCTGAGGTAAGGCGGCACAGGCAGTAAATACACCAGCAGCTGAGCCTATTATAATAGGAGGTGCGTCTAGCAGTTTGAGAAAAAGTGGAACCACGGCATAAGTAGAATGAAAAGCGATCCCAAATCCCCAGAACCCTTCATGTATAGTGTTAATAATGAGATTATGCTTATGCTCCTTGAGGCCAAAACCCTGATCGGTCATGAAGGACTGTTTTTCTGTTGGCGGGAGAGAAAGATTGAAGCACCTATAAGTAACAGTGCTCCCATAAACTGCCCCGGCATGAGTGTCCTTCCCCGGATGAACAGATCAATTAGCATTGCTGATAGTGGCCAGAATAGTTCATAGATGGTGGCATGTGTTGCCAGAACGTGTTTTAATCCGTAATAATAAATAAACAGGGCAACTGTTCCTGTGGACAGCACGATGGTCAAAATAGTAAGCCATTCAGTTTTGCTCAAACTGACGTTGATGGGAGAGTTGCCCATAAAAAGTATAACAACAACCGTTATAAAGGTGGTTATCCAAAGCCTGAGCCCGGTCAATGAAAAAAAGGAAAGATGCTTCAAAGCGTGTTTTCCCAGCACTGTTGAACTTCCCCAGGCAAAAGCGGCACAGAGTGCCATGAGCCCAGCTATCAGTGTTTTGTCATCCATTTCCATTACAGGTAAGCCGTTCTCAAAAGTTACAAGATAACCTCCTGCGATGGCGGCCACGGCACATATAAGGTAGTTTTTTGTCAACGGTTCCCTAAGCAAAACAGCAGCGAGCCCGATAGCAAAGAAGGGCTGGAATTTTTGTAACAGTACGACTACGGAAAGGTCAATGTAGTTTATATAACTCAGGGCTTTGGTATAGAAAAAAGTGCCAAGGAGACCTCCAAAAAGTGAAACCCAGAGCACGGAGATCCAAGCACGATTGGGGAGTGTTTTTATCTCTTTCCAGCCTTTAAAAAGAAGAGGGGTAAGTAATAAAGCGCCGAAAAAATGTTCAAGAAGAACAACCATAAGAGCGGGGACTTCCGATAGATATTGACGCAACAAACCGTCAAAACTCCATAGCACCGCTGCGCACATAATAGCCACGGGACCAAGATATTTCAGGTTTCTCATTTAGATAAATTTACCATATTTTAGCTATGGAGACTCAGTGCCGTGAATGTTCCTGAAATAACTGTAAAAGAAGTGCATGCTATGCAGGAAAAGGGAGATCCTTTTACTTTGTTGGACATTCGTGAACAATGGGAAAATGATTTGGTTACCATTGATGGATCACATTTTGTAACAATGGAGGAAGTTCCCTCCAAATTTTCAGAGTTTGATAAGGACAAACCCATGGTTATCTATTGCCATACAGGAGTGCGCTCAGCTGCGGTAACTTCCTACTTGCTTGAGCAAGGATTCTTGGATGTGAAAAGCATGGCAGGCGGGATTCACGCATGGGCTATCCAGATAGATCCCACTCTTCCCACCTACTAAAAGATCCCGCGAACTGGAAGCCGCGGGATCTTTCAACTAATGGATAGTAACGCTGGGCTATCTCTTTTTAGGCCAGATTAATTCGGGGTCCTCGGAACCAATCATCACCGCCGGAATTTCCGCTTTACTTACCATTTCGTTGAATTGCAACAGGTCATTATTAAGCACCTGGTCCAGTTGGGTGTAATGACTTTCGGCCTGGGCCACAAGGTCACCCAAGACCTGATGAGACTGTGCGGTTGGTTTGGCATCAACACTTGAAACAACGCGAACCAAGGCAGCAATCTTGTTATCTAGTTTAATAGGATAGTTCAAAGGATCCTGTCCCGATTTAGATTTTACCTGGATCAGTTCTTCTTCAATTGTTGACAACTTTTTTGAGAGTTCTTTTCCTACCGTAACAATATTTTCATTCTCAAACCCAGATTTTTCCATTAGATCAGCCAGAGTCTTCACCTGAGATTTAATACTCCGAATGGTGATGACTTTTTGATTGATCTCAGATGTCCTGTCCCGGATTTCCATTAAGAGACCAAACTGAGCCTGGAAATCGGCCTGTGTTGTGGAAATTCTCGGATCTTTCAGGATCTTGAAAGACTGGGTCTGAGATTTCCCGTTTACGGTCATCCTCACCTGGTATTCTCCGGGCACAGCTTTAGGGCCGATGTGAGTTCCACCCCACATAACAGCACCGGGGACCTTTTTTGCGTCGGGATAGCGCATATTCCAAACGAAACGGTTCATCCCTTTTTTAGTTTCGGCGGTAGGTTCAGAACTCTTTTCATCTTTTTTGTTAGTGAAAGTTTTGATTACATCACCATCTGATTCCAGATATTCGAGCGTGAACTCACCATCTTCACCCAGTTCTTCGGACAGGGTGAAAAAAGTCATAACACCATTGGGAGGATTAGCACCAGAGTTAGGACTTGGCCCGCCCCAGCCGCCGCCGCCAGGCAGGCGGTAGGTATCCCTGGGATCAAAAAGGTGTGCCTTGGCGCCGGAAACTTTCCCGGAAAGCTGATATAAAGGAGTGAGGTCGTCCAAAACCCAGAAAGCTCGACCCTGAGTTGCCACTACCAAATCTTTTTCCTTCACCAGTAAATCTGTAACGGGAACAACGGGGAGGTTCAGTTGAAACGGCTTCCAGTTTTTTCCATCATCAAAGGAAATATACAAGCCTGTTTCAGTTCCTGCATAGAGAAGCCCTTTCCTGGTCGGATCTTCCCGTACAACGCGAGTATAAGCGTCTTTTGCAATGCCAGTGGTGATGAGCTTCCACGATTTCCCGTAATTGGTTGTTCTGTATAGGTACGGTTTGAAGTCATCCAGTTTATACCGGGTTGCAGCCATGTAAGCAGTAGAAGGATCATGAGGTGACTGGTCGATACTGTTTATCATGCTCCATTCCGGCATATTGCTTGGTGTAACATCTTTCCAGGTTTCCCCTCCGTCCCGAGTAATGTGTACTTTGCCATCATCCGTACCAATCCAGATGACCCCTTTTTCATGGGGAGAAGGGGTGATAACAAAAATGGTGCAGTAATATTCCACACCTGTGTCATCCTTGGTAATGGGACCACCTGATTGATCCTGCATTGAGACTGTATTGGTGGTTAAGTCGGGGCTTATCACCTTCCAAGATTGACCCTCGTTTGTGGTCTTGTGGAGATGCTGTGAGCCAACATAAAGCGTGTTTGGATCGTGAGGATCAAATTCAATGGGGAAATTCCACTGGAAACGGTACTTCATATCCTTTACACCATGGCCCATAGGATTATCGGGGAAAACAGTAATATTGCGCCGCTCGCCAGTGGTGTGATTGTATCGGGTCAGATAACCGCTGTATGAACCGGCATAAACAATATTGGAGTTTTCCGGGTGAGGTGCGACATGGGCGCTTTCACCTCCACCAACGGAGTAATAGTCCCGTTCTGTAATTCCACCTCCCATGGTCCTGGAGGCGATAGCAACGGTACTGTTATCCTGCTGACCGGCATAAACCCTGTAGGGGAATTGGTTATCCACATCGGCACGGTAAAACTGGGCCGTGGGCTGGTTGTGGTATGTGCTCCAGGTGGCACCTGCATCAAAGGAGATTTGACCGCCGCCGTCATCGGCGATAATGAGATGCTGGGCATCCAGGGGATCGACCCACAGATCATGGTGGTCACCATGGGGGGTACGAATTGAATTGAATGTTTTACCTCCATCTTTAGAACGCCAGAACTGAACATTCAGCACATAAAGAACATCCTCGCTTTGAGTATCGGCATAAATTCGAGTGTAGTACCAGGCCCGCTGCCTTAGGTTATTGTCAGAAGTTGTTTTTGTCCAGGTTTCACCGCCATCATCAGAACGAAAAAGTCCCCCCTCCCTGTTTTCGATGAGGGCCCAGATCCGTTCCGAGTTTAAAGGAGAAATTGCTACACCAATAATTCCCACATTACCTTTTGGCAGGCCTTCATTGCTGGTGATCTCAGTCCAGGTGTCTCCTCCATCAGTAGATTTCCAAAGACCTGATCCTTCACCGCCACTTGACAAGCTGTAAGGAGTCCGCTTTATCCGCCACATGGAGGCATAGATGATTCGTGGATTGTTAGGATCGAGAACAAGATCACAAGCGCCAACCTCATCGCTGACGTACAAAACTTTTTCCCAGGTTTTTCCACCGTTTTTACTTCTGAAAACACCCCTTTCTTTATTGGGTCCGAAAAGATGCCCTAGGGCCGAAACGTAAACCAGGTCCGGATTACGAGGGTGAATCCTGATTCGGGGAATTCTCTGGCTGTCTTTTAGACCCATATGTTTCCAGGTTTTCCCTGCATCGGTGGATTTCCAGACACCATCACCGTGTGAAACATTCCCTCGAACGGTCACCTCACCGCCGCCGACATAAATAACATTGGGGTCCCACTCACTGACAGCCACGGCCCCAATGGAGCCGCCGAAAAAACCGTCAGAAATATTCTTCCAGTTGGAGCCGCCGCTTTTAGTTTCCCAGACGCCACCGCCAGTTCCACCGAAATAGGCAACTCTATCATTTCCAGGAATGCCAGCAACCGCCGCTGACCTACCTCCTCGGAAAGGACCGATATTCCTGTATTTCAGTGCTTTATAGAGGGATTCATCATAATTCTCTCCCGTCAGCACAGTGGCTGCGGAGCACATCAAAAAAGTGACAGTAATTGTAAAAATAGAACGAACGGACAGATTCATACTAAACTCCTTATTCTTATTTATCCTTACGAAATAAATGGAACTGTAAAGTGGAGAAAACTGATTAGAAAGTCAATCAGTTTTTGTAGAGGCTGTTAGCTTCGAAGACTTTGGAAAGGGAAAGATGATCTTATATGGCCTTGTAAAGGTCTGTTGCCCCTTCAGATTTGGCAACTATAACGGTACCGATACTATCACTTGTTACATTTACTACGGTGCGAAACATATCCAGTGGTCTGTCCACAGCGAGCATGGTTCCCACAAGGAGCGCGGCAGTTGGATGGTCTCCGAGCCCCACCGCATTGAGAACGATGAAGATCATAACCAGTCCGGCTGAGGGCACGGCCGCAGCGCCCACAGAAGCCAAAAAAGCGGTAATAACTACTACCATTTGAGCGGAAAAGGAAAGATCAATGCCCGGAATTGCCTGGCAGATGAAGAGAACTCCGGCACATTCGTAGAGGGCAGTTCCATCCATATTTATAGTAGCTCCTAAGGGGAGGACAAAACTGGTGACCTTGTTTGAAACACCAACATTATTTTCTAGACAGTCCATTGTTACAGGAAGTGTTGCTCCTGATGAACTGGTGGAAAATGCTGTAGCCATGGCAGACATCATCGCACGACCGTGCTTCATAGGACTTTCACCTGTGAAGAGAAAAAGCAATAAAGGAAGGACGATTGCGAAGTGAAGCGTCAGGCCTGACGCAATGGTAATCATATACATTCCCACAGCCTTGAAAAGTTCAAAACCAGTTGTGGCGATGGCATTTGAAATCAAGCCAAAGACGCCAATAGGTGCCAACCTGATGATGGCGTGGGTCAACTTCATCATGGCTTGGAAACTGTTATCAAAGAAATTCACCAAAAAATCATGAGGCTTGCCTTTGAGTTGCGTAATGGCAAAACCGAATATTATGGAAAAGAAGATCAGACCCAGAATATCTCCCTCAGCAGCGGCTTTCACAGGGTTTGTGGGGATCATTCTTACAAAAATGTTTCCTAGGGCATCTGGCTGTTGGAGTTGGGATGGGTCAAACTCTTCCACCGTATCGGGGACTTTAGCACCGACACCGGGCTGAATTATGTTGGTGAGGACGAGACCGATAAGAATGGCGAGCATGGAACTCAATAAATAGTAACCGAACGTTTTTATTCCTACCCTCCCCAATGTTTTGGGATCACCCAGTCCCGCCACGCCAGAGGTGATTGAGGTCAAAATGAGCGGCACGATTATCATCTTGAGAAGCCGCATAAAGATCGTTCCCAGCGGTGCGGCAATGAGCGCTTTTTCGCCCAAAACAAGAGCAAAAATGGCTCCCAGCGCCATAGCGATGAAAATTTGCCAGTGGAGTTTCATAGGAAAGGACAGAATTTAATTGCCGTGGTAACAACGGCAAAGGTGTTCAAATAATGATGGTTCACCGGAGAATCCATACATATTGAAGTTTCGCTATCATATTATCAATTGTGGATTGTGACAGTAAAAAATAACAGATTGAACCCAGTGTCTATAATTTTATCAAACAGTAAATTGAACCAGAGCATATTCCGAAAAGCTTCTTGGGAGGTATAAAATGAAAATGTACCGCAGAGATTTTATCAAGATGACATCCGCTGCTATAGGCTACTCGGCTTTGGGAACTGGCCTGATGGCGTCTTCAAAATATCAATCCACCCCTACCCAGAAATCTTTGGTTTTTGATGCCATGGGAGAAATCCGTGATGTCTATCCGCGAAAATTGGTCAAGGAAATCTTGGATAGTGGTCTAAATGCCATAACAGTCACACTCTGTGATCCTAAAACTTTTGAACATGAAGCTTTTGAAGCAGCGAAAGATGGAATCTTACACTATGATCGGCTTATTGAAAAACACCCCGATCTGTACGTGAAAGCGATCCAGGTATCAGATATTGATAAGTCCCGTCAAGAAGGCAAACTTGCTATATTTTATCTGTTCCAAAATTCTACACAGTTTGGCCGTGACTTG
>ERZ651768.2964-NODE-2964-length-11533-cov-3.858939_pt1 | contig 11533 bp, 18 predicted proteins | sample MGYA00514754_ERZ651768 | MGnify/ENA metagenome assembly ERZ651768 | reverse complement strand
GGCAAGTGAAAAAGCTAGATTTAAGAGAGAAAAAACAAGTAGCAAGAAGATAACATATCAACATAGACGTAAAACTACCAAGAAAAAGAAGAAATGACTAAATCTGCTGCCATGAGTCGATGTCAAGGTTACATCGCTACTGTCAAGAAGGGTAAGAAAAAGAAAACTAAGACAAAAAAGAAGAAGAAATAAGTGTAAAATCTATAGTTAAGCGGTAACATAGAGTTATCTAAGAAAAAGCCATGCCAAAAGGATCTTATTCTGGAAAACAACGTAAATTAGCTGCTGTTGCACCTCCAAGAGATAAGATTACGGCTGCTGATCTTAAAAAATTACGTTCCAAAAAGAAAAAACGTAAAAAGAAATGAAATTAACCACTCGCCAAAAGAACAAGCTCAAAGAACATTCAGAACACCATAGCGATAAGCACATGGAGTTTATGAAAAGACGTATGAGAGCAGGAGATTCATTTACAGAAGCTCATAAAAAAGCAAAGGCAAAGGTAGGAAGATAATGCCAAAAAGAAAAGGAGTCAGTTTAACTTTAGGAAGAGGTGAAAAGTCTAGGAAAGGTGGGCTGACTGCTAAAGGACGAAGAAAATATAACAGAGCTACAGGAAGTAATTTGCAAGCACCAGTAACTAAAAAGAGTGGATTAACTGAATCAGAAAAAAGAAGAAGAAAGAGTTTTTGTGACAGAATGGAAGGAATGAAAAGAAAAATGAAAAATATTAAAAAGAAAAATGATCCTGATAGCAGAATAAATAAAGCATTAAAAAGATGGAGGTGCTAATCAATGACTTATTCAATTCCTGGTGACATTAGAACAAAGATTCAGACATCTACATCTATAGGTGGTATAGATAGTCCTTTCACTAAAACAAGGGCTGTTTTAGACATGATGAAGGGTTGGGAAATAATGAAAGCTGTTACTGAAGGTACAGAATATCTAAGAGAAAATAGCGAAGCCTTTTTGCCATTAGAACCAAGAGAGGATTTTACTGCTTATATGGCAAGAGTGAATAGAGCAGTATTTAGTCCTTTTACGCAGAGATTAATAAGAGCAGCAACAGGTTTAGTTCTTCGTAAACCAATAGCTTTAACTGGAGATCCTTATTGGACAGAGATGTTCAAGATGGATGTTGATGGTTGCAAATCAGATTTAGATGAATATGCAAGAAGAATACTTATGTGTTCATTAACTTATGGTCAAAGTCATATCCTTGTTGATTATCCTGCTCCCTCTGGTGCGGTTAGTCTTGCAGAAGAACGTCAGCAGAATCGTAGGCCATACTGGATAGAAGTAGATCCTAATAATCTGTATGGTTGGAGATTAGATAGAGAATCTAATTATGGTAACTTGATACAGGTGAGACTAGGTGAAAAGGCAGTATTGCCAGATGGTGATTTTGGTGAAAAGGTATTTGATCAGGTAAGAGTCATAGAACCAGGTAGATACAGAGTTTTTCGGAAAACAGATCAAGTTGATGCGATGTATGACATTGATGATAGTTCTTATGCTGGAGAGTTTGATACTGGAACTACAGGTGAAGATTATAAATTAGCTGAATCTGGTAGTTTTTCTCTTGGTGAAATACCTCTTGTCACTATTTATTCTGGTAAAACAGAGAATTTAGTAAGTAAACCACCTTTACTTGATATTGCATATCTGAATCTTGCACATTTTCAAAGACAGGCCGATCTGATTCATAGTTTGCACGTTGCATCACAACCAATGCTTGTAATGGAAGGATATGACGATCAGACAAAAGACCTTGCTATTTCTGTTAATTATGCAATGGCAACTCAGCCTGGAAATAAAATTTATTATGTAGAACCAGCTTCTAGTGCTTTTGATGCTCAATCTGCTGAGATCAGAGAATTACAAATGCAGATGGCAACTTTAGGTATCAGTACTTTGTCACAGCAAAAGTTTGTAGCGGAATCTGCTGATGCAAGAAGATTAGATCGTGTTGATACTAATTCTATGCTTGCAATGGTTTCTATGGAATTAGAGCAAAAACTTCAAAAAGCATTTAATTTATCTGCTGAATATGTTGGTATTGAACCACCAGAAGTAAAGATTAGTAGAGATTTTGATATTGAAAGATTAATAGGTCAGGATATTACAGCATTAACCTCCTTGTTCGACCAGCAAGTTATTGATAGAGAAGAGTTTCGAGATATTTTAGTGCAGGGTGAAGTCCTTCCAAGTGCTAATGAGGCCAAATCAGAATAGTTTGATAAACTGATAGACAAGTACATACTTAATTATGGCGAAATCCTTAGATAAAGTTCTACAGCCTGACGGAACTTATAAATGGGAACTTGTAGAGCCTAACTTATCTGAAAGAATGGGTAATGGTCCTGCTTGTCCTACTGCTCCTCCTCAAGCTGAAACTAAAACAGAGTCAAAGAAAAAGACTTCTAAGAAAAAGCCAACTCCCAAAACCTCTACTATTGAAGATTAATTATGATTGAAGAAAAAGTAATTCAGCCTGAGTCCGTGACTTCTGCTGAACAGCCCGTGGCTGAAACTCCTTCACAACCAACACAACCTACTGCTCCAAATCTTGATTCTTTAAAAGCAGAATATGAAGCTCAAATAGCTGCTGCTCGTAAAGAAGCTGCGGAAGCACAAGAAAAGTTTCAAGGTATAAAAACTAAATTAGATGATGTTTATAAACAAAAAGATCAGCAAAGGAAAAAAGAGTTAGAAGATCAAGGTCAATGGAAAACTCTTTGGGAGGAAGCAAATAAAACAAATCAGGAGAAAGAACAAAAAATAATGACGTTATCTCAGCAGTTAGAAGATATGAAAACTTCAAATGAACTTGCTTCTACTAAAACTACTGCACTTGCAGCTATAAGTAATCTTGGTGCTATAAATGCAGAGCAGACTTTATCTTTATTACAAAATAAGTTACAAAAAAATCAAGAAGGTAAAGTTGTTATTTTAAATGGTGGTGTTGAACAGGATTTAACAAGTTATCTCACAAGTCTTAAAAATCCAGGTAGCGGTTGGGAACATCATTTCAAACCTAGCTCTGCTGCTGGAATGGGAGCAAAACCAAGTCCAATAGCAAACACAGGCGGTGGTACATCAAATCCGTGGAAAACAGGCAATATAACTCAACAAATGCTACTATCAGAACAAGACCCACAGCTTGCAGCAGTGCTCAAGCAAGAGGCTCAAACAAAATAGTTAATTTCTGTGGAATTAACCCCCTTATCTGTGATTAGGGTATCGCAAAAAACTTTTTAAAGGTAAATCTGAATGGCTGCTCCGTTTCAGAATTATTCTGGCGGTGTCCTACTAGCGGATATCGTTAAGAGAAATAATTTTAGTACTTACGTTTCTCAAGCTATCAAAGAACGTAGTCTATTTATACAGTCTGGTGCTGTAGTTCGTAATGCTTTGCTTGATGCAAGAGCAGGTGGAACAAGAATACAAGTTCCAGAATTTAACCCAATAGCTCCAACTGAAGAGATTATTGATGGTACTTCTTCATGGGGTACAAGCACCAATGGTCATCTTACTCCACAGAAAATTGGAACTGATACACAGATTGCAACTATCTGTCATAGAGGTTTTGCTTACGCTGTAGATGATGTTGCTGTATTAGCTGCTGGTGAAGATCCTATGGGTCATATCAGAAATCAGCTTGCAGATGCTATCAACAAATTAAACTCTGTTCGTTTATTTGAAACACTTACAGGTTTATTTCATACAGCTTTAAATTCTCATCGTCTTGAGAAACAATTAGGTGGTTCTGGTTCTACTGCTGAAGCAAACTATCTTACTGCTGCTACTGTTGCAGAAGCTCGTTCCAAGATTGGAGAGAGAGGTGAGGAGCTTGATCTTCTTATTGTTCATCCATCTGTTGCTTACTACTTATATCAGGTAGGTTTACTTACATTTTCAACATCTGCTCTTGCTGCCAGTGGTGCAGTAACTTGGGGTGGCGGTGGTGTTGGTGTAACTGACAGATCAATCGGTCAATTCGCTGGTTGCACAGTTATCATCGACTCACAGGTGAATATCAATGACCCAACAACTACTGGTAATCGTCAGGAGTTCCGTTGCTACTTAATGAAGTCAGGAACAATTCTTGAAGGTGTTCAGTCAGAACTAAACATTGAAGCAGAAAGAAACATTCTTTCTAAGCAAGATGTTATGTCTGTTGATTACCATAGTGCTTATCACGTTATGGGTACTAAGTGGTCTAACGCTGCTGATAACCCAACTAATGCTGCACTTCGCACAGGTTCTAACTGGGGTGTAACTTATGATGTTGACCAAATTCCTATGGTTGAAATCTTTGTTAACTCACCACTTGATAATGGACTTAAGTCTTAATTTGATTTAAGATCATATTATTCGGTCATAAAGAAACCTCATCAAATATTGGTGGGGTTTTTTCTTTACGCTACAATAAAACTAAAATTAATTATTAATCGTGGCAGCTACTATAAATGCAACCTTAAAAAGTGAAACTGCTAATAGCTATGTCACTTTGTCTGAATCGAATGATTATTTTGATACATCACCAGATTCTTCAACTTGGACTAATAAAACAGATGACCAGAAGAAGAGAGCATTAATATCTGCTACTAGATGGATAGATACTTTAGTTTTTTATGGAGATAGATGTGATGAAAGTCAGGCTCTTAAATTTCCTAGAACTAATTATCAAGTTGATGGAGTTGAGTTGGCTTGTTCTGCTATTCCTAATAATATTAAATATGCACAATTTGAACTTGCAAGAGCTTTAGCAAATGATACTGATGCAATTACTGGTACTACTGGTAAAGACGGAAACTTCAGTGAAGTTAAGTTAGGAGATATACAGGTTAAATACAATACTGATAGTCAGGGTACTGGTTCTATTAATAATATCTTGGATGTTTATCCGTGGTTACAGAGTTATCTGGGAGCTTATATGTTAGGTGGTGCTGGTAGTTTCCAACTTAGAGTGGTGAGAGGATAATGGCAGGACAGTTAGATTCAGCATTTAAGCAGATTGCAAAACAGGTTGTAGCGGATCTTGGCAGTTCCTTTGATTCGACTATAACTTATACAAGAAAAGCATCTGGAAGTTATAACACAAGCACTGGAGCATATACGACAAGCGATACTACGTTTGCTGATATAAAAGCACCAGTGGAATTTATTATTTCTACTGAAGATGATGGAAGAGAAAGAAGAGAGGCAAAGGTTTATATTACACCTGATTTGATAGGAGATAATCAACCTAGTTTTGATGATGAAGTTACATTAACTTATGCTGGATCTACAAGAGTTGCACAGATAACTAATATAGATACAAGACAGGGTGGACAGACTTATCTGTTTACATTATTGGTGAGGTTCTGATGGTTAAAAGTAGAGGTATTGAAAACATAGAAAAAGATCTTACAGGTAATTTACAACGAGATTTTAATTCATTTATAAGAGCAGCTTTATCTGATTTATCTAATCAGGGATCACAAAGATATAGTCCTGTTGATACAGGTTTCTTTGCTTCAAGTTGGACTGCTGGAACTCAAAGACCAAGACCTGACGAGGCTAGAGAATCAGTTGCTCCGTGGAGTAATATCAAACCAAGAAGAAGAGGAGATCAAAGTAATCCACAAGCAAAGGTAGAACCCAGATTTATAGATACAATTAATTATGATTTTAAATTGTTTTCAAAAGTCTTTATTGGAAATAGATCGCAATATGCTGCAAGAGCTTTAGGTTCTACAAATAGTAAAGTTCCTTTGTATGTTCAAAATATGATTGGTAGAAAAATTAATGAAATATTTAATGAAAAGAAACCTAAGATTGGTGTAGCAACATTTGGTACTGGAGTTCGAGGAAATCAAACAAATGTTAAATTTAAGCCAACAGGTATTGGTAAATTTAGTGATCCTACTTCAGTATTTGTTGATTACACAAATCTATGACCTTAGTAAACGCTAGAGCAGCTTTTGAAAAAGCAGTAACAGATGCAGTCGCAGCAGCAGATAATACTGTTGAAATGGTTTTTGATAATATGGTCTATAAAACACCTGGTAAAACAAAAAAATATATAATTATGTCCTTAGATTTTTCACAAGGAACAATACAGACACAAGGAGCATCTTCTGATTTTTATTCTGGTGTGATTCAGTGTAATATTTATGTTCCTAGAGGAAAAGGAAGTGCAACATTATCTTCCTTAAGTGAAGTTGTTATAAATGGTTTAACATCTGTAAATGCTTCTAATTATACTGATACTTTTAGCTGTAATCCTAGAGTATTAGATGTTGTTGGTCCTGCTCCTATTGAATTAGATGACTCTTCACATTTTTTAGGCTTAATATCTTGCCAATTCACAGCAAATGCCTAGTATACTAATATCAGTTATATATTAAAATGACACGAGCCGTAGATCTTCTCAAGAACAAGTTTGGAGTTTCACAGCTTTACAAGCATGATGTAAAACAAAATGATGAAATTATTCTTACTGTTTACTGGCATCCTTTGACTATTGCAGAAAGAGAAGCTATTCAGAAGAAAACTGGTACTGATGATACAAATGATTACGCATTACAAATGATGATAGAAAAATCATTAGATAAAGATGGTAATAAGTTATTTCAAGATGGAGATAAAGCTTCATTAAGGAGAGAAGTTGAAGCATCTGTTTTAGAACAAATACAAATAGCAATGATTACTGTCGGAACAGAAAAGGAGGTAAGTGAGGCAAAAGCCGATTTGAAAAGCTAATAATGATTGGAAGTTTTTATTTTCACTAGCAAAGATGTTACATAAAACTGTAGCTGAATTATGTGATACTTTGACTATTGAGGAAATGATAAGTTGGGCCGCTTATGGTGAATTAGAACATGAAGAATATGAAAAACAACGAGAACAAGCACAACGAAGTAATGCTTTACGAGGCAAAAAAAGGTAAGATAGAAGAAATGTTTTAATTTTGATAGCAAGTGGCTAATTATAATGTAGATATTGCTATTGCATTAAAAAATTCTAATAAATTAATGCAACTTCGAAAGGAGTTAAAATTAGCAACAGAAAATCAAATAAGATTTAATAAAGCAGCAAAAGAAGCAAATGGAATAGCTGTTGTAACTTTTAATAAACTTAATAAAGTACTTTCAAGAGCTAGATCGAATTTAGATAAAGCAGCATTAGGAACAGCTAGTTTTAGAAGATCAGCAAAGGCATTAGTAAATGTAGAAAAAGAACACAATAAACAATTAATTGAAAAAGAAAAATTATTAAATAAGTTAAGAATACAAGCAGATCCTAATTTTATCGTTAGAGAACAAAGAAAGTTACAGATACAAGAAAATATAAGGCAATTAAGGACAAGAAAATTTGGTAATGTAAATCCAAGTCGACCTGCTGATATTACTTTTGGACAAGTTGGGGGTAAAATTGGCCCTGCTCAGTTGATAGATAATAGACAAGGAGGGTTTTTAGCTTTTAGTAAAGCTGCTGATGAAATTTCAAAAGGAGTAAAAGCAAATGTTAAACAAACTACAAAAACGGCATCCTTACTAGCACAGCAGTCTGCAAGAGCAGCTTTTACAGATATGGAATTTGGTGTCGCAGGAGGACAGATAGGACCGGCTACACCTTTAACCCGTGCTGAAAGGTTTGGTTTTGGTAAAAGAGGACAAGGTGGAGGAGGTTTATTTGCTTTTCCTGGAGGTAAAAGAGCAAGAATTAAAGGTGGTATTGGTAGTGCTCTTATTGGTGGTGGTTTTCCTGCTTTGTTTGGTGCTGGTGGAATTAGCTCACTTTTTGGTGCTGTTGCTGGTGGTGCTGGAGGTGCATTGGCTCCAGGAGGAGGATTTGCTGCTTCTATTGCTGCTACTGCCATAGCTGCACAAATAGAAAAAGCAATTCAATTTAGGAAGGCAGTTAATAAGTTAAATGAAGAAATAGCTGGTATGGGAATACAATCAGAATTTTCAAGAAAAAATATTAAGAGATTAGCTAAAGAGTTTGATGTAACTAATGATGAAGCAGTTCAGTTAGCAGCAACAGTAAAAACTTTTGGAGAAAAACAAGGACTTGGTATTTTAAGAGCTTTTGGTTCAAAAGAAATATTTAATGCTTTAGCAGGATTAAGAGATACTTCATCTGTTTTAGGAAAAATTCAACAATTACAAGAAGAAATTAGCGAAGAAAAAAGACAAGAACTTTTACAATCATTAGCTACAGAAGGACCATTAAAAACTCAAGTAAAACTTCAACAAGCAATATTAGATAAAAAACGAAAATCATTTATTGAAGATAAAAAGCGTGAAGAATTAATAGAAAAACAAGTAAAGATGTCCAGAGCAGGTGCTTTAGGAATGTTTGTTGAAAAAGATGAGGAGAGTCCTACTGCACAGCTAAGAAGATTAAATGAAGAGTTTGATAAATCAAATGAAAAACAAATTAAGCTTTTAGAAAATCAAATAAAAATAAATGAACAAATGCAATTCCTCACTGAATTTAATGCTCCTACTGATGAATTAAGAGAAATGTTAAATCCCATGCGTCAAATTTTAGACTTAAGTGTTTCTATAAGAGATGGATTTGAGGAATCATTTAAAGGAATAATAAAAGGAACAATGACAGTACAAGAAGCATTTAGAAGTATGCTTAATCGTATTGCAGATCATTTCTTAGATGCTGCTGCAAGAATGGCTGCGACACAAATACAAAAAGGATTTTTAGGCCTATTTAGTAATATGTTTAACTTTTCTCAATCACCTTTACCAAAGAATCCTGTTCAATTAGGAGGTTTACCTTCTTCTCCTGGTATAAACTTACCTTCAAGTCCAAAAAGTATTATTCCACCTTTAAATAAAAGCCCATCTAATACTATGATTCCTTCTACTTTGCCTAAATTTCCTGGTTTTAGAGCAGATGGTGGGCCAGTAAAACGAGGTGGTAGTTTTATTGTTGGAGAACGAGGACCAGAATTATTTAGCCCTGGAGTATCAGGTATGATTACACCCAATCATGCTCTTGGTGGTTCTACAAGTATTGTCGTAAATGTGGATGCTTCTGGTTCTTCTGTTGAAGGTGATGAGCAGGGTGGCAGAGAACTTGGCCGTCTTATATCTGTAGCGATACAATCTGAATTAGTACAACAGAAAAGACCTGGAGGTCTACTTGCATAATGGCTACCTTTCCTTCAATTACTCCTAAATACGGACAACAAAAACGATCCAAACCAAATACCAGAGTTGTAAGATTTGCTGATGGTTTTGAACACAGAATATTATTTGGACTTGCACAACATCAGAATCCTAAAATCTTTAATCTTACATTTGAAGTCAATGAATCGGATGCAGATGTTATTGAAACTTTCCTCGATGCCCGTGCAAATGATAGTGATAGCTTTACTTTTACCCCTCCAGGTGAAAGCTCTTCATCAGAGTTTGTATGTGATTCTTGGAATAAATCTATTCCATATTTAAATAGGGCTACAATACAGGCCACATTCAGAGAAGTATTTGAACCATGAGTACTGCTCCTATAATTACTGATCTGCAAAAGATCAATCCATCAGCAGTTATTGAATTATTTACACTTGTCACCACAACAGCATTACATGGATCGAATACAACTTATAGATTTCATGCTGGTACAAATCTTAATTCAAATGCAGATATAATCTGGGCAAGTAATACATACACAAAAATGCCAATACAGGCTGAAGGTTTTGCATATCAAAATGGACAATTACCTCGTCCAACCCTTACTGTCAGTAATGCGATAGGAACAATCTCTGCAATTTTAATATCGGTAAATAATACCACTACAGGTAATGACCTGACAGGTGCTACCGTTACAAGAATTAGAACTTTGGCACGTTATCTTGATGCTGCTAACTTTTCTGGTGGTAGCAATCCATTAGGTACACCTGATCCTACGGCAGAGTTTCCGCAGGAAATTTACAAAATAGATAGAAAATCAGCAGAAAATAGAGAAGTCGTAACTTTTGAATTAGCTGCTGTTTTTGATCTTGCAGGAGTCAGAGCACCTAAAAGACAAGCAACTCGCTCCATATTTCCTTCTATCGGTACATTCAACGCATGAATTGGAAAGATGATGCTCTCGCTCATGCGAAAGACCAAGATCCTAAAGAAGCTGTAGGTTTATTATTAAATATCAAAGGAAAACAAAGATACTATTCCTGCAATAATTTATCAATGACTGCTCATCAATGTTTTATTCTTGATCCAGAAGATTATGTGAAGGCCAGTAATATTGGTGATATTGTTGCCATTGTTCATTCTCATCCTGTTACTCCTGCTGTTGCCAGTGAAGCAGATAAGATCAGTTGTGAGCATAGTAATCTTCCATGGTATATTGTTAATCCCAAGACAGAAGAATGGGGATATTATGCACCGACAGGATATAAAGCACCATTATTGGGCCGTCCGTGGGTCTGGGGTGTTACTGATTGCTGGTCTTTAGTTAGGGATTGGTATAGAGAAGAAAGAGGTATTGAACTAAGAGATTGGGAAAGGCCATTAACACCAGAAGAGTTTTTAAAAGATCCTATGTTTGAAAGATGTGCATGGAGAACTGGTTTTAGACAGTTGAGACAGGAAGAAAAGTTAGAGAAAGGAGATTTATTATTTATGTCAATCATGGCAGATGGTTTAAATCATGTGGCTTTATTTTTAGGAGATGAAATTTTACATCATTTAACAGATAGACTATCTTGTAGAGAACCTTATTCTCAATGGTTATTAAAATGTACTGGAGGGAGGTATCGTTATGCTTCGTAAATTAAAACTTTATGGAGAGTTAGCAGAATTTATTGGACATAAAGAATTTGAAGTTAAGGTAAATTCAATATCACAGGCAGTAAGTTTTCTTGTCTGTAACTTTCCAAAATCAGAAGCATATATAGCAGAAAGGTCTTATAAAGTTTTGGTTGGTGATTATGAAGTGGGAGAAGATGAACTTGCACATCCCATAGGACAATCTGATCTACATTTTGTTCCTGTTATCGCTGGTGCTGGTGGAAGCACAGGAAAAATATTAGGTGGTATAGCATTAATAGGTGTTGGTATAGCATCAGGAGGAGCAGGATTTATGGCAGGAGGAGGTTTTGGTTTTGCTGGAGCAGGAAGTATAGATGGTATTTGGAGTGGGCCCATCAATCAGTTTAATTTTATCAATTCTCAAGGGTTCAACCTGAAACCGCCTAAAACCATCCTGGTTTTATTTTACGAAGGAAATGACATTGCCAATAGCCTCCAATTCGTCAGAGAAAACTATACAGGAAATGAAGGTATTGAAGAACTTGTGCAGTCTAATAAATTTAATGAATGGTTGAATCACAATTTTAATAAATCTATTAAGGAATATCATAATGGGTCAGAAACAAGCTTTATGTTCACCAAGTTTTTAATTAAACTTGCAATAAGTATTGGACTCCGGATTTTTTGATTTTTTTGAATTTAGGAAGCGCTTAGCGCTAAAAACACAAAATGTTCATCATGAAAAAATCAAGAATTATTGACATGGT